>ERZ1026880.463-NODE-463-length-20800-cov-5.152953_pt1 | contig 20800 bp, 13 predicted proteins | sample MGYA00380170_ERZ1026880 | MGnify/ENA primary metagenome ERZ1026880 (study PRJEB33269, sample SAMEA4719806) | human gut metagenome | biome: human-associated habitat; feature: organic feature; material: feces | place: Cameroon | collected 2013-10 ...
CTTGACAAACTCGAAAAAGTGATAAACATATCCACCATTTCCTTCTTTCGTAAAGCAGCTGCACTGCTTTATTTCTGATTACCGTTTTTATACTATCACAATGACTTTAGCACTTCAATGCATTACCATTATTTCATAAGATTCTTCTCCATATAATCTACCACCTGATCGGCACTCATCCGCTGCACGCCTTCCGGGTCATACACTGCTCCGGCATTCTTCCATGTAAGCTTTGTTCCATTCAAATATACGGATGCGCTTACAGCCTGTCTTCCTTCTTTTCCGAAGCAGTCCCACCATTCCGGATAATGCTCTTTCATAAAGGTCTGTGCGAGTCTGGATGCCTGGGAACTGCCGCTTTCATTCACGGTTCCACTCATCTGCACGCCTCCGTTTGGTGTGCTGTGCAGTAAGAGAACACTTCTATCCTTGCACTGTCCCAGACTTAGGAAACAATGTCCACTGATACTGACGATATCGCCAGGATAAAACTTACTTTTAGGTGTACATGTGGAAACAGTTCCAAAACCATATCCCGCTAATGACTTAGCCAGCTTCGTTGCATCACCTACGTATCCATTGTAATCTTTTCCGTTCTGTACAGAATTATATACTAGCCACCCTAAATAGCCCGAGCAATCCAAACCCCAAAAACGGGATTCTCTGTGTCCATTTTCCCAGGCAGTCCGTCCCGGTCGATAGGAATAATTCTGCTTATTCTTCTGAAAATACTGTTCCCATTCCGGCCAAACACCCATATACAAAGCAGTCTCGCCAGAGCCATTATCCGGTACATTCCAGCCACCGCCCCACACATACAATGTATTTCCTACTGGTTTTAACGCATACGCAATCAGGTCTGATAATTCCATCTCAGCCATAGCTCCACTCTGATTAAAATAATAGTTACTTCCATTAATCCTATGCGTTCCTGTAACCATTTTTCCCGAGCCATTCAGATAATACCAGACATTATTTATTTTCTTCCATCCCGTAGCCATATGCCCGTCCGATTCCATATAATACCAGACGCCTTTCACAGCCTGCCATCCCGTCTTCATGGCTCCATCTGACCCCATGTAATACCACGGTCCATTTCGATAGAGCCAATTACATGCCATAGCTCCATTGGAATTCAGGAAGTACCATTTATCCCCAACAAGCTGCCAGCCTGTCTTCATGGCTCCGTTGGAACCCAGATAATACCATTTGCCATTCTGTTTAAGCCAATCACATGCCATGGCTCCATTTGGTTGCAAGAAATACCAATATCCTTTGATATATTGCCAGCCCGTCTTCATAGCTCCATTCGAGCCTAAATAATACCACTTATTATCCAGCTGCAACCATTCCTCTGCCATTACACCATCCGACTGCAAGAAATACCAATATCCCTTAATATATTGCCAGCCTGTCTGTATTCGCCCATTCGTATCCGCATAATACCAGCCTTCCAGTCGCTTCTGCCAGCCTGTTAACATACATCCATTTGCATCAAACAAATACTTTTCACCCTTAATTGTCATGATACAATCCTTGACCATTTCACCCGGATGCTCCATATCTGCCTCTTCATAATAGTACCATTTTGAATCTTTCCATAACCATCCAAAATAAACATCTGAGTCTGAGCCATCGTCAGTTTGAGTGATTGAATAATTGTCCTTATTCTCTGATATATGGACGCTTTCTGCTGCTCTTGCATCATGTCGCAACAAAGTAAATCCAAATATCATCACTCCACAAAATATCACTATCTTTTTTTTCATGATTCTTTCTCATTCATATTATACTATTTATACATATGGTCGTGCCGCACCAATTACTTTTCCTCTACTTCCAATCGGTTTCACAGACACTCCCTGTCCCGGCCATGAATCAATAATCTGTCCATTTCCCAGAGAAATTGCTACATGTCCTCTATAATATACCAAATCTCCACGCTGCAGAGAATTGGTACTAACTGGCATAAAAGTATTATTATGATACCAATTCATAGAATTGTATGTCTGTGATGCTATCCATCTATGATTATATGGATTATAAATTCCGAGATCCATTCCAGTTGCATACAAGCACTGTAATACGAATCCAGAACAGTCAACTGCATCTCCCGGATAACTTGACCATGGCTCAATATATTTTGTTCCCAGATATTCATACGCTCTTGCAATAAATGCATCTACACATTCCTGACGTGTTGCATAGATTGAGATACGTGATGGGGTAACGTATGTAAAATATCCTGTACAATATGATGGAAGTTTAACTGTTAATGAACTAACTTGTGGATATCCCTCCGGGTTCTGCCATCCAAGCTTGTTCCTAGACCGAGTATATGCTCCATTCTCATGCACTACATAACCATCGATTACTGTATTCTTTGCCATAGCTCCTTCGGAACCGCCATGCGTATCATTCTTTGTGTATAAATAATACCAGGTACTATTTACAACCTGCCATCCGGTTTTCATGGCTCCATCACCAGCGAACCAATACCATATTCCATTCAATGAAAGCCATTTTGTTGCCATAGCCCCATTACCATAGAAATAGTACCAATTATCGTCAATCACTTTCCATCCATAAGCAACCATCTTATTATTATCTGCGGGATCTAAATAATACCAATATCCTTTTACACTCCTCCAGCCAGATGCTACAAGACCCGATGCATCATAATAATACCAGTCATTTCCATTCTGATACCATCCCGTTGCCATTGCCCCACTGACTCTGAACGTATACGTATTTCCATTTATTTCTTTCGAGCAATCACTAAGCATTAATCCTGGATATTCTGCATTATCTCCGTCCAGATAGTACCATATACCTTTCACTTTCCTCCAACCTGTCGCTCTCGATCCGTTTGAATCTGCATAATACCAACCCTTATTAGAATGTACCCATCCTGTCTGCATTGCTCCGCCTACAGCAAAGAAGTAAGTACTTCCATTTATAGTTCTTGTACAGTTCTCTACCATTAATCCTGGATACTCTACACTATCTCCATCCAGATAATACCATATATTACGAAGCTTTCTCCAGCCGTTTGCACATGCTCCATTCGTATCCGCATAATACCAGCCCTCCGGACGAAGTGTCCAACCAGTCTGCATCACTCCATTGCCATCAAAGACATAATACCGACCACCTATTTCTTTCACCTCAGCACAAGCCATAATTCCGGCATTTGCTTCATCCAGATAATACCATTTTGACTTTAAATAAATCCATCCATAATATAATGTGTTCTCATCTTTCGCATAATACCAGTTGTCCTCATATAGATTCCATCCTTTTTTCCAGGTTGGTGCAGGAATCTCTGATTCTTCTGGAAACTCTGTCTTTCCAGAACTATTCACATTCTCATCACCCTCTAATTCTACTGGATTCTGAGATACCTCTGCCTCTTCGTAATTATCTGCATCATCCGCTTCATTTTGCAATAATACACTCTGTTCTTCTTTCGCGTGTTCAACTGTACCTTCCGCAAATACAGTGTTCATTGGAACGCACAATACCAGCACTAATAGTGCTGCCAGCATTCTTCGCATTTTTTGAATCATTTTTCGCTTCCTCCCTCATAAATACCTTTTTATTATTTTAGCATATCTTTTCATACTTTCTACTCTATTTGACTATAAATGTGAAAAAAGACATCTCTCGTTTTAAAACAAAAGATGCCCTTTTCAAATTATTTACATTTATTAATGCTTTCCATAATGCTTTTTATCGAATTGGCATATGTAGCAGACGAAGCCCAACCTGTACCATAAGGATTATTTGGTATACTAAGCCATTCTACATATGGTGCTTTACCTCGAAGCCATTCTCCCCATCTTGGATCAACACAATCTCCATTCAGTTTTTCTGTGGATGCATAGCATTTCAGATGCTGAACCTGTGCACGAATTCCGATACGAACTGTACTAAATGAATTGCCTTTCACCCCATTTCCAGTTGCACCCATACCCGCAAAATTATACTGTGAGATATCAACATCTCCGACAAATGAGAGATATCCTGTTTCAAGCATTGCCTGTGCAAATGCGACCTCTACTCTTACTCCTTCACTCTTACATTCTTCAACATAGATTTTACAGAAATCTTCTATCGTCTTAGCCTCTTCATCATTCTTGGAATAATACGATGGATATTGTTTATTCATTGTCTTATAAAAATTTGCTAACTGCGATGCTGTCACTGATGATGATCCCATTATGTCAGTCAACTTTTTCTTATCTGCTATCCATGCACCATTAGCATCTACGTAATAATCCCCTATCCATGTATCCGCTGCCATACGTCCGTTACTATAAAAATAGTAACAAACATTATTAATCCAACGCCATCTATCAGATACCATTACTCCGTCAGATGCTAAATAATACCATTCATCATCTAATGCCAACCAACCGGTATGCATATATTCATCCGCATCAAAATAATATTTTCCAGTACCTATCTGCAACCATTTAGATTTGGCGTATTCGCCGCTTTCTTCCATATATTTTTTGCGTCCGGATATTTCTTTCCAACCTGGTACAACTTTCTGCTTGTCCGCTATCCATGCACCACTGGCATCTACGTAATAATCTCCTATCCATGTATCCGCTGCCATATATCCATTATTATCGAAATAATAGCATTTACTATTGATCCATCTCCATCTGTCTGTCACCATCGCTCCACTGGATTCAAGATAATACCATTTATTATTTAATGATAACCAGCCTGTCTGCATATAGCCATTCGCATCAAAATGATACCAGCTACTTCCAACCTGCAACCATTTAGATTGAGCATAATTCCCATTTGATTCCACATATTTCCACCGTCCGGATATTTTCTTCCAACCTGATGTCGGTTTCTGCTTTCCTTTTACCCATGCTCCATTAGAATCTACATAGTAATCTCCTATCCATGTATTGGCTGCCATATATCCATTATTATCGAAATAATAGCACTTACCATTGATCCACCTCCATCTGTCTGTCACCATCGCTCCACTGGATTCAAAATAATACCATTTACTATTCAATGATAACCAACCAGTCTGCATATAGCCATTCGCATCAAAATGATACCAGATATTTTTTACCAACAACCATCTGGATTTCACATATTCCCCGTTTGATTCCAGATATTTCCATCGTCCTGAGACTGACTTCCAGCCCGGTGTCACCCTCTGTTTGCCTGCTATCCATGCTCCGTTTGCATCTACATAATAATCTCCTATCCATGTATCTGCTGCCATACATCCATTCACATCAAAGTAATAACATTTACTGTTAATCCACTTCCAACATCCATTCACTCTTGCACCACTAGTTTCAAAATAGTACCATGTATCGTCTAAATGCAGCCAGCCGGTCTGCATTGCTCCGCTAGTATTCATATAATATGTAGCATCTCCGACTTTTGTCCAGCCGGTCTGCATGATACCTTTTGAATCAAAATAATACCAGACTCCCTTTAACAATAACCACTGTGATGTCTTGTATGTTCCATCCCCATTATTATACTTCCACTGACTGCCAACCTGCTCCCAATGTTCTTTTGACAATCCATAATGCTTCGCAATTCCTGTTGCATCAGCAATTCCACATTGCTTTAAAAAGGATTCGTCTTTCAGTTTTACTGCATCATTTACATTATCAATAAACGCATGTTCTACAATAATTCCAGTGAAGCCGGCATATTTACTACGTCGTATAATTCCATACCAGTCTTCCAAAGAGCCATCTGGATATTTATCATAGCTGACTGTACGAATTTTAATGCCACGACTTTTCAGTCCTAATTTAACCAATTCATCCAAAATCTGCTGTGCTGAATCTTCACCATTCTTTCCAATCGTTGCATTATAATTACTGTTTGGATAATATACTTCAACCCCCTGGCCTCCACCAGAATTTATATGAATGCTTACCAACAGATCTGCTCCCCATTCCTTCGCTTTGCTCACACGATTAGCAAGATCTGAGGCTGCATCGCCAACTCTATCTCCAAGATAGCTGTCACCCTCTCTGGTCATATAAACTGTAACACCAGAATACTGTTCCAATTCCTCTTTACAGTACTTGGCAATCTTTAAATTCAGATCTTTTTCCTGTAATCCGTTGGCAACAGCACCGCCATCACTTCCACCATGACCAGGATCTAATACGACTACTATATTTCCATTTTTAGTCTGTTCTTCTGAACTATATGCAGCAATTCCTCCATCTTCTGTATTATCAATTGCATCTGCAATCTCTTCCTGTGCTGTAGCCACCTCATCCGAATCTACACTTACTACAGATGTGTCAATTTCTTCTTGCGAAATCACATCGGAAGAATCTGAATTATAACCAGGATACTCTTCATCAACACCAAACATAGCTTCTACGCCTATGTCTTGTAATTCAATCGTCTGTTCTATACCATCTTCTACATACACAAACCGAAGCAATGTATACGTTCCTTTATCCTCACTCGAAAACGAATGTTCAAACAGAAAAATTTCTTCCTGTCTGGAAGATATTGCATCTTCAACAATTGTTCCATCTGCTTTTTGATATATGATTTTGGCTTCTGATATAGCTTCTGTACCATCACCATATGAAACTACAATTTTTTGTGTATCAGGAGATGTCAGATACGGTTTATCAATTCCCACATAATTCAGCAGTCCATCCGATACCACTTCTTGACTGTCCACTTCTTGTTCACTCTGTGATTCCTCTTGACTCGAATCTGCTTCCACATTTTCTTCTATCTCACTCTTCTCCGTCTGATAGCTGTCATTTTCCGTAATGGATGTATCCGATGTATCTTCAGCCTTAACAGTCATATCTGCTACTGGCATCAGGCAAAACATCACTGTCGCCAAGAGCACTGCTATCACTCTGTTCAAGTTCTTCATTGTTTTCTCCCCTTTGCTTTATGCACCTTGTTACTTCGCTATTATACTTTATTATCACAACACTCGCAACTAAAAAAGGAAGTAGAATGCTCTACCTCCTTTTCTAAATATGCTTAAAAAACTACTACTTTTGTTCCCGTTGGAATATTATCATATATCCATTTTGCATTCTGGATAGCCAGTCTTACACAGCCGTGAGATAATTGCATACCTACACGTCCATCCATAAGACTACCGTTATATTTACTATATAGTACACTATGGAATAAATAATCACCATAAAACTGAGTAAACCAATAACATCTGGCGTTACCAGAGTCAAAATAATATCCTTTTGATCCTACCGTAAACTCCCCTCCTACTGTCGGTGTAGATGGTTTTCCAGGTGCACACTGCCAATCGCAAATCATATTCCATGCCCCAGCACTTCCTCTAAATACAGATGTTCTGCATGCTGCTCTGTCTACCAATATAAGATATCCTGTTCGGCTACTATACGGTTGCGCACGCAACACCCATCTGGCATTTGCCGGTGATAACATTCCTCCGTTCGCGCCAAGATAATATCCGTCTATATAACAACTCTTTGCCATTGCGCCTTCTGGACCACCATGAGAATCATTCTTTTTATATAAGTAGTACCATGTACCGCCCACTTTCTGCCATCCTGTTCGCATTGCTCCATCACTGGCAAGATAATACCATCTTCCTTTTGTTGAAAGCCAATTCGTTGCCATAGATCCATTATTATTAAAGAAATACCAGTTATTACCAAGTACTTTCCAACCGCCACTTACCATTTTATTATTGTCTGCTGGATCCATATAATACCAGTATCCCTTGACACCTCGCCAGCCGGATGCTATCAGTCCTGAAGGATCATAATAATACCAATCTTTTCCATCTTGATACCATCCCTCATACATGGCACCACTCTGTTTAAATTTGTATGTATTTCCGTTGATTTCCATCAAGCAATCATTGACCATTAATCCTGGATACTCAGTGTTATCTCCATCCAGATAGTACCACGCACCCTTAATCCTTCTCCAGCCAATCGCCTGTGCTCCATTAACATCTACATAATACCAGCCTTCTGGATACTGCAGCCAGCCTGTACGCATTGCTCCTCCAGCACTGAAATAATATTGAGATCCGTCTATTTCTTTTATACAGTCCTCTACCATCAACCCTGGATGCTCTGTATTATTTCCATCCAGATAGTACCATACACCCTTGATCTTTCTCCAGCCTGTTGCCTGCGCTCCATTAGCATCTGCGTAATACCAGCCTTCTGAATATTGCAGCCAACCTGTACGCATTGCCCCGCCAACACTGAAATAATAGTGAGATCCGTCTATTTCTTTTATACAGTTCTCTACCATCAGACCTGGATACTCTGTATTATTTCCATCCAGATAATACCAGACTCCTTTAATCTTGTTCCAGCCCATCACCAGACTTCCATCTGCATTTGCATAATACCAGCCTTCCGGACGTAATATCCATCCAGACGAATTCATAACACCGTTTTCATCAAAGCAGTAATACTGTGTACCTACTTTAAAAACAATATTACTAATCATAATTCCAGGATTTTCCGCATTCGCTCCATCAAGATAATACCACTTTCCATTTTCAGACTTCCATCCAGAATATAATGACCCATCCTGATCATAATAATATCTGTTGCCATTCTCATCCTCATACCATCCTGTATGAATAGGTACAGGTTCTCCATCACTTTCAGACTGTTCTGCTGATGATACTTTCTCCTGTTCCATTCCGTACGACACAAAAGAACAACTAAAGCATATCAACAAAGCAACTAAAAGCATTCTTTTCATTCTCTTCTTCATTTCTAATCTCCTAATTCTTTTAATAACTTTTTCATAACCATTCTTCACTTAAAACAACTTCTTCGGATACACTCCGTCTTTAATCAGCTTCTGAATACTTGCCACTACATCTGGCTTATCTTCTTTATAAGTCACACCGAACCATTCATCTTGAGATTTCCGTACCTCGACTCTCATCTTGCCTTCTTTCAGCAGATCGCCGATGATCGTCGGCAGAAGGTATTCGCCCTTCAGATTCTCCGGATCCAACTTCTCCAGAAATTCATCGAACCCCTTATCCAACACCTCAAAGAACTTCGGTGATAATCCCCACATGTTCATAGAGACTTCTGATTCCACATCGATTGGCACGGCTCCGTCCTCTGTCTGCACTGCCGCACCTTCAGCGGTCTTGACAATATTGGATGTCTCTACGATCTCAGACAGCATGCGGTGTTCATCTACCTTGCACACGCCACGGGTTACACCGCCATTATCGCTCAAAGTATTCTTCAGCACGAAACCTACCATACACGCTTCATACGCATTATCATCTTTTCTTCCTGTCAGATATGCATATGCTTCTCTGTAAGCTTCTTTGCCATAATAATCGTCTGCATTGATTACCAGGAATGGCTCATCTACCACATCTTTACAGCACAGGATTGCCTGACCGGTTCCCCACGGCTTCTTTCTTCCTTCTGTCTTCTTCTGGAAACGCTCCGGGATATCATTCAGTTCCTGATAAGCGTATTCTACTTCTACCAGCTTCTCCATGCGTCTGCCGATGATCTCTTTAAAATCCTTTTCCAGATCTTTGCGGATTACGAATACAACCTTATTAAATCCTGCCTCCAACGCATCATGAATGGAATAATCCATAATGATCTCACCGTTTGGTCCTACTGCCTCCAGCTGTTTGATACCGCCGCCAAACCGACTTCCGATTCCTGCTGCCATGACGACCAGTGTTACTTTACTCATTTGTACCTCTCTTTGTCTGGTTTATTCTCCCAGACCATCTTCAATTGCTTTTACCATTGCTTCCATTGCTTCTTTTTCATCCGGTCCCTCACACTCGAGCACGATTTCATCTCCGCTTTTAATGCATGCACCAAGTACACTGAGTACACTTTTTGCGTTAGCCATCGTATTGTCATAACGAAATCTGACACTGCATTCAAACTCAGATGCTTTGTTGCAGAAGATTCCGGCCGGACGCATATGAAGTCCCGTAGGATTGGTGATCTTTACTTTTTTTGTAATCATACTTTTAATTTCCTCCGCTATCTTTCTCTTCCAGCACGAGTTCTACTTCAACATCTTCTGTCAGCGTACATTCATCCGGTAGCTTAAACTGTACTGGCACTTTATAGGTTCCTGCTTTTGTATATTCAGCCAGATCAATGATTGCAATCTGCTCAATGTTCAGAGTATCCAACTGTTCCTTTGATCCTTTTACATGTACTTCCAGATTATCCGTTTTGTTATAACTCATGCGCAGGTTCTCATCCAGATTTTTCACTGTAATAGATCCAACCGGAAGCTCAAAATTCTTGGTTCCGTCTTTTTCCAGTGTTACTGTAATAATCACCGAACTTGCGTTACTGTCTGCCAGTTCGATATCTTCCGGCAGATATTTGCTAATATCTATCGTATAATCTGTGCGGGAATCAATGGCTTCACCACTGAATTCTTCCGCAGGAATATCTATACTCTTAACCTTTGCCAAAGCATCTTCCGGTCCCGCAATCTCTATCTCTTCTGGAGCCAGCTTCACATTGGAAATGGAATATCCTTCTTTTACTTCAATTTCCGATGTATCCGCCTTCACAGGTACCGTCGTTGTCCGATACAACGTTACCGATACACTCACACCTACATTACCCAAGTTGTTTGCCAGCCTTGACTGGTCGATCACGTTATTGTTCTCATCGTACAATACCAGCGCAGAATCCAGCACGGTATTCTCTGAGAGTCCGGACACATTAACTTCAGCCTCTACCTTACTGATCTTTTCCACCAGAGACTTTGGTCCGTTGATCGTTACCGTCTCCGGATCAGCTGTCAGCTTGCCGAGCACATAACCACTTCGTACCTGACCGCTTGCCACTGGTGTAATATATGTGGTCTTGCTTACATTATCCTCGATCTGTATCTGCAGATTACGCGGACTTGCCGTTGCTTCACAGCTGCCCTCATATCCATTTACCGTTACTTCCAATGGAATCTGTGTATTCAGATACATTTCCTTAATATCTGCTGTAACAACAATGTCGCTTGCCTTAATCTTACTCAGCGTCCGACGTTTTGCCGAAACTACTACGCTTACATTCTGCGTGTCGTCTACGATCTGATAAGTCTTATTCTGTTCCGTCAATATCTCGGAGTGTTCTACTGTAACCGGTATGTTCGTAAATGTCTTAGTCATTACCGGATCGTCAATATTGACCACTATCAGCCACAGCATAAATGCAAACAGGAAGGCTAACAGCTTAAGGCTAAAATTATTTTTCAGCTTTTTTATCATCATCATGCCTTCCTTTCTTCAGTTTTTCTACCAGAATGTTCGCCGGATTCTTAGAATGCTTCCGTTGCTGGATTGCATGGAAGCGCTCTCTCAGTTCTGATTCCGTCAGGTTTCTGGAAAGTCTACCGCCCTGTGCTACAGATACTCCTCCGGTCTCCTCAGATACCACTACGATCATGGCATCACTGACTTCACTCATACCGACTGCCGCACGGTGTCTGGTTCCCAGATCCTTGCTCAGTTCCATGTTATCAGACAATGGCAAGTAACAGGTTGCCGCCACGATCCTGTCGTTCCGCACGATAATAGCTCCGTCATGAAGCGGAGTATTATGCTCAAATATATTGACCAGTACCTGGCTAGAGATCAGACAATCCATCTGAATACCGGTACTCTCATATTCTGTCAACTGGATCAGCTGTTCTACTACGATCAGTGCTCCTGTTTTTACTTTGCTCATGGAAAATACAGCACGCACGATACCGTCAACTGTCTCATCACTGAACCGCACTCGTTCTTTGGAATCAAACGGAAGCATGGATGTCAGCATCTGTTTTTCGCCCAGCTTCTCCAGACCTCGTCGGAGTTCGGGCTGAAAGACGACCACTGCCGCCACAGCCATAACTGCTGCTGCTTCTTTTGCCAGCCACAGGATCGTATGCATCTGTAAAATAGCTGCCACCAGTATGAATCCCGCGAGTGCCAAAATGCCACGCATCAGCATCCACGCCTTAGTATTCTTGATCCATACCATAATCTGATAGATCAGAAATGTAATGATCAGGATTTCCAGAATGTCCGTGAAACGCAATTCCGGAAAATAAATGCCTTTTACATATTGTTCAAAAAACTGCGATATTCTCTGCGCCATTCTGTCACCTCCCCATTCTTCTGAACTTGTTGTCTGCCTGTGCTGCTTCTTTTATATCTTTTATTTATTATCTTTATTCAGATTCAATTCTTTCTCGAGACTCTGTGTCAGAAGCAGATGCTCGGTATCCGCATCGGATAACTGTCTCTTCTGTGGAGACGGTTTTCTCTTAACTGCTGCCTTCTTTGGATTCGGCTGCTGTCTGTCCACTGTCTTTCTTGGTCTTGCCTGCTTACGTTCCTGTCCTGCCTGCTGTTTCTTAGCATGTCTGACTGGTTCCTGTGCCGCATGACTTGGAGTTTCTTTTCTCACATGCTTCTTCGCAGCATCTTTCTGTGCATGCTGCTGTGTCTTCTTACGCAGTTCCTTTGCATCAATCACTTCTGTCTCAGAAGGATATTCTTCACGCTTGTTGATCTGCTGTACTGTCTTCTCTGGAACAGTTACTCCCACTTTCGGAACTGCTTTTACATAGTAATAATACTCATCATCTTCAAACTGCAGGGATTCGCATTTGCTGTAATCTACTGCAAAGAATATAATTTCCAGAACCAGTCCAGTCACTACCGCTACAACTGCCCCTACGAACAGTGTTGTTGTAGAAATCTTTACACCCAGTACAGAGCCGCCTGCTGCTGCCACGATCAGATACGCCAATGCCCCAGCCACGCTTGCGGCTTTCCACGCATGTGCCATCGCTGCACGACGAATGGTATATACCAGTATGATACAGATTATGCCGGCGATCACCATCAGCCACATTTCTTTGCCGGAAACTGCCTGTTTGGCAAATTTGATCATATCATTTATAAAGCTGCTGCTCTTTGCAGCCTGAATTGCCGCTGCCGACTTTTTCACCTGGTGAATCATATAATACGCAATCGTTCCAAGTGCTGCCGGAACTGCATATGCCGGTGTGCCAAGCAGACCTAATGCCACCAATGCAGCTGCCGGAACCTTAGCAATATATGCTGTCACTACTACTAATATCACGATTGCTGTCTTTGGTGCGAATCGAAGATAGAATACATACATGATCACAAACAGAAGTGCTGTCACGATCAGCATGCCCAGGGATACGCTATAGACATGTGCCATCGTCAGTACCGCTCCTGCTACCAGTGTGAAGATCGGTGGAAGAAAAGCGCATATCACAGCCAGCCCCAATGCAACTACCGGATTCGCCAGCATATGCATATAACCTATCTCCCGATTAATCATAAAGAACGCCACAAACGCCAGTACAAAGCGTACCACCTTATCTATGTATGTCGAATACTGTGCATAGACATTCTGTAATTTCCCTTTCAGTTCTAATACGCTTTCCATAACTATCTGTTCTCCTTCTTCATATCTTTCTTCTTATATAAATTGAGAAGTCTGGCAAGATCATGATTATATAACTTCACTCTCGCCCTTGCCTCTTTGTGTCGGTTATTGCAGGTAACATGCGTATATACTGCATATGCAATTATAATTGCCAGATACGCTGCTACGATCGCAATTGCTGTAACAATGATCATGCCGACAGACATTTTCTCCATCAACTTATCAAACACACTGATTCCCAGAAGTACGACTAGACATACATATCCTATCGTTACCCACAAAATAGTCGCCAGCGTATGCAGACTGGTATAGTCTTTTCTATAGTAAGCGCTGACCTTCAGATCCTCTCTCCCCTGCTGTTCCTCATAGAGAGCCATTCTTGTCATCAGCTTGACTTTTCTCTCATCTAACATTCTGCACCTCGTTATCTCTACACTTAGTTATTATTATTTCTAAACATCATTATTCAGTATACCAAATATCATGTACCTTGTCCAATGCTTACCGTCAGAAAATGCACTTTCTCAGCGCCAGCAAGTCTTACCGTCTTCGCTGCCACATCGATCGTGCTTCCTGTCGTGTAAATGTCATCGATCAGCAACACGTTGACTCCCTGCAGTTTCATTCCCTTCCAGGCAAACGCGTGCTGCAGGTTTTTCCGCCGTCCCTGCGCGTCCATAACTTTCTGTGGAATTGTATTTTTATTTCGGATAAGGCTTTCTGTATCTACCGGAATGTCCATAAGTCTGCCAATCTCTTTTGCCAGGATTTCTGCCTGATTATATCCTCTTTTCCGTCTTCTGCTTTTACTGAGTGGTATTGGGATGATGATGGCGATCTGCCATTTACGTATTGTTCTGCCATATGCACGTACCATCTCACGGGCAAATGCACGGCCATATATCCGTCGATTATGATATTTGAATTGATAGATTGCCGGGCGCACCACTGACACATGCTGCCAGACCGCCCTGCCGCTCTCATAATAATGCGAGTGCCTGCTGCAGTCGTAACAGTATTCCTCTTCTTCACGCCGAATTGGCTTACCACAGCGCATACAATATGGATTCCTCACATAAGGAAGCTTTGCTCTGCACGCACCACAGATTCCCGCCTCCGATACCTTACCGCAAAACGGACAGGTATTAGGAAACAGGAATACCATGATTTTATCTGTAAAGACTGTAATATTAGAAATAGTTTTAGAAATAAATGCTCGTATTCTCATAGGCAGAACTCTCTGATCTGCTCTGCCAGGCTCGAATTACGATTCAGCTCGTTATTATTCTGGATCATGTCTGCAAAGACCTGTTCACTGCCTACCAGTGTCACACATTTTCTTGCTCTGGTTACTGCTGTATAAATCAGATTGCGGTTGTATAACTGTCTCGGTCCCTGAAGCAGCGGAATTACTACCGCCGGATACTCACTTCCCTGAGACTTGTGAATGGTGATCGCATAAGCCAGTTCCAGTTCATCCAGCGACTGGAAGGAATAGCTTACCTGTCTGTGTTCATCAAACTCTACCGTCATAGTCTCTGCATATGTATTAATCTCCCGGATAATGCCCATATCACCATTAAACACACCCAGGCCTTTATCCACCGTCATACCGTATTTGGTGCATACTTCCCACTCAATCTGGTAATTATTGCGGATTTGCATGACCTTATCGCCCTCGCGGAACTTCTTATCACCATATTCCTTTTCTGCTTTGGACGGTGATGGAGGATTCAGATATTCCTGCAGAATACCATTTAACCTTTCTACCCCGAGCAAACCTTTCCGCATGGGTGTCAACACCTGGATATCATATGGCTCTGCATTTACATATTTTGGCAATTTCTTCTGGATCAATGTCAGCACCACACTGATGATCGTGTTGGCATCCTGCCTCTTCAGAAAGAAAAAGTCACGACTCTTATTGTCCAGAATCACAGGTTCTCCGCGGTTGATCTTGTGAGCATTTACCACGATATCACTCTCGCCTGCCTGACGGAAAATACGCGTCAGTTTCACTACTGGGAAACATTTGGACGCAATAATATCCTTCAGCACGCTTCCCGGTCCCACAGATGGAAGCTGATTCCGGTCTCCCACCAGGATGAGTCTCGTCCCCACGCACACAGCCGATAAGAGTGCATGCATCAGCGGAAGATCCACCATCGACATCTCATCTACTATGATCACATCTGTTTCCAGTGGGTTATCCCTGTTCCGGCTGAAGCCGTTTTTCTGTTCTTCATCCTCTGGATTACCGCTGACTTCCAGCAGACGGTGTACCGTCTGTGCTTCATATCCGGTTGTCTCCGTCATACGCTTTGCTGCTCTTCCGGTCGGTGCTGCCAGCAGAATATCCGCTCCGTCACTTTCAAAATAATGGATCATGGCATTGATTGTCGTCGTCTTACCGGTTCCCGGTCCTCCGGTCAGCACAAGTACTCCATGACGTACCGCCTCAACAACCGCTTCCCGCTGTTTCTCATCCAGCGGCAGATCCATATTTTCCTCAATCTGTGCCAGTCGGTGCAATACTCCTGTCTCACTCACATCATAGGTAACATTTAGATCATGGAGCATCTTCGCTGTATTCATTTCCATATAATAATAATTTGATGGATATACTCGCTTCACGCCGTCTGCTTCTTTCAGGATCACCTTGCGTTCCATAGACAGATCCATCAGATATTTTTCAATATGCTCCAGATCCACTTCCAGCAGCTGTCCTGCCCTGCGTGCCAAAAGTTCCTCATCCAGGAAGATATGCCCTGCATTCACTCCCTGAAGCAATGTATAAAATATTCCACTGCGGATCCGGTAATCGGAATCCGTATGAATACCGATTCTCTTCGCTATCTCATCCGCAGTTCGGAATCCCACACCACTGATATGATCCGCCATCTGGTAAGGGTTCTCTTCCAGCACACGGTAAATCCCATTGCCATAATACTGATAAATCTTTGCTGCCAGCGTCGTAGAAATGCCATATTTCTGCAGATAGATCATTGCCTGACGCATGTCCTTCTTCTCTTCTACCTGCTCTGCGATCTCTCTTGCTTTGCGCTCACTGATGCCTTTGACCTCTGCCAGCCGCTCCGGTTCTTCCTCTATAATTCGGAATGTATCTTCTTTAAACTTTCGCACAATCCGCCCTGCCAGTGCAGCGCCGACTCCACGGATTGCCCCTGAGCCCAGATATCGCTCGATCGACATCAGATCTTCCGGTTCGCAGACCTCTGATTCAGACACGGAAAGCTGCAGTCCGTACAGGCTGTGATTCACATATTCGCCTGTCAGCTTCAGCAGCTCACCTTCTTCAATATAGAGAAATGTACCCACGCAGGTCAGATCTCCATCTTCGTTATTCAGATTAAATACCGTATATCCATTATCCTCATTCCGATATACGATGTGTTCTACATATCCTTTGATTTCTTCCATATAACCGCTTTTCTCTGCTTTTATCCTTCATTCCGTCCGCTCATAAATTCCACATACTGTCCGGTACCGATGGCTACAACTGTCATAGGATTCTCTGCAGTCATAGTATTGATTCCGGTTCGTTCTTCAATCAGTTCTTCCAGTCCTCGCAGCATTGCCCCACCTCCGGTCAGCACAATTCCACGATCCAGAATATCTGCTGAAAGTTCCGGTGGTGTACGTTCAAGCACGCTGATAACCGCTTCTACAATCTGCCCAACCGGCTCCTTCAATGCCTGCTCGGTCTCCGCAGATGTTACCGTCACCGTCTTCGGAAGCCCGGTCATAAGATTCCGTCCTGTCACTTCCATAGACTCTTCCTCTACCAGCGGATATGTTGATCCGATCTTGATCTTAATATCTTCTGCTGTACGCTCCCCGATCAGCAGGTTATGCTTCTTCCGCACATAGCGCACGATCGCATCATCAAAGTTATCTCCGGCAATCTTAATAGAAGTATTAACCACAGTTCCACCCAGCGAGATAACCGCCACATCTGCCGTACCGCCTCCGATATCTACGATCATATTGCCGCACGGTCTGGAAATATCGATTCCAGCACCGATTGCAGCAGCCACCGGTTCTTCGATCAGTCTGACTTCACGTGCTCCTGCTGCATAGGTCGCCTCTTCAACTGCCTTACGTTCTACTTCTGTCACTCCACTCGGCACACAGATACTGATTCTCGGCTTACTGAAAGCTCTCCTGCCCATTGCTTTCTGCACAAAATATTTGATCATCTTTTCTGTCACTGTATAATCAGAAATCACGCCCTGACGCAGCGGACGCACTGCCACAATATTCCCCGGCGTCCTGCCAAGCATCAGTCTGGCTTCTTCTCCGATCGCTTTGATGCTGTTGGTATCCCGGTCATATGCTACTACGGAAGGCTCTTTTAATATTACGCCCTTCCCTTTCACATACACCAGAACGCTTGCGGTCCCCAAATCAATTCCGATTTCAACTGCCATTCCTGTTCCCCTTTCATCATCCGGTTACTTCCTGAACCAGCCACTACATTTATGCACAGAGGTATAATAAGTAACTCTACTTATTATACCTCTTTATCATTCGTTCTTATTCATGAAATCTGTCAACAATGACATTATAGTAAACTTTGTGTCTGTTGAAAAGTCTTTTTTTCAGGTTTATCCTTTCTTCAACATCATGTCGATGTATTTACCTGTATAAGATACCGGATTCAGTGCAACTTCTTCCGGCGTGCCTTCTGCGATCACCGTACCGCCTTTCGCACCGCCTTCAGGTCCGATATCGATAATGTAATCTGCCGTTTTGATCACATCCAGATTGTGCTCGATCACCACAACCGTATTGCCATCGGATGCCAGCCTCTTCAGAATCTCGGTCAGCTTATGCACATCTGCAAAATGCAGTCCCGTCGTCGGCTCATCCAGAATATAAATGGTCTTGCCGGTGCTGCGCTTACTAAGCTCTGTAGCCAGCTTGATCCGCTGTGCCTCACCTCCGGACAATGTCGTCGATGGCTGTCCAAGACGCAGATAGGAAAGTCCCACATCATACAGCGTCTCAATCTTTCTCCGGATGGATGGAACATTTTCAAAGAAAGTCAACGCTTCTTCTACCGTCATATTTAACACATCATAAATACTCTTGCCTTTATAATGCACTTCCAGTGTCTCGCGGTTATAGCGCTTGCCACCGCACACTTCACACGGAACATACACATCCGGCAGAAAATGCATCTCGATCTTCAAAATACCGTCACCGGAACATGCTTCGCATCGTCCGCCCTTTACATTGAAGCTAAAACGTCCTTTCTTATAGCCTCGCTCTTTGGCATCCTGTGTTGCTGCAAACAGGTCACGGATCTGATCAAACACACCCGTATAAGTTGCCGGATTGGATCTCGGTGTACGACCAATTGGTGACTGATCGATATCGATCACCTTGTCCAACTGCTCCACACCTTCTATCTTTTTATGCTTTCCCGGAATCGTTCTGGCACGGTTCAGCCTCTTCGCCAGATATTTGTAAAGGATCTCATTGACCAGCGAACTCTTACCTGATCCTGACACACCAGTTACACACGTCATGACTCCCAGCGGAATCTTCACATCAATATTCTTCAGGTTATTCTCCTGTGCACCTACGATCTTCAGCCATCCTGTCGGTTTCCTGCGCTCCTCCGGAACCGGTATACGAATCCGACCACTGAGATATGCGCCTGTGATAGATTCCGGCACCTGCATGATCTCCTCTGCCGTTCCTTCTGCGATCACTTCACCACCATGTTCTCCGGCACCAGGTCCAATATCCACAATATGATCTGCCGCAAACATAGTATCCTCGTCATGTTCTACCACGATTACCGTATTACCCAGATCCCGCAGGTGTTTCAGTGTTCCAAGCAATTTATCATTATCTCTCTGATGTAGACCGATACTTGGTTCATCCAGAATATATGCCACACCTACCAGGCCGGAGCCAATCTGTGTTGCCAGTCGGATTCGCTGCGCTTCTCCTCCGGACAACGTTCCGGTTGCACGCGACAGCGTCAGATAATCCAATCCTACATCCAGCAAGAACTGCAGTCTCGCACGTATTTCTTTCAATATCTGGTCACCGATCATATGCTGCTGACTAGTCAGCTCCAGATTATCCAGGAATTTTGCCAACTCCTCAATCGAAAATGATGTAATCTCTGCAATATTATGATTCCCAACCGTTACTGCAAGTGCTCCCGGCTTCAAACGCTGTCCCTTGCATGCACGGCAAGGTGTGATCCGCATAAATTCTTCATACTCTGCCTTGGATGCTTCCGAATAAGTCTCACGATATCTGCGCTCTACGTTTTTAATAATACCTTCAAATGCAATATCGTAGAACCCTTCTCCGCGCTGTCCAAAATAATGCACATTCACATTCTTACCATTCGTACCGTGAATCAGTATATTCTGAATCTCCTCCGGATATTCCTCAAACGGCGTATCCAGTGAAAATTGATATTCTTCCGCAAGTGCTTCCAGTATGGCTCTGGTAAAACTGCCCTTCTTGCTGGCAGACTGCCATCCCATGACTGTGATTGCACCTTCATTGATACTCAGGCTCTTATCCGGAATGATCAGATCAGCATCAAATTCCATCTTATATCCAAGTCCGGAACACTCCGGGCAGGCCCCGAACGGATTGTTAAATGAGAAGCTTCTCGGTTCAATCTCTTCAATGCTGATACCACAATCCGGGCAGGAAAAGCTCTGGCTGAAATTCACCGGTTCTCCGCCTATTACATCGACTGTCATCAGTCCCTCTGCAAGATGCAGAACATTCTCCACCGAATCCGTCAATCTCTTTTCAATCCCCGGCTTTACCACCAGACGATCTACGACAATCTCTATATTATGCTTCAGATTCTTATCCAGCTGAATGTCTTCCGACAATTCATACATACTGCCATCGATCCGCACACGGACATATCCGCTCTTCTTTGCACGCTCCAGTAGCTTCACATGCGTACCTTTCCGTCCTCGTACCACCGGTGCCAACAGCTGAATTCTGGTTCCCTGCTCCATCTCCATGATCTGATCGACCATCTGATCAACCGTCTGCTTCTTAATCTCTTTTCCACATTTCGGACAATGTGGAATACCAATCCTCGCATATAATAATCGGAAATAATCATATATCTCTGTCACAGTACCTACTGTCGAACGAGGATTACGATTTGTAGACTTCTGGTCAATTGAAATTGCCGGCGAAAGTCCTTCGATGCTTTCCACATCCGGCTTCTCCATCTGTCCTAGGAACATTCTGGCATAAGATGACAACGACTTATGCCAGAATGTTCCTAGGACAGATGGAGA
>ERZ1026880.464-NODE-464-length-20785-cov-4.791703_pt1 | contig 20785 bp, 17 predicted proteins | sample MGYA00380170_ERZ1026880 | MGnify/ENA primary metagenome ERZ1026880 (study PRJEB33269, sample SAMEA4719806) | human gut metagenome | biome: human-associated habitat; feature: organic feature; material: feces | place: Cameroon | collected 2013-10 ...
GAAATATTGACCATGAATTAGATATTTTCTGCCCATGAATATTTTCTGGCAGACAAATTCCCAAAACATAAATCATCATCAAAAAATAATCTTCGTAAGTATCAAAAAACACATTCCAAGATTGTATGCGATTGTCAAGGTCCTGATCCAACTCAAACTTTTGCTCATCGCAATACAAAAAAATCTGCCACTTCACAATTTCTCAATCGTAAAGCAACAGATCCTTTTCGTTTTATATTCTACTTTATAAACATCGCATCCCCAAAGGAGAAGAATCGATATCTCTCCCGGATTGCTTCCTGATATGCATTCAGCACATGTTCTCTGCCTGCCAGTGCAGATACCAGCATGATCAGCGTTGACTCCGGCAGATGGAAGTTTGTGATCAATGCATCCAGAATCTTGAACTTGTATCCCGGATAAATGAAGATTTCTGTCCATCCGCTGCATTCTCTGAGTCGTCCGTTCTCATCTGCTGCCGACTCTACGGTTCTGCAGCTTGTAGTTCCCACGCAGATTACGCGTCCGCCATTGTCCTTGGCACGGTTAATTTTCTCTGCTGCCTCTGCATCGATACGGTAAAATTCTGAATGCATGTGATGCTCCAGAATGTCATCTACCTTAACCGGGCGGAAGGTTCCAAGTCCTACATGCAGTGTAACTCTGGCAATATCTATGCCTTTTTCCTCGATCTGATTCAGCAGTTCCGGCGTAAAATGCAGTCCCGCTGTCGGTGCAGCCGCAGATCCGGTATGCTTGGCATATACGGTCTGGTAACGATTCTTGTCCTCAAGCTGATGCGTGATATACGGCGGTAATGGCATCTGTCCGAGCTGATCCAAAATCTCTTCAAAGATTCCTTCGTATTCAAACTTGATCAGGCGGTTGCCTTCCTCTACGACATCGATGACTTCACCAACCAGCAGACCTTCGCCGAACACGATCCGTGTGCCTGGCCTTGCTTTCTTGCCAGGTTTTACCAGTGTCTCCCATACATTGTTCTCTTTGCGCTTCAGCAGAAGCACTTCGATCTTAGCTCCGGTTCCTTCACGGGCACCGATCAGTCTAGCCGGAATTACCTTGGTGTCATTGATCACCAGGCAGTCTCCCGGGTTCAGATAATCCACGATCTCTTTAAAAATGTGATGGGAGGTCTCACCAGTCTCTTTATCTAATACCAGGAGTCTTGAGCTGGAGCGGTCCTCCAGCGGATCCTGTGCGATCAATTCTTCCGGCAGATCAAAATAAAAATCCTGTCGTTTCATACTATCTCTCCGTTCTATTTACGAAGCTCGATTCCCATAGCTTCCAGACCGGCAAGAATCTTATCCATTGCTTTGGAAATATCTGACTCTTCCAGTGTTCTGTCTTTTGCACGGAATGTAATAGAGTAAGCTACAGACTTGAATCCTGGTTTGATCTGAGCTCCTTCGTACAGGTCAAACAGTGAGTAGCTCTCCAGATGAGCTCCGCCATTTTTCTCAATTACTTCTTCAATCTGTCCTACCATGATGTTCTTCGGCACTACCATACTGAGGTCACGGTTTACAGCCGGGAACTTGGCAATTCCCTCATACTTACGGTCAAATGTAGCACGCGCTACGATTTCCGGCATATCGATCACTGCGATGTATGCTCTCTCTCCGATTCCGTAGATATCTGCAACGTCCGGATGAACTTCTCCCAGATATCCGACTACGGTACCATCGTAAATGATATTAGCCTGACGTCCCGGATGCAGATATGGCTTACCAGCATTTGGATCGTAAGTCTCTTTCCCTCGCAGTCCGATCTTGTCAAAGAACTCTTCTACGACACCCTTCATGCTAAAGAAGTCGCCTTCTCCGTACATACCCATAGTGAACTGCATACGCTCATTCGGAAGTTCTGTCAGTGGAAGTGCCTTTGGCAGATATACATTTCCAAGTTCGTATAATTTTACATTTTTATTTCTACGGTTGTAGTTGGTAGCAAGTGATGTCAGCATACCGTTCAGGGATGTCGTTCTCATCACGCTGTAATCCTCACCCAGCGGGTTACGGATCTCGATTGCCTGGCGAAGCTTGGAATCCTCCGGCAGTAATAATTTATCAAATACCTTCGGGCTCTCGAAGGAGTATGTCATACCCTGGCTGAATCCGCAGAACTCTGCGATATTTCTTGCCACCTCTTCAATACGGAGCTTGTAAGACAGCTTACCTGTCGTAGCTTCTCCGCTTGGAAGTGTGGTTGGAATATTGTCATATCCGAAGAATCTTGCAACTTCCTCTGCCACATCTGCCAGACGGTGGATATCCTGACGGAAGGTCGGAGCTACGATCTCATTTGTAGTCTCATCATATTCCAGTTCTACTAACTTCAGATAGCCAAGCATCTGTTCTTTCGTCAGATCTGTGCCAAGCAGTGCATTGATCTTCTCTGCGTCAAATGTAACTCTTGACGGCTCTCTCTTCTCTGCATAGACGTCTACCATTCCGCCTACGACTTCTCCGGCACCCATTTCTTCTACTAACTGGCATGCGCGGTCGATTGCTGCCTGTGCATTTTCCGGATCCAGACCTTTCTCGAATTTACCGGATGCATCGGTACGAAGTCCGATCTTCTTAGCTGATTTACGGATGTTAGTTCCGTTGAAGCATGCAGCTTCGAACAGCATTGTCTTAACATTATCTGTGATCATGGAGTTCTCGCCACCCATGATACCTGCCACACCGATCGATTTTTCGCCATCACAGATCATCAGTACAGAGCTGTCCATCTCTCTTTCCTGTCCATCCAGAGTTACGAACTTCTCACCATCTTCTGCACGGCGCACTACGATCTCGCGGCCTGCGATCGTATCCAGATCATACGCATGCATCGGCTGTCCATATTCTTCCATTACATAGTTGGTAATATCTACCAGATTGTTGATCGGACGGATTCCTACAGATGCAAGTCTTCTCTGCATCCACTCCGGTGACGGTCCGATCTTAATATTCTTTACAACTCTTGCTGTATATCTCGGGCAGAGTTCCTGATCCTTAACTGTAACCTTTACATAGTCATTGACATCCTCGTCATTGCCAGTCGGTGTTACAATCGGCGGATGGAATTCCTTGCGGAATGTAGCTGCTGCTTCTCTTGCAATACCGATCACGCTGTAGCAGTCTACACGGTTAGATGTGATCTCATATTCAAATACCACATCATCCAGTCCCAGTGCGCTGATCGCACTGCTTCCTACCTCTACATCTTTCTGGAAAATGTAGATACCGTATTCCGGTGCCTCCGGGTACATATCACGGTTAGATCCCAGTTCTTCGATGGAACACATCATACCGTTACTCGGCACACCGCGAAGCTTGCCTTTCTTAATCTTGATACCGCCGGCAACGCGCTGTCCAGGCTCGTGACCTCCGGCCACACGTCCGCCGTCCAGAACAACCGGCACTTTGTCTCCTTCTTTTACATTCGGAGCACCTGTAACGATCTGAATCGTCTCAGTTCCGATATTTACCTGACAAATGATCAGTTTATCTGCATCCGGATGCTTTTCAATCTTGTCGATCTGACCTACTACGATGCGATCCAGATCTGCATCCATTTTTTCAAATCCTTCTACTTTTGTACCGGAAAGTGTCATCGCATCGGTATATTCCTGCGCTGTCACATCCAGATCCGGCACATATGCTTTTATCCATGATAATGAAGTATCCATTATAATCTCCTTTCAATGTAACACTTATTCGTGCTTCCTTCTGTTGTGTGCTCACTAGAACTGACGTAAAAATCTAATATCGTTTTCGTACAGTAATCTCATGTCGTCGATCTCGTATTTCAGAAGTGCGATTCTTTCCAGTCCTACACCAAATGCGAATCCTGTGTATTCTTCCGGATCAATTCCGCACATTTCGAGTACGTGTGGATGTACCATTCCGCATCCCAGGATCTCGATCCATCCTGATCCTTTACAGAAACGGCATCCTTTACCGCCGCACTTAAAGCAGCTTACATCTACCTCTGCACTTGGCTCTGTGAATGGGAAATGATGTGGGCGGAACTTTGTCTTGGTATCTTCACCGAACAGTTCCTTTGCAAATACTTCCAGTGTTCCTTTCAGGTCTGCGAATGAAATGTTCTTATCGATAACCAGTCCTTCGATCTGATGGAAGGATGGTGAATGTGTTGCATCTACTTCATCTGAACGGAATACTCGTCCAGGTGCAATCATACGGATTGGCAGCTTGCCCTGTTCCATTACGCGGGCCTGTACCGGTGATGTCTGTGTTCTCAGCACAATATCATCATTGATATAGAAAGTATCCTGCTCATCCTTTGCCGGATGATCTGCCGGAATATTCAGTTTCTCAAAGTTATACAGATCGTATTCTACTTCCGGTCCTTCTACTACTTCGTAGCCCATACCGATGAAAATACGCTCTACTTCTTCCAGTGCGATCGTATTCGGATGACGATGTCCTACCATGTTCTTCTTAGCCGGCAGTGTAACGTCGATAACTTCCTGTTTCATCTTCTCTTCGCGGATCGCACGCTCCATTTTCTGCTTGCTTTCTTCCAGAATCTCTTCGATGGCTGCGCGTGTCTCATTAACCATCTGACCTACTTTCGGTCTTTCTTCCGGTGCTACATCTTTCATTCCTTTAAGAACAGCAGTCAGTTCTCCTTTTTTACCAAGGAATCTGACGCGGGCTTCATTCAATTTCTCCGGTACATCAGCAGACTGAATTGCTTCAATGGCTTCTCTGCGGATGCTTTCCAATCTTTCTTTCATCCTTCTCTTCCTTTCTCTTTCATAAATAATTAAATGACTATGTTTCCTCTTCCTTAAATATCTATATCGTTCAGAATCACTTCCAAAATGCTCTGAACGGATACAAAAAAACCTCATCCCAAAAGGGACGAGGTTAACTCGCGGTACCACCCTGATTCCCATCTTACGACAGGCACTCATGTTCGTGTAACGTACGAATACGGCATATCCTACTATCGAATCATCATATATCGAAATATTCAAACATGCAGCTAACGTGGGAAATTCGATCCCTGCCTGAACCCGGAGCTACTTTCAGCCTGTGGTATGCCCCTCTCTGATGGAAAACAGTTCTCTACTGACACGGTCATCACTTTTATCTTTGATTTAAACAATACAAAGTCATTATACTCACTGACTTTTTTAATGTCAAGCCGATTCTTACGTTTCTGAATCTGTTTCTGTAGCTGTTTCCGAAGCTCCTTCTGTAACATCTGCCTTCTCTTCAGCGACTTCCTTTTTGTCTGCTCCGGTAAAGAGTACATCTTTCATATAGATATTAAGTTGTGCTCCAAACAACACACAATACATACAGAAATACAGCCAGAGCATAATCAAGACGATTGTAGTCAGACTGCCGTACATATCCGAAAATCCTTTAAAAATATCCAGGTATACAGAAAATACCCAGGATATGACCAACCAGCCAATCGCTGTAAATATCGCTCCCGGAATCTGCTTGCGGAACAGATCTTTTCGGTTTGGCAAAAACTTATATATAAGAAGTAAAAAACCGATTACCACAACCGGCGTAATCGCCATCCTCAATTCCATTAATTTATTTGCCACATGCTTAATGGCAGGTATATGAGACGTAATAAATATATTCAGCGAATTACCGAATACCGACATAACCAGCAATAATATGATCGCGATCAGGAACAGCACCGTATAGAATGTCGCTCTGAAACGCAGATAAATATAGTTACGTGTCTCCGGGCATCCATAAATTGTATTAAATCCGGTAGAAATTGATAATACACCCTTGCCGGCAGACCACAGTGCCACAATAACTGTAATCGGAATAATAGTACTTGACTGGTTATATACCTGATTCACAATTGACGTGATCAGGGAATCCACACTGGTAGGAAATACCTGCACTACTGCTGTCATTACATCTGCTTTCGTAACCGGCGTATATCTTACCATAGTAAGCAAAAGCAATATAATCGGAATCAACGATAACATAAAGAAATATGCAGCCTGAGCTGCATATGCCCCAACATGATGTCTTCCCATATCCTTGGGAATTCTCATTACCCTCTCTATGGTCTCTCTTTTCATACTAACCTCCGTAAATCAGTATGTGCATCATACCATTTTCATTTGATTATTTCAAGTAAAAATATCAAATAACCGTTTCTCCGCTATCGGATTTCTACATTTTGATAAAATAGTTTCAGTATCTCCATGTAATTTTTACCATTCTTAGCCATTTCATTGGCTCCATTCTGGCTCATGCCGATACCATGTCCATAACCGCCGCCTCTGATCACATAGCTGTTCGCTTTCTTCTCTATAGAAATAAATGCACTTGGAAGTAATCTCTGACTATCTACGGTCTGTCCATCATTTCTTACGATCGAATATCCGCTTCCTCCCAGGGCTGTCCGAATCTTATTCTCTGTCTCCACCGTAATACTCCCTCCGGTTCCAACTGCCGTCAGTTCTGCTGCCACATCGCCGCCACATCGCCTGGTTACTTCCACACTCTCCAATGTTCCCAGATCCTTACCGGCATAATTGCTGAGAAGTGCTGCCATTCGATCTGTTGATATCTCCGCCGTCCACTGATACCAGGGCAGATCTTTTTCATAATCTCCGACATCTCCACACACAGATATACTTTGGAGATATGCATTACTTTCATTGACCTCGCCGCCCCAGGCTGTCATATCTGTTGTCTCTCCACATGAAGTTGAAAAATAATATGTAGAAGCCACGTTTCCCTGATACCAGACCACCTGCCCTGTTGTATCTTTTACTGCCTGCGTAGCAGTATCTGCCGGATAACTGTTATTGTACACCTGATACTCTACACTGTCATTGACATGTGCCTGATATTCCGGATATGCATAATCCTGCATCTGTCGCACTGCATAGCTTCTGGCACACACTGCCTGCGCCTTCAATGCTTCCATTTCATAAGACGCCGGCATCTCACTCGGCACAACTCTGCACAGATAGCTTTCCATCGGCAGTTCATTAATCACAGCCATACCTTCTTCACCGGACCACACTTCAATCGTTCCCTGATAAGATGGTATTCCCCGGCCACGTTCAATACTTTCCACCCGGATCTCTTCATCCGGATTCAGCGGTTCTGCCGAAAGATGTCCATTCTTCAGCCGCACATCATCTGCCAGAAGCGTCAGCACGCCTCCTGTCCAATCTTCTTCCCGCCCATCATATTTTAGTCTCAGGCCACTGTCTGCTGCCAGACTGACCGAACTGTGCAGCACGCTCCCATAACCGCCTGTCATCAATGCCACGCGGATATTCTGATTCTCCACAATTCCGGTATTCTGATCTGTTTCTCCACTCTGTCCTTTCAACTTACTCTCTGTCTGCTCTCCGGATCTGCCATTTCCGATCCGTTCCGGATGTACCAAACGCATTCCCGCCAGTACCAGACTAAGCACCGCCATAAAACTGATGATGTATAAAATATATCGATTCTGTCTTCTCATATTTGTATTCTTATCTCTTTCCAAGACTGCTTTCTCTAATGTATGAAACTTCGTAGCGGGTTTAGAACCCCACTCCATTTTTGAACCCCGCCTCATTCATCTTCGAACCCCGCCCATGCATTTGCAAAAGCGCACGATGTTTCGTGCTTTTCCGCTGCTACGCAGCTAATTTTGCTCATGCATGGGCGGCGTCTCTATTCGAGCCGCCTCACGGACGAGAAATCTGTTACTTACATGCAAGCATGACGCATCAGATTTCTCGTCCGAAAGGGGTTCTAAATAATACCCCTTTGGGCATAAAAAGAACGGCTTTGCAGCCGTTCTTTTATCTTTTGTATATCCCGAAATGCCGGTTTCTGTCTCTTGACTCCTAGCTGCTGCTAGGTGGGTGTCCGCATCCGCTTTTCTGCCTTCCCCTGCGTATCTGGAGGCCTGACATATTACGGAGATATAAGAGTCCCGTTTAAAGTAATGTAGGTTCAAAACAACAGAAGTTGTCGCGCATCCCAGGTCACTGTAGTTATTATAACCCAATCATATATTTTTTTCCACCATTTTAGTAAAAAATATATAAAATAACAAATATTCTTCTATAACTCAAGAATTGCCTTTACAGTATCTTCCATCTTATCAACATCACATTCCAGTGTGTGAAGAATGTTCGCATTCAGAATCTCTTTGATCGCATTCGGCATCTCTGTGTTAGATACCTGACTCAATTCTTTCAATAAATCGAATTCATCTACAGATGCATACTTCTCATCGATTGCTGCCATAACGCTGCCTGCAAATTTGTATGGGCTGGCTGTGGAGGCAACTACACACTTTGTCTTGTCTCCTGAGTTCTCCTGATATTCCTGACACACATGTGCAGCTACTGCAGTATGTGTATCCATTACATAGCCTGTCTTTTTATAAACATCATGGATAGTCTCTGCCGTCTGCGCTTCTGTTGCATACCCCGCTGCAAAGTCTTTCAATTCTGCTTTCATTGCATCAGTAATCTCATACACGCCTTCGCTCTTCAATGCCTGCATCAATTCTGCATTCTTCTTATCATCACATCCTGCGATCTGGTAGATCAGTCTCTCAAGATTGCTGGAGATCAGAATATCCATAGATGGTGATGTAGTCAGTTTGAACTCTCTGTCCTTGCGGTCATACACACCGGTCTGGAAGAAATCAAACAGCACTTTATTTTCATTGGATGCACAGATCAGCTTTGCGATCGGAACGCCCATATTCTTTGCATAGTATGCAGCAAGAATATTGCCAAAGTTACCGGTAGGAACTACAACATTGATCTGTTCTCCCGGCTGTATTTCTTCATTATCCAAAAGCTTCGCATAGGCATATACATAGTACACCACCTGCGGCACCAGACGTCCGATGTTGATTGAATTGGCAGATGAAAACTGATAGCCATGCTTATCCAGTTCTTCTGCAAGCTTCTTATCTTCAAACATTGCTTTCACGCCGCTCTGCGCATTGTCAAAGTTGCCGTGAATCGCTACAACATCTACGTTATCTCCGGTCTGAGTCACCATCTGCATCTCCTGCACCTTGCTGACTCCGTTCTTCGGATAGAACACAATGATCCGTGTACCTTCTACATTGGCAAAACCTGCCATAGCAGCCTTACCGGTATCTCCCGAAGTTGCTGTCAGGATCACGATCTCATTCTTCACCTGATTCTTCTTAGCTGATGTAGTAAGAAGATGTGGAAGAATGGAAAGTGCCATATCTTTAAATGCGATCGTTGCTCCGTGAAACAGCTCAATAAAATATGTGCCATCTACTTTTACTAATGGTGCGATCTCTTCCGTGTCAAATTTACTGTCATAAGCCTTCTGAATACAATTCTTCAGCTCTTCTTCAGTAAAATCGGTAAGGAATTCCTTCATTACAGCATAAGCCGTCTCCTGATATGTCATTCCCTTTAATTCTTCCATAGACACAGATAACTTTGGAAGATGATCCGGCACAAACAGACCGCCATCATCAGCAAGACCTTTTAAGATTGCCTGCGATGCTGTTACTGTTACCTCTGAATTTCTTGTGCTTCTGTATCGTACATCCATCATCATTTCTCCTGTTATATACTATTTGTTCTTTTTGCTGTTGATGTAATTAACCAGGCCACCTGCAGAGATCAGTTCCTGCATAAATGGAGGAAATGCCTGTCCCTGAAACTCAGTATCCTTGGTACGATTATATATACGTCCGCTGTCAAAATCAATCTCAACCTGATCTCCGGCGTCAATTCCTTCTGCCGCTTCCGGACATTCGATGATCGGAAGTCCGATATTGATCGCATTACGATAGAAAATTCGTGCAAATGTATCTGCGATAACACAGCTTACGCCTGCAGTCTTCAGACACAGCGGTGCATGCTCTCTGGAAGATCCGCAGCCAAAGTTCTTTCTCGCTACGATAATATCTCCCGGCTGTACCTTCCCGGCAAATTCCGGATCAATATCTACCATCGCATGGCTCGCAAGCTCCTGTGGATCAAAAGAGTTCAGATATCTGGCCGGTATAATAACGTCTGTATCTACGTTATCTCCATATTTAAACACATGTCCTAATGCTTTCATTATCTGTCACCCCCTACTTTTTCCGGATTCGCAATGCACCCGGCGATCGCACTTGCTGCTGCCACTTCCGGAGATGCAAGATAGATCAGAGAATCTACATGTCCCATACGGCCAACGAAGTTACGGTTGGTGGTAGATACACATTTCTCACCTGCTGCCATAACACCCATATGACCTCCCATACATGGTCCGCAGCTTGGTGTATTAACTGCACATCCTGCATCTACAAAGATGTCCAGAAGTCCTTCTGCGATACACTGCTTGTAGATCTTCTGTGTAGCAGGAACTACCATAACACGTACATCCGGATGTACGGTATGTCCTTTGAGGATAGCTGCTGCTTTTCTCAGGTCAGACATACGTCCATTTGTACAGGAACCGATCACTACCTGGTCGATCTTAATAGGCTCCATAGCCTCTACTTCGTCGATTGTCTTAGCATTGCCCGGAAGATGTGGGAATGCAACGGTCGGACGGACTTCTGAAAGATCAATCTCGATCACATCCTCGTATACAGCATCCTCATCTGCTTCATATACATGGTATTCCTTCTTGCAGTGCTCTGCCAGATAAGCCTTTGTCTGCTCATCTACCGGGAAGATACCATTCTTGGCACCTGCTTCGATTGCCATGTTAGCAATCGTAAATCTGTCATCCATGGAAAGATGTGACACACCTTCTCCTGTAAATTCCATTGATTTATACAGAGCTCCATCTACGCCGATCTTACCAATGATATGGATGATGATATCCTTACCGCTTACAAACTCAGACGGTTCTCCCTTCAGTACAAACTTGATCGCACTCGGCACCTTGAACCAAAGTTCTCCGGTAGCCATACCGGTAGAAATGTCGGTCGTACCTACGCCTGTAGAGAACGCTCCCAATGCTCCGTATGTACAGGTATGAGAATCTGCACCAATGATGCATTCTCCTGCTGTAACCACTCCTGCCTCCGGAAGAATCGCATGCTCTACTCCTGATTTGCCCTGTTCAAAATACCAGCTGAGACCCTGATCCTTCGCAAACTCACGAATTGCCTTGGAGTTCTCTGCTGACTTAATATCTTTATTCGGTGTAAAATGATCTGGTACCAGAACAACCTTATCTTTATCAAACACTTTATCTGCCATCTGTCTGAAGATCGGCAGTGCCATTGGTCCGGTGATGTCATTCGCCATAACGATATCAAGCTTCGCCATAATAAGCTGTCCTGCTTCCACATGATCCAGACCTGCATGTGCAGCCAGAATCTTCTGTGTCATCGTCATTCCCATGATGAATGTGCCTCCTTTATCTTTTCTTCATACGTGTAATCATAACACACACAATAACAGCCACGCAAGAAAGAATGCATACAAGCATCCAATTTGATAAATTCGCTCCATCTCCGGTTCTTACTGTCTGAGCTTTTACAGTCTGTCCGGGAGTTTCCGGTTTCTTCTTCTCCGGTTCATTCGGTTCTTCCGGAACCTCTGGCTTATCATCTGTCATCGTGCCAAGATCCACCGTCACATGATCCTTTTTAATCGTCACTTCGAAAGGTGGAATCAGTTTATGATTCTGATTTGCCTCACACCTCAGCTCTTCAATCGTATAAGTATCATACGGAAGTGCACCTTTGCAGTCATCCGGTGCAGTCAGAGTTCCCTCTGTATCGATTCCAAACCAGACTCCATCCTCCATGTTCTCTCCGCAATTCGTATTTGATGTATGCAGATTCCACTCTGCCGACGTTGATGCATAGCCGTTCTCATCTGTCACGATCACATGGGATTCCCCGGTTGTATTACTGGTAATCTTAAATGGTACTTTCGAAAGTCTCTTATGGGTGCCATCTGCAATCTTGATAAGTTCCAGATCCCCACGGATCACATGATCTGATGCTTTATGCGCATTGCCCCCGGTGAGTACAGCCGTATCTCCGTCCGGCCGTATCTGTGTCAGATATCTGCCTTCCTGTACTTCCCCGGATTCATCCTGAAACTGCATTCCATCCAGCAGATATCCTTTCGGTGCCTCAATCTCTTCCACCGTGATCGTTCCAAGTGGCAGTATCACCTGATCATTCATCATATAGAAGGCATCACCCTCTATAAGATGTGCTTCATCCAGCCGACATACATATGCGCTATCGGACTCTCCCTTTTCTTCCTTTGTCTCCAATACCCAGCTCCGTTCCGGAACCTCCGGAAGATTATCTGTCTCATAATATCCTGCATAATAATTCACACGCATTTTCGCACCGGCAAGATCTGCTCCACCAAGTGCCTGACTTTCACCAGTTTCGGCATCTACTTTGCAGATTGACACTTCTGCCTTATTCCACACCGGTGTATCCTTTACTTCTGCCACAGCAGTCTTCTCCGCTTCCACTGTCACAGGATATACATTCGTATTCAGCCGATACCCAAAAGGTGCCTGCTTTTCTTTTACGTAATAATTGCCCGGTGCAAGTTCTACTGCCGTCGTTTCTCCATTCGCATCCGTCTTAAGCACCGCCTTCTGATCCGTACAGCTTTCGTCTGCATACACACCATATTCTGCCCCCTGAAGGGTGTAACAGCGATTGTCCTCCGTCAGTTCGTTATCCTCCGCTGTCTTTTTAAGTCTTGCATACCCTGTCGGGTGATATTCCCAATATCCAAGGTTCTGATGTGCCGCCGCTCCGTCTGACAGCAGATATACCGTAAATCCTTTCGGCGCTGCCGGAAGTCCGGCGATCCGGTTGATAAATGCCTGTCCATAGCCATAATAATTATCATCATGACCATTAGCTACCGATCCGGCAAGACATGTTTCCACATAGCTGGCTCCGACATCTCCAGGACCTTTCCAGCCATAGTAATATATCTTCCGGAGCTGCTCGTTCCCCCGATTTTCTGCCGTATACTCCGCTACTGTAGTCAATGTACTTCCTGTCTGTGTCGGTGGTTCCATCTCATGACACACACACATTGCTGTTGTTCCACCATCGATTTCAAAATATCCCACTCTTAGTAGTCCGTCGTTGTACCTGGTGTCATAGTAAGTCAGTACATGTGTGCCGCCCGCCTGGCGCTGTGTCACACTATTCTGTTCTGCAACATCTTCTATATTGCTCTCTTCTTCGCGTTCTTCTGCCCGTACTGATATCGCTCCCACACACCCCCAGAATGACAGGATAAATACAACAACCGCAACTGCAAGTGGCATGATTCTACCTGCTCTGCCCTTATTATCTCTTATCTTCTTCATGTATCCTTTCCTCCAATTTTTAATATCTCTCCGCTTCGAGTATCGACATAATAACTCTTCCAGAGTATCTTTGTCAACACATTTTTAAAGTTTTATTTCAACCCGTTTTTCGGTAAAAAAAAGAGACCGTAAAGCCTCTTTTTTACCATTTATTTCCTTTTATTCCGACGCATTGCCACCCGTTTCTTGACTTCTCTCAATGCATCCTTATGGATACGTGATTCCATATTCGGGAATGCCTTTACCAGACGTTCGCCGACACTTCCAAGTCCATTAACCAGACTGTCATAACGTCCTTTCAGTTCATCCATCTTCTGCTGCTGACTCTTGTACCATTCTTCCTTACCGGCACTGTATTCAGCACGCAATTCTTTTCTGACTTCTTTCATACTAGCCACTTTACTCTTAAGCTGTTCTTCTTTCTCCATCCCGTCTTTGACATTTTCATAGATGTTCTCACCCATGCGGTCAGAGAATTCCCGCAGCTCCGCAGCAATCTTTTCCATTGCTTCAAGACGTTTGTTCAGTTTCAGGATTGCAGATGCAGTTACATAGAGATCTGCGAGCATCGCAATACTTAATATTACCAGTATTACGATCCCTGCAATATGAGGGATGTACCCGATCAGATGTGCAACAAGCGGTTGAAAACACTTAACAATGAACACACAGAACACACCCCAGATCAGCGAAAATGGCAGGCACACATAACCGCCGATATTAAGCGGCTGTCCGGAATAATCCCACCATTTCTGATGAAAGATCCGGTCCATTACATATCCTGTCAGCCATTCGATAAATGTTACAAGTATAGCCGATGCCAAATATAATATTAACAGACTTTCTGAAAATCCCTGTAATGAAAATATTACCGATACAACTCCGACTCCATAAATCGGACAGATCGGACCATTCAAGAATCCTCTGTTGACAAACCTTCCTTCTTTTACTGCCGCAAATGCGACCTCCACGCACCATCCAAGTACACCGTACACAAAAAAGTACGCCAGTATTTCATAGATTCCCATATTTTATTCCTTTCCCAGCAATCTAATTTCCCATTTAAGTCTTATCGACTATTATCTGGGAAGTTGTAAATTTCGTCAATTGGTGCTATACTTTTTCAAATAATAGATAATAATTATCAATAAGATTAAAGTGAGGATTACTATGGTTTTAAAAGAAGGCTTAAATGGACACACTTACCGTGTGCTGTCCATACAGATCGAGCTCCAATTAGAGCGTCGGCTGGAAGCACTCGGTCTGACAGACGGCAGTCTGATTACTATATTAAATAATGACAAGCACGGTGCACTTACCGTCAAGTTCCGCGGCACACGCTTTGCTCTCGGCAGACGTATTGCTGATCACATTGAGATTGAGGAGGTGCACACACATGAATAACTCTGTTACCGTCGGTTTTATCGGCAATCCTAACTGCGGTAAAACCACACTGTTTAACGCTTATACCGGCGCCAACCTCAAGGTTGCTAACTGGCCGGGCGTTACAGTAGAAAAGAAAGAAGGACATACTACCTACGAAGGACAGGATTATACGCTGATCGATCTTCCGGGTATCTATAGCCTGACTTCCTATACTATGGAAGAGAAAGTCTCCCGCGAATGTATCCTGAGCGACGAAGTCGATGTGATCATCGATGTAGCTGACGCATCCAGCCTGGAGCGAAACCTGTATCTGACACTGCAGTTGATCGAGCTTGGCAAACCAGTGGTTCTTGCTCTGAATATGATGGATATTGTAGAGGAACGCGGCATGGAGATTGACCTGCACCGACTCCCGGAAATGCTGGGCATCCCGGTGATTCCGGTATCTGCCAGAAAGAAAACCGGGCTTTCCATATTAATGCACGCCGTTGCACATCACAAAGATGTATTACATCAGGATCCTCTGATCCATCATCATCCGGGACTGCACAGCAAGCACCGCCATGACCATCATGCAGAGTATACGATGGTGTACACAGATGATATTGAAGATAAAATTGATATTCTGATTGAACGAATCACGCATACATATCCGGACTTTCCGAACAAAAGATGGTTAGCCATTAAGTACATGGAAAAGGATACCAGTGCTTCCGAACAATGGCCACTTGACACCTCTGATATTCTGGATTGCAGCTATGAAAAAGATTTAATTAATCAAAAATATGATTTTATTGAAGAAATCATAGGCGAAACACTGGTCAATAAATCCAGCCGTGAAGAGCGTACAGACCGGATTGATCGATGGCTCACCGGCAAATACACCGGTCTTCCAATCTTCTTACTTATTATGGCAATGGTATTTTTCCTGACCTTTACGGTAGGCGATTTCCTGAAAGGATATTTTGAGATCGCATTGGATCTGTTTTCTTCGGCGGTAGCCAATGGTCTGGCTTCCATACATACCTATCCGATGCTTCAGTCCCTTGTGGTGGATGGTATCATCGCAGGTGTAGGTGGTATTCTCACCTTCCTGCCCAATATATTCATTCTGTTCCTTGCCCTCGCATTTCTGGAAGACAGCGGATATATGTCCAGAGTTGCCTTTGTCATGGATGACATCATGAGCGGGCTTGGGCTCTCCGGACGCGCATTTATCCCACTTCTGCTCGGATTCGGATGTTCCGTTCCGGCAGTCATGGCCTCCAGGGCTCTGGAACACAGGAAAGACCGGTTAAAGACTATCCTGATCACACCATTTATGTCCTGCAGTGCCAGACTTCCGATCTATGTATTATTTTCCTCTATGTTTTTTGGAAAATATGCGATGTTGGTCTGCTATGGCATGTATCTTCTGGGTATCATCGTGGCAATCTTAACTGCATTCATCCTGTCCCGGATTGACAACAGCAAAGCAGAACATGCGCTGTTGATCGAGCTTCCGGAATACAAGACACCAAATGCCAGAACCATAGCCATCTATGTGTGGGAAAAGGTCAAGGATTACCTGACACGTGCAGGAACCGTCATTTTCCTGGCGTCCGTTGTTATGTGGGTACTTTTAAACTTTGGTCCGAATGGGTATGTAACAGATATCAGCCAGAGCTTCGGTTCCTATATCGGCAGAGCCATCGTACCTGTCTTCGCACCGGCAGGTCTTGGATACTGGCAGATCATCGTTGCACTGATCGCAGGAATCGCTGCCAAGGAAGTAGTAGTCTCCAGCTGTGGAGTTCTCTTCGGTATCTCAAACATTGCTACTGCACATGGCATGAGCACTGCGCTGGCTGCCTTAAACAGTATTGGATTCGGTACTGCCAATGCTCTGGCGCTGATGGTATTCTGTCTGCTGTATGTTCCATGTACTGCAACAATTGCTACGATCCGTCGTGAAACCGAAAGCAGAAAGCTTACCATTCTCTTTGTACTGTTCCAGCTCTGTGTTGCCTGGATCATGAGTTTTCTGTTCTATCATATCTTTCTGTTAATAGGATAAATACGAAGTGAAACAAGAAAGGCATCGGGATTGCTCCCGCTGCCTTTCTTTTTCTTTATATCTTTCCGTATCTGTGCATAATGGCCTACATCAGCTTCTTTAATATATTCAATTTGTTCTTGAACGGTGCATACCGGATTGGAATATCCAGAAGTACCGATTTCTTCATGATGCTCTTTTTATGTGTAAATGTGTCAAAGCTGTCCTTTCCATGATAGCCACCCATTCCACTGTTGCCCACGCCGCCGAATGGCATATGGGACGTTGCCAGATGTACAATCGTATCATTGATGCAGCCGCCGCCATAAGACACCTGTTTGAGCATCATGGCTTCTCTTTGCTTATCTTTCGTGAAGTAATACAATGCTAACGGCCTCGGTCTGGCATTGACCATTTGAATCGCCTCTTCAATATCATAAAATGTAAGAACCGGAAGCAGCGGTCCGAAAATCTCCTCCTGCATTACCGGGCTCTCCCAGGTCACCTGATCCAACACGGTCGGCTCAATCTTAAGCATGTCCACATCAGATCCACCACCACATACTATGTGTGCCCGCTCCGTCAGCCCCAGTACACGGTTAAAATGCTTTTCATTGATCATCTTCGGATAATCCGGATTCTGCATCGGATCCTTTCCAAACATCTTACGAATATATTTTTCCATATAACGAACGAGCTTGTCTTTCACACTGTTCTGTACCAGAATATAATCTGGTGCCACACAGGTCTGCCCACTATTCAGGAACTTACCCCAGACAATACGCTTTGCCGCCAGCTTCAGATCTGCAGTCTCGTCTACAATACAAGGACTCTTGCCGCCAAGTTCCAGACTCACCGGTGTCAGATGTGCAGATGCCTTCTCCATGACGTATTTACCAACATTTACACTTCCTGTAAAGAAGATATAATCAAACTTTTCATTCAAAAGTGCCTGATTCTCCTGTCTGCCACCTTCTACTACAGCGATATATTTCTCCTGAAACAATTCTCTCAACATATCTGCCATAACCTTTGTAGTATGTGGTGAATACGCAGATGGCTTCACTACTGCACAATTACCTGCACAGATTGCCCCCACAAGTGGTGCGATCGTAAGCTGGAACGGATAATTCCAAGGTGACATGATTAACACGATGCCATACGGTTCCGGATATATAAAAGACTTCGATGGAAATTGCGTGATCGGTGTAGGCACTCTCTTCGGTGCTGCCCATTTCCGAAGATGCTTTAATGTATATCGAATCTCTTCTTTTACTATACCAATCTCAGTAGCATAAGCTTCAAAATTTGATTTATTCAGATCCATATAAAGTGCATCCATAATCTCCTGTTCATGTACTGTGATCCACTGATACAGCTTCTTTAACTGGCGGATACGAAACTCCACATCCTTAGTATCACCTGTTTGAAAATACGCTCTCTGCGTATGCAGCATACTCTTATACTCCATCATAATGTTCTCCTATTTCAACTATCTCAGATGGCAAGCTGTGTGTCGGTGCCATAACAGATTGCTGCTGCGCACACACACCACATCGCCAGATATACAATGCCCGGTATCCTTGTCTCTGCAAATCCATATACCAGAATAATCATGAGCATCGCAATCACACCTGCCACTGCTACTAATTTCTTTCCTAATTTTCTCATAAAAGAACACCTCACTTCCTGTAATCAATATAGCAAGTAAGGTGTCCAATAATCCGTACACCTATTTCTTTGAGCGGAATTTTTTTGCTTTTTTAAGATATGGGATCTCGATCGGATCTACCGGAGTCACCGGGTTCTCAATCTTATCTTTTCTTCTCCGTTTGAAATACTTCAGCATAGCTCCTCCCCGGTTATAGAACCAGAACAGATCTGCCAGTATCTTGTGAAATGCTCCCATTTTCTCCTTGGTAGTTCTGCCATACAGAACACCTCCGGCCTGAATTGCTGCCTTTTCCCGGATCAGATTAATAAGCTCCGTCTCACAGGTAACCATCTCCGGAAGTATCGTATAGCCTGTCCCGATACAGTCTGTCTTGTGGGCATCACTTCCACCAACTCCCGGTTTCCCGTATTTAGCCGCAAGTCTGGCTGCACTGTCATTAGACTCCTGTGATTCGCATGCGTTAAACACCTCTATAAAATCAAATCTTTTCACAAATTCCTGTGACTTCCGATACCTTTTTGTATTGGTCATACTCATATATTTAGCTCCATACGGATGCGCCGGGCCAAGGATACCTCCATGCCTGTGTACGAATTCAATCAACATCGATACCGGAAGACCTTTTAACTCTAACAGCCTCATACGAACGCCCTCCGGCATAATGCAGAGCATATGTCCTGCATCCAATGTATCGTACTCAATGCCTTTCAAAACTACGAAATCCTGGTGAACTTTCCCTTTCATTTCGTATTTCCAATGCCTGTAACCATGATAACTGTCGTGGTCCGTGATCAGCATTCCATCAAAGCCTTTTTCTTTCAGAACAGTAATATATTCATCCAGGCTTACCCGGCTGTCAATCGAGCCTTCATGCACATGACAATGCATATCTATCTTCATGTGTAAGCCTCCTTTGTCATTTTTTCTTTATTATACCACGTTACTGCCAAAATACAACAAAGGCAGTCTGCCCGCCACAGTCTCTGCTGTCACTGGCAAACTGCCTTCTACTTCATTTAAATCACTCTATGATCTTAAAATCATCATCAAAGTCAAGATTATCATATCCGGATTCCAGATCATCATCAAGATATCCTTCATCCTCATCATAATCTCCATCCAGACTGTCCTCGCTGTCTAGAACATCGTCGTAATCTGTCTCCAGATCATCGTCATCTTCCAGATCGGTTACTTCCGTATCATCCATATTATCATCGTCAAGCAACATTCGTGCCTGCTCTACTTCTGCTTCTCTGGATTCTTTTTCTCTGTGCTCTCCGGCTTTCTTGACCTGCTTCCTGCCAACCTGTCTGGATCGCATAATGAACTGTACTGCCACACAGATTGCAATAAGCACTACCGGCACTCCAATCACTGCTGCCAGATAATTACCTAACCCCAACATGGAAACAGCTGCATTACCTGCCATGTAACCACCATAAATGGATGTGATAATAATTACCAATGGATCAAACATCTTCATCGTAACGATCGCGAGAACCAATCCTAACACGCCACATACAGCAATCACCGGTATAACCTGCTGATTGATAGCCGATACTCCCATGCTGAATATTGCCAGCCATACAAAGAAAAATATACCAACTCTGTAAAATACACATACAAGAATCGCCAGTATCACTGCGCCTCCTGCCATAGCTCCCACAGAAGCCATTCCATTCAGTCCCGCCACAACAGAAACGATGCCCCCTGCTGCCACTCCCAGGACCAGTCCTACCAATGCTGCCCACACACGTGCCAGTTTCAATCCAAACAGACCGATGATCAATCCGATACAGATCGTAACCGCCAGTATAACCGTACTCTGCAGAAAGGACAAGCCATTGCCCACTATCTGATTTACCTGGGTCATCATATCACTCATACTACTTCTCCTTTGTGTTACTCCTTCATGACTGCATCTTCCGGTGAGCCGATTAAAATTCTACTGATCCACTCTCTGTTTCGTTGATCACATAGTATACTTTGCTTTCTTCCGGTTTAATGTAAAGATCCATAGTCTTGATCTCACCGATCTTGTGACCGGACTTTTTCCATGCTTTCTTTACATCAGCAATCATTGTATTCTCATGTACCTGCTTGCCATAGTATTCTACGTAAGCATTTACCTTCATGTCTTTTTTGCTTCTTCTTGTAGTTGCTTTCTTTGCAGCTTTTTTAGTTTCTTCTACAACTGTCTTAGCTGCTGCTTTTGTCTCTTTTGCTGCTGTCTTAGCTGCCGCTTTTGTCTCTTTTACCGCTTTCTTGGCTGCCGGCTTAACTTCTGCTGCTGCATTCTTCACTGCCGCTGCTGTCTTGGTTTCTTTTTCTTCTGTACCCGGCTCAGCC
>ERZ1026880.466-NODE-466-length-20669-cov-38.956049_pt1 | contig 20669 bp, 16 predicted proteins | sample MGYA00380170_ERZ1026880 | MGnify/ENA primary metagenome ERZ1026880 (study PRJEB33269, sample SAMEA4719806) | human gut metagenome | biome: human-associated habitat; feature: organic feature; material: feces | place: Cameroon | collected 2013-10 ...
GCGCCGTTGTGGACCTGTGCGCCCCCGGCACCCTGCCCAAAAGCTTTATGGTCACCGATTTCCCGGACGAGACCGTGTATATCAGCCAATTATCGCCCGCCGCATTGAAAAAGCGGGCGGAAAAATTAGAGTTTTAAAATTATGGCTGCCGTTTATTTTTGATTTGTAGGGAGGGGTCTTGACCCCTCCGCATACAGGCAGCCACGTAAACACGGAGGGGTCAAGACCCCTCCCTACAGAACATCCATAAAAGGGATGTATAGAGATACCCACCCACAACAGGAGGCTATCATTTCATGGCAGAAGAAATCATCACCGAAACCAACCGCGAAACGGCTACCGACCATGCCTACGGCGGTGCGCAGATTCAGGTCCTCGAGGGTCTGGAGGCTGTGCGCAAGCGCCCCGGTATGTATATCGGCTCCACCGGGCCTTCCGGTCTGCATCACCTCGTCTATGAGATCGTGGATAACGCCATTGACGAGGCACTGGCCGGCTACTGCACCCATATCGAGGTGACCATCAAGCCCGGCAATATCATTGAGGTATCGGACAACGGCCGCGGCATCCCCGTGGACATCCAGCCCAAGCTGGGCATCCCGGCTGTCACCGTTGTCTACACCGTGCTGCACGCCGGCGGCAAGTTCGGCGGCGAGGATTCCGGCTACAAGGTGGCCGGCGGTCTGCACGGCGTCGGTGCATCGGTCGTCAACGCCCTGTCGGAATGGCTGGTCGTTCGTGTCCGCCGCGATGGGGTAGAGTATGAGCAGAGCTTCAAGCGCGGCAAGCCGGACGGCGATTTGAAAAAGATCGGCGCGGCGGCTTCTACCGGAACGACAGTCACCTTCAAGCCCGACCCGGAGATGTTCCAAGAGACAACGCTCTACCACTATGAGACGCTGCTCAAGCGTCTGCGGGAGGAGGCGTTCCTGAACGCCGGCGTCCGCATCACCCTGACGGACGAGCGCGCCGATGCCGACCGCCCGCAGGAGGAGCAGAACGGCGAAGTCCGCACCGAGACGATGTGCTACGAGGGCGGCATCCGCTCCTTTGTCAGCTATCTGTGCGAGCGCCGCGACTTAACGCCCCTGCACCCGCAGGTCATGTATATGAAGGGCGAGGGACAGGGCGCTGTGGCCGAGGTTGCGCTGCAGTATTACGACAACAGCTACAATGAGCTGCTGCTCAGCTTTGCAAACAATGTCCATACCCCCGAGGGCGGCACCCATGAGGACGGCTTTAAGCTGGCCCTGACCCGCGTGCTGAACGAGTACGGCCGCGCCAAGGGCATTTTGAAGGATAAGGACGAGAACCTCTCCGGCTCCGATGCGCGCGAGGGCATCATTGCCGTGGTCAGCGTCAAGCTGCAGGAGGCCCAGTTCGAGGGCCAGACCAAGGCAAAGCTTGGCAATACCTTCATCAAGGGTCTGGTCAATAATGTGGTCTACAAGGCCCTGACCGAATTTTTTGAGGAAAACCCCGCTGTGGCGAAGGCTATCCTTGAAAAGGCTACGCAGGCGGCCCGCGCCCGCGCTGCCGCCAAAAAGGCCCGCGAGCTGGTCCGCCGCAAGAGCGCGCTGGAATCCAACCGTATGCCCGGCAAGCTGGCCGACTGCCACGAAAAAGACCCCTCCAAGACCGAACTCTTCATCGTGGAGGGCGATTCTGCAGGCGGCTCGGCCAAGATGGGCCGAGACTCCAACATTCAGGCCATTCTGCCTTTGTGGGGCAAGATGCTGAATGTCGAAAAGGCACGCGCCGACCGCATCTACGGCAACGACAAGCTGATGCCTGTTGTGACCGCGCTGGGCACCGGCATCGGCGATGAGTTCGATATTTCCAAGGTGCGCTACCACAAGATCTTCATCATGGCCGATGCCGATGTTGACGGCTCGCATATCTGCACGCTGATGCTGACCTTCTTCTTCCGCTATATGCGGCCGCTGATCGATCATGGCTATGTCTATGTTGCCCAGCCGCCGCTGTTTAAGCTGCAGAAGGGCCAGAATGTCAAGTACGCCTACAACGATGAGGAAATGAAGCTGCTGAGCGCCGAGATGCCCGGCGCAAAGGTCAACCGCTACAAAGGCTTGGGCGAGATGAACCCCGACCAGCTGTGGGAGACCACCATGAACCCCGAAAACCGTGTCATTGTACAGATCAAGATCGAGGACGCCGAGCGCGCCGACGAAGCGTTCAGCATCCTGATGGGTGAGCAGGTCGAACCCCGCCGCCAGTTCATCGAGAAAAACGCAAAGTACGCGAATCTGGATGTGTGATGTTCCATGTGGAACATTGTGCGGGTGAGGTATGGAAAACGGATTACCAAAACGGAAATTGATTCGCTTGCCTAAATTTGATTATGCGACGCACGCCTATTACTTTATTACGATCTGCTGCAAAGACAGAAAGCGTCTGTTTGGTAAGATTGTAGGGGCGGCATATATGCCGCCCGTGCACGTTTGCCTGAGCAAAACAGGAAAAGTAGCAGAGCGTAATTTGTTGGCAATAGAAGAGCATAATCCACAGGCACGCATTGAAAAATATGTCATCATGCCGGATCATCTGCATATGATTCTTTCCATCGGGTGCCAGGAAAAAACGGCGGCGGGCGGCATATATGCCGCCCCTACGGTGCCAAGAATCATGAACAGTTATAAGGCAAGTGTAAGCCGTGATATAGGTTTTCCGGTGTGGCAGCGTTCCTACCACGACCACATCATCCGCAACCAACCCGATTTTGAAGAAACATGGAAATATATAGACAACAACCCATTGCAATGGGTGTTGGACGGAAAAGCAGAAAGCAATTTATAACAACAGTTTAAGGTGATACAATGGAAGAAAATATCATCATGGTGCCGGGGTCCGGTACCAAGGTCATTGTGCGCGATGTAAAACAGGAGATCGAGACGGCGTTCCTTGACTACTCGATGTCCGTTATCGTGGCGCGCGCTCTGCCTGATGTGCGTGACGGCCTCAAGCCCGTGCATCGCCGCATTTTGTACACGATGCATGAGCGCGGCAATGACCCGCAGCATCCCTACCGCAAATCTGCCGATACGGTCGGTGCGGTGCTGGGCTCTTACCACCCGCACGGTGACGCTTCGGTCTACGATGCCATGGTGCGTCTGGCGCAGGATTTCAGCCTGCGCTATCCGCTCGTTGACGGTCAGGGCAACTTCGGCTCTGTGGACGGCGACCCCCCGGCTGCCTACCGTTATACTGAGGCCCGCATGTCCAAGATGGCCTGCGAGATGCTGACCGATATTGAAAAGGACACCATCGACTGGGACCCCAACTTTGACGAGACGAAGAAGGAACCTCATGTTCTGCCCAGCCGCTTCCCGAACCTGCTGGTCAACGGCAGTCAGGGCATCGCGGTCGGCATGGCGACCAACATCCCGCCGCACAACCTGCGCGAGATCGTCAGCGGCATGATCGCCCTGATGGAGGACCCCGACATCGATCTGGCCGGTCTGATGGAGCATGTCAAGGGCCCGGACTTCCCGACCGGCGGCATCATCATGGGGCGCAGCGGCATCCGCGCCGCCTACGCCACCGGCCGCGGCAAAATCACGCTGCGCGGCCGCGCCGAGATCGTCGAGAAAAAGAACGGCCGCTATGAGATCCTGATCTCCGAAATCCCTTATATGGTCAACAAGACCCGCCTGATTGAGTCGATTGCCGACCTTGTCAAGAACAAGCGAATCGAGGGCATCAGCGATATGAATGACGAATCCTCGAGCCGCACCGGCATGAAGATCGTCATTGAAATCAAGAAGGACGCCAACCCGCAGGTCGTGCTGAACCAGCTTTACCGCTACACCCAGCTGCAGGACACGGTCGGCGTGATCATGCTGGCGCTCGATGACGGTGTGCCCAAGATCATGAGCCTCAAGACCATGATGGAGCGCTACATCGAGTTCCAGATGCAGGTCATCCGCCGCCGGACTGCCTTTGAGCTGAAAAAGGCGAAGGAGCGCGAGCATATTCTGGAAGGCCTGCACAAGGCTGTTGACATCGTGGACGAGATCATCGCCACGATCCGCGCCTGCAAGGGCGGCTTTGCCGAGGCGCGTCAGGCCGTGATGGATAACTTCGGCTTTGACGAGCTGCAGGCAGATGCCATCGTCAAGCTGCAGCTCGGCCGTCTGGCTGGTCTGGAGATTCTCAAGATCGAGCAGGAATTGGGCGAGCTGCGCGCTGCCATTGCGGACTTTGAGGATATTCTGGCCAATGACGAGCATGTCAAGCGCATTGTCAAGACCGACCTGACCACGCTGGCCGACAAGTACGGCGATGAGCGCCGCACCTCCATCGAGGCTGTGTCCGGCGAGGTGGACATTGAGGATCTGATCCCCGAGGAGACCTGCGTCTTTACGCTGACCCACGAGGGGTACATCAAGCGCACAACGCTGGACACCTATCAGGCACAGAACCGCGGCGGCCGCGGCGTGCAGGGCATGACCCAGAAGGACGAGGACTTTACCGAGGAGATGTATGTCGGCTCGACGCATGACTACATGCTCTTCCTGACGAATCAGGGCCGTGTCTACCGCCTGAAGGGCTATCAGGTGCCGGAGGGCAGCCGTACCGCCAAGGGCAGCCATATCGTAAACCTGCTGCAGCTGCAGGAGGGGGAGAGCGTCACCCTGATGCTGCAGCAGAAGGCTGATGTCGATGAGGACAACACCTACGCAACGATGATTACCAAGCAGGGCCTCATCAAGCGCACGCCGCTGTCCCAGTTCCGCAACATCCGCAAGGCCGGCCTGATCGCCATCGCGCTCAACGAGGGCGACAGTCTGGTGTGGAGCCACCTGACGAAGGGTGATGATGAGATCATCGTTGCCACCCATGACGGCGCGGCCATCCACTTTACCGAGGAGGATGCCCGCTCGATGGGCCGTACCGGCCACGGCGTCCGTGTCATTAAGCTGCGCGAGGGCGACTATGTTGTCGGCGCCGGCGTCTGCCGCCCGGGTGCCACCCTGCTGACCATCAGCGAGGAGGGCAAGGGACGCCGCAGCCGCATTGACGATTACCGCATCACGAAGCGCGGCGGCTTGGGCATCCGCAACTATTCCAACGGCAATGTGGCGGGCATCAAGATCGTGGACGACACCGATGACCTGATTCTGATCAGCCAGAACGGCATCCTGATCCGCATCCATGCATCGGACATCAACATCCAGAGCCGCTACGGCAGCGGCGTCCGCGTCATGCGTATGCTGGACGATGACCGCGTGGCCGTTGTGGCCCGCGTGGACCGCGACAACGATGCCGAGACCGCAAAGATCGAGGACACCGGCGAGAGCGACCCGACACCCGAGGAGCTGGCTGCCATCGAAGCCGAGGAGCTGGCCGCCGAGGCCGCCGAGGACGCAGCCCCCGAGAATAATGACGAAGAATAAATAAGCAACAGGGGAGAGGCCGCGCGTTGGCCTCTCCTTTTTTAAAGGCTTCCCCCTCGGGGGAAGCTGCCGCCCGCAGGCGGCTGATGAGGGCAGAGTTTGTGAAGATGCTCTTTTATGGGAAAATCCCGCAAACTTTTCCCTCATCCGTCCGCGGGCGGGGCCGCGGACACCTTCCCCCAAGGGGGAAGGCATCACGCCCATGAATTTTCTGCACCTACTGGAAAATATCCCTGTCTCATGGTATTCTAAAGTATTCACATAAAAAAGGAGCACCCACATGGAACTGCATACAACCATCTGCGCGCTGGCGACCCCACCGGGCGAGGGCGGTATTGCCACGGTCCGCGTTTCCGGCCCGGACGCCTACGCCATCGTCAGCAAAATATTTGCGCCGGTGCGGCAGGGCAAGAGCGTTGCCGATGCCAAAGGCTACACCGCCATGCTGGGCCACTACCTGCTGCACGGGGCCGAGATGGACGAGTGCGTGGCGCTGTTTTTCCGGGGGCCGCACTCCTACACCGGCGAGGATGTCATCGAGCTGTCGGTACACGGCGGCACGGCGATGGCAGACGGCCTGCAGGAGGCACTGATCACCGCAGGCTGTGTACCGGCCGGGCCGGGGGAGTTCACCCGCCGCGCACTGGAAAACGGCCGGATGTCGCTGACGCAAGCCGAGGCCGTGATGGAAGTCATTGCGGCGAACGGCCGGCAGGGAGCGGCGCTGGCAAAATCGGCACTGGACGGGCGGCTGGCAAAGCGCATCGGCAAGATACAGACCGCGCTGCAAACGCTGAACGCCCACCTGACCGCATGGGTCGATTACCCGGAGGAGGATGTGCCGGAACTGTCCGATGAGGCGTTTGTGCGCACCCTGACCGAACAGAAAGCCGAACTGGACGCACTGATCAACGGCTACAGTGCCGGTGCGGTGCTGCGCCATGGTGTGGACTGCGTACTGCTGGGCCGCCCCAATGTCGGCAAAAGCACGTTGTTGAACCTGCTGGCCGGCTTTGACCGCGCCATCGTCACGCCGGTGGCGGGCACGACCCGCGATATTGTCGAGCAGGCCGTCCAGCTGGGCAGCGTGCGGCTGAATCTGTTTGACACCGCCGGTGTGCGCGAGGTCGGCGCGGACGGGGATGCCATCGAGGCCGAGGGTATCCGCCGCAGTTGGAAAAAGCTGGACGAGGCGGGCCTTGTGCTGGCGGTGTTCGATGCCGCGCAGCCGCTGTCTGATGATGATCTGGAGCTGGCCCGCAGGTGTCAGGGCCGCCCCGCAATCGCCGTGCTGAACAAGCAGGATCTGGCAGGGGAGCAGGATGTTCCACATGGAACATTGGAGCCGTATTTTAAAAAGATCGTGCCGATGTGCGCGAAGGACGCCGTCGGCCTGCAGGCACTGACCGATGCCGTGGCCGACCTGCTGGGTACGGCACAGCTGGACCCGGGTGCAGCGCAGCTTTGCAGCGCGCGGCAGCTTTCAGCCGCGACCCGCGCGCGTGATGCGCTGGCCGAAGCCATCCGCGCAAGGCAGAACGGCTTTGGGCTGGACGCCGCGGCCGTCTGCCTGACGGATGCCCTGCAGGCGCTGTGTGACCTGACCGGCGAGGACGCAACGGCAGCAACGATTGATGAAGTGTTTGAAACCTTCTGCGTGGGCAAGTAAGTAAAAAATGACGGAGCCTTCTCCCTCTGGGGGAGAAGGTGTCCGCAGGCCGGATGAGGGGCGAGTTTCCGGCAGCAACTCGGTAAAGGGACAATAGAGTCAAGGTTGCCCCTCATCAGCCGCCTGCGGGCGGCAGCTTCTCCCGGGGGGAGAAGCCTTTTAGTGGGAGCCTTCCCCCAGAGGGGGAAGGTGGCCGCAGGCCGGATGAGGGGCGGCTTAAAAGTGGTTGCCCAGTAAAAGGGCAATATCGAAAACTCCGCCCTCATCAGCCGCCTGCGGGCGGCAGCTTCTCCCGGGGGGAGAAGCCTTTTGGGGAGAGCCTTCCCCCTCTGGGGGAAGGTGGCCGCAGGCCGGATGAGGGGCGGCTTAAAAGTGGTTGCCCAGTAAAAGGGCAATATCGAAAACTTCGCCCCTCATCAGCCGCCTGCGGGCGGCAGCTTCTCCCGAAGGGAGAAGCCTTTTAAGGAGAGCCTTCCCCCTGCGGGGGAAGGTGGCCGCAGGCCGGATGAGGGGTGGCTTAAAAGTGGTTGCTCAGTAAAAGGGCAATATCGAAAACTTCGCCCTCATCAGCCGCCTGCGGGCGGCAGCTTCTCCCGGGAGGAGAAGCCTTTAGAAAGTGGAGGCAAACTATGAAAGGCATCAAAACCATAAATCCGTTACGCAAAAATGCCCGAACCCTCCGCAAAGAAATGACCCGGCAGGAACGGCATCTTTGGTATGACTTTCTGAAAAATCTCCCGCAAACGGTCCACTGTCAAAAAATGATTGGCAATTTTATAGTTGATTTTTATATTCCATCGTGTAAACTGGTAATAGAGCTGGATGGCGCACAGCATACCGAACCGCAGGCTGCCGAGTATGACGCACATCGCACGGCGTATCTGCAAAGCATTGGCTGCCGCGTGCTGCGCTATGGCAACAATGAACTGGATACAAATTTCGCAGGAGTCTGCGAGGATATTCTGCAAAAGATAGGGTAAGAAGGAAAGTATATGGATAAACTCGGAACCTACGATGTCATCGTGATCGGAGCGGGGCATGCGGGAATAGAGGCTGCCCATGCGGCGGCACGGCTGGGGGCCAGGACGGCGGTGTTCACGCTGTCGCTGGATTTCATCGGCAATATGCCCTGCAACCCGTCCATCGGCGGCACGGCCAAGGGGCATCTTGTGCGCGAGGTCGATGCCCTAGGCGGATTGATGGGAATCGCCGCTGATGCCACCTACCTGCAAAGCCGGATGCTCAACCGCGGCAAAGGCCCCGCCGTACACAGCCTGCGGGTGCAGACCGACCGCAAGCGCTATCATATCTGGATGAAGCACGCGCTGGAAAAGACCCCCAACCTTGCTATCCATCAGGGCGAGATCGTCGGCGTTGATGTGCAGGACGGGCAGGTCTGCGGCGTTTACACCAACCTGCACGCCTACTATGCCTGCAGGGCGGTCGTGGTTGCGACCGGCACCAATCTGGGCGGCCGCATCTTTGTGGGCGATGCCCACTATGACAGTGGCCCCGACGGCACCCATGCCGCTACGGCGCTGACCCGCGACCTGATCACGCACGGTTTTACGCTGCGCCGGTTCAAGACCGGAACACCGGCCCGCGTCCACCGCCGCAGCATCGACTTTGACAAGCTTGAGTGCCAGCCCGGCGACCCGGACAGCGAGCTGCAGCCGTTCAGCTTTATGACCCGCGCGCCGATGCACAACAAGGTCAACTGCTACATTGCCTATACCAACCCCGCGACCCATAAGGTCATTCTCGACAACCTGCACCGCTCGCCGCTCTACGGCGGGGATATTCAGGGCGTTGGCCCGCGCTACTGCCCGTCCATCGAGGATAAGGTCGTGCGCTTTAAAGAGAAGGAGCGCCACCCCGTCTTTGTCGAGCCCTGCGGTGAGGACACCGAGGAAATGTACCTGCAGGGGCTTTCGTCCAGCCTGCCGGAGGCTGTGCAGAACGAGATGTACCGCACGATACGCGGCTTTGAGCATCTTGAAATCATGCGCCCGGCCTACGCCATCGAGTACGACTGCGTGGACCCCACCACGCTGAAGCCCACGCTGGAAAGCAAGGTCGTGGGCGGCATCTACGGTGCCGGGCAGTTCAACGGCACCTCCGGCTACGAGGAGGCCGCCGCGCAGGGCCTGCTGGCCGGTTTGAACGCCGCCCGCCACGCGCTGGGCAAAGAAGAGCTGGTGCTGGCGCGGCACACAAGCTACCTCGGCACGCTGGTCGATGACCTTGTGACGAAGGGTGTGCTGGACCCCTACCGCATGATGACGAGCCGCAGCGAGTACCGCCTGAGCCTGCGGCAGGACAACGCCGATGAACGGCTGACCCCCATCGGCCGGGAATACGGGCTGGTTGATGATGCGCGGTGGGCGGTGTTCTGCCGTGACCGCGAGGTCAAGCAGGCCGAGCTGAAGCGGCTGGAGACAACCAGCATTAAGCTGGCCGACCTGCGCGCCGCTGCCCCCGAGGGTGCCGAGCTGGGCGAGATCGGCGGCACGGCGATGGAGCTGATGCGCCGCCCCTACATCAATTATGATTTGGTCTCGAAGGTTATCGGCCGCGGCGAGGGCGTGACCCCCGCCATGGCGCAGCGCATCGAGACGGAAATCCGCTACGCCGGGTACATCGCGCGGGAGGAGCGCATCATCCGCGACATCCAGCGGCATGAGAGCGTGGTCATCCCGGAGGACTTCGACTACGCGCCGATCGAGACGATGACGCTGGAATCCCGCGAAAAGCTGGCAAAGATCAGGCCAAGGACATTGGCCCAGGCCGGGCGGATACCCGGGGTATCGCCAAGTGATCTGGCGCAGTTGAGTATTGTGCTGTTGAAGCATCATGATAATTGAGGGTAGGGGCGGGGCTCTGCTCCGCCCGGAAGCTTGATGGAAGATGCTCACTTTCCGGAAAAATAAAATACACGACAAACGGCCACGGGCGGAGCAGAGCCCCGCCCCTACAGTGCAATAGTAAGGAAAAATTATGATTGATAAAAACAGGTTAGCAACCAAATGTTCCACATGGAACATTGAATTGACCGGCGCGCAGCTTGATTTGCTGGACAAGTACGCCGCGCTGCTCGTCAGCTATAACGAAAAGGTCAACCTGACCGCCATCACCAGCCCCGAGGGCATCGAGGACCGCCACTTTGCGGACAGCCTGCTGTTTGCGGCCCAGCCCGAGGTGCAGGGCAAGCTGGTGGATGTCGGCACCGGCGCGGGCTTTCCCGGCATCGTGGCCAAGATCTACAAGCCCGATTTGGCGCTGACCCTGATGGAGCCGACCGGCAAGCGGGTGGATTTTTTGAAATACGCCTGTGCCGAGCTGGGGCTGACCGGCGTTGAATTTGCCAAGGAGCGCGCCGAGGAGGCTGCCCGCAAAATTTGGCGCGAGCAGTTTGATGTCGCATCCGCCCGCGCGGTGGCGGCGCTGCCGGTCCTGAGCGAGTACTGCCTGCCGCTTGTAAAGGTCGGCGGCAGCTTCATCGCCATGAAAGGCCCCGAGGCAGACGCCGAGGCAAAGGCTGCTGCCAATGCACTGAAAAAGCTGGGCGGCCGATATGAGGAAACCCGGCAGTTCACCCTGCCGGACGGCAGCGCGCGCGGGCTGGTATTCTGCAGAAAAATATCGCAGACTCCGACCGTTTACCCCCGAAACGGCGGAAAAATCGCAAAAAAACCATTGTAACAGCGCGAAAAACAGAATAACCGGGCGAACGATTTTTCTTTCCCGGGCGTATAAAATATGCTATGCTTTTTGTAGAAAAAGCATAGCATATTTTTGCAGGCTGCCTTTGCGGCAGGCACGCAGTAAACCCAAGGGGAGGAAACGAAATTGCCGAAGAATGATATACAGAAGCAGGGGCGCATCCTGATGCTGCCTGTGGATTGCATTGAGCCGTCACCCTACCAGGCGCGCACCGCCTTTGATGAGCCGGAGATCGCTGCGCTGGCTGTCAGCATCTTGCAGAACGGGCTGCTGCAGCCCATCAGCGTGCGGCGGGTCGGCATCCGCAAATATCAGCTTGTGGCAGGGGAGCGCCGGCTGCGTGCCTGCCGGCTGGCCAAGCTGGAAAAGGTACCCGCGATTTTGGCCGACTATGATGACAGCGAATCCGCCGCGCTGGGACTTCTCGAAAATCTGCAGCGCAGCCAGCTGGATCCGTTTGACACGGCGCGCGGCATCAAGGAGGTCATCCGACTGTGGGGCTGTACGCAGGCCGAGGCTGCCCGCCGTCTGGGGCTGAGCCAGCCCGCGCTGGCCAACAAGCTGCGCCTTTTGACCCTGACTGCCGAGCAGCAGCAGCTTTGCACAGCCAACCACCTGAGCGAGCGCCATGCCCGCGCCGCACTGCGCCTGCCGGAGAGCCGCCGCACCCCGGCGCTGGAAAAGATGGCCCGCGACAAAATGAGCGTGCGGCAGGCCGACAGGCTGGTGGATCAGATGCTGGCGGCCCCGGGCAGCCCCAGCCCCTGCCGCCGCACGATCCCGATGGTGCGGGATGTACGGTTCTTTGTGAACACGCTGCAGCACGCTGTCGATCTGATGACCCAAAAGGGAATCGCTGCCACCACGCACTGTGACAAGCATGACGGCTGTCTTGAGTACATCGTGCGTATCCCCGTAAGCAGTGACGGCACGGCGGGCAAACAGGAGGACAACCCCAAGAAGGAGGACAGCGAGTTTGCGGTGAAGCTGTGAGGAAAAGGGGAGAGATTCTCACAGCGGCAGGAGGGGAAAGCCCCTCAGGCCTTGCTTCGCGCGGCCACCTCCCCACATTGTGGGGAGGCTTTTCTCGCAGGCAAAGCCTGCGCAAATAAGGCGCCCCACGCAGTGGGGAGCTGGCCGAGTTTACGAGGCCTGAGGGGCTTTGCAGCTTTGCCTTTATAGCCAACCTACTCCCGGAATGTTCCACATGGAACATTCCGGGGGTACTTTTTGTATTCGACCCCTTTTTTATCTCAAACCATTGTGCTATAATAGATATAAGCGGCCTCTGCCGCTGAAAATTGCAAGAAAACAGGGGAGGTACGGCGTGGCAAAAGTCATCGCAATAGCAAACCAGAAGGGCGGCGTTGGCAAGACCACGACCGCCGTCAACCTGAGCGCCTGTGTGGCGGCGCTGGGCAAAAAGGTCCTGATCGTGGATCTGGACCCGCAGGGAAACACGACATCCGCCTACGGCATCGCAAAAAATAAGGTCGAAGCCGACACCTACACCTGCCTGATCGACGATGATGATGTCCGCGAGGCCATCATCAAGAGCGAGTACAATGCAGATGTGCTGCCCTCCAACACGCAGCTGGCGGGCGCACCTATTGAGCTGGTCTCGGTGCCCCGGCGTGAGATGCGCCTGCGCACGGTGCTGGCACCGGTCGTGCCGCTGTATGACTACATCTTCATCGACTGCGCACCGTCGCTCGACCTGCTGACCGTCAATGCGCTCTGTGCAGCGGATACCGTTGTGATCCCGATGCAGTGTGAATTTTTCGCGCTGGAGGGACTGAGCGAGCTGATGGGCACCCTTAAAACCGTGCGCCAGAAGTACAACCGCCACCTCGACATCGAGGGCGTTCTGTTCACCATGTATTCCGGGCGGCTGAACCTGACGATGCAGGTCGTGGCGCAGGTAAAAAAGTACTTTGGCGACAAGGTGTACCGGGCTGTCATTCCCCGCACCGTGCGCCTGAGCGAGGCACCCAGCTTCGGCATGCCGATCAACTTCTATGAGCCGAACGGCAAGGGCTGCGAGGCTTATATGGAGCTGGCGCGGGAATTTTTAGCAAACAATGAGCGATAAGGAGGGACGCCGATGGCCAAGAAGAAGATGGGCGGATTGGGCAAGGGGCTCGACAGCCTGTTTGCCGATCTGTCCGACGATACCGGAAGCGAAGCGTCCGGTTCCACCCTGCTGCTGCGCGAGATCGAGCCTGACCCGGAGCAGCCCCGCAAACGGTTTGACGACGATGCCCTGAATCAGCTTGCCGACAGCATTGTGGAAAACGGCCTGCTGCAGCCCATCGCCGTCCGCCCCAAAAAGGTCGGCCCCGGGTACATCATCATTGCGGGCGAGCGCCGCTGGCGTGCCGCCCGTCTGGCCGGCCTTGTCGAGGTCCCGGTCATCATCAAGGATGTCACCGATGAACAGGCCGCCGCACTGGCCCTGATCGAGAACCTGCAGCGCGAGGATCTGGACCCCATCGAGGTCGCCGAGGGCTGCCGTCAGCTTATCGATAAATACGGCCTGACGCAGGAGAGCGCCGCCAAAAAGCTGGGCAAAAGCCGCAGTGCCGTGGCGAACAGCCTGCGCCTGCTGGCCCTGCCCGAGGATGTGCGCCGTCTGGTCAGCGAGGGCAAGCTAAGCTTCGGCCACGCCAAGGTCCTGCTGGGGCTGCCCGGCGAGGAGCTGATGCAGCAGGCCGCCGCCGAGGTCATTGCGCAGAACCTGAATGTCCGCCAGACCGAGGCGCTCTGCAAAAAGCTGGCCAAGCCCGCCAAGCCGCCCAAGGTCAAGGATAACTTCACCCGCCCCAAGCGTGCCATCGAGGTGGAGGCCGCGCTGAAGGAGGTCACCGGCAGCGAGGTCCATGTCGATTACAAGGACGGCAAAGGCTCGCTGAAGATCGACTTCTACAGCGATGACATGCTGCAAAAGTTCGTGAGCCTGCTGGGAATGTATGACCCGGAGGGGTGAAAGCCCGGCAATTTGTAGGGGCGGATGCTTGCATCCGCCCGCGGGTCGATGCAAGCATCGACCCCTACAGAACAGCAGCCGCTCCAAAGCCTTCCCCCTTGGGGGAAGGTGGCCGCGGGCCGGATGAGGGGCGAGTTCCCGACAATGACCCGCTGACGGGCAATGAAGATGAACTTTGCCCTCATCAGCCGCCTGCGGGCGGCAGCTTCCCCCTCAGGGGAAGCCTGAAAAATAATCTATTATTGAAATTTTAATAGAGGAGTACCATTATGTTAGACATTCGCTTTGTCCGTGAAAACCCGGACGCAGTCAAGGAAAACATCAAGAAAAAGTTTCAGGACGCCAAGCTGCCCCTCGTAGACGAGGTCATCCAGCTTGACGCCGAGTACCGCGCCGCCATCGGCGAGGCCAGCGACCTGCGCGCAAACCGCAATAAGCTGTCCAAGCAGATCGGTGCCCTGATGGGTCAGGCCAAGAAGGACCCCTCCAAGGCTGCCGAGGCCGAGGAAATCAAGAAGCAGGTCACCGCGCAGGCTGACCGCCTGAAGGAGCTGGAGGCCAAGGAGACCGAGCTGCAGGCCAAGATTCAGGAGATCATGTACACGATCCCCCAGATGATCGACCCCAGCGTGCCCATCGGCCCCGACGACAGCCATAACGTAGAGGTCCAGCGCTTCGGCGAGCCGGTCGTGCCTGACTATCCCATCCCGTACCATGTTGACATTATGGAGAGCTTCGACGGCATCGACCTCGACGCCGCCGGCCGCGTCTCCGGCAACGGCTTCTACTACCTGCTCGGCGACATTGCCCGCCTGCATGAGGCTGTGCTGGCCTACGCCCGCGATTTCATGATTGACAAGGGCTTTACCTATGTCATCCCCCCGTTCATGATGCACGGCGATGTCGTCAAGGGTGTTATGTCCTTCCCTGAAATGGACGCTATGATGTATAAAATTGAGGGTGAAGATCTGTACCTGATCGGCACCAGCGAGCATACCATGATCGGCCGCTTTATCGACCAGACGCTGGACGGCGCCAAGCTGCCCCTGACCCTGACCAGCTACAGCCCCTGCTTCCGCAAGGAGAAGGGCGCCCACGGCATCGAGGAGCGCGGCATCTACCGCATCCACCAGTTCGAGAAGCAGGAGATGATCGTCGTCTGCAAGCCCGAGGACAGCATGGATTGGTACGATAAGCTGTGGAAAAACTCTGTCGAGCTGTTCCGCTCGATGGAGATCCCCGTCCGCCAGCTGGAGTGCTGCTCCGGCGATCTGGCCGATCTGAAGGTCAAGAGCTGCGATATTGAGGCATGGAGCCCCCGCCAGCAGAAGTACTTCGAGGTCTGCTCCTGCTCCAACCTCGGCGATGCTCAGGCCCGCCGCCTGCGCATCCGCTTTAAGGATGAGAACGGCAAGACCCAGCTGGCCCACACCCTCAACAACACCTGCGTGGCCCCGCCGCGTATGCTGATCGCCTTCCTCGAGAACCACCTGCAGGCCGACGGCACCGTCACCATCCCCGAGGTCCTGCGTCCCTACATGGGCGGCAAGGCCGTGTTGGTGCCCAACAAGAAGTAATTTTGAGAGAGCCTTCCCCGCATTGCACCCGCAATGCGGGATTTTTTTGTATTTTTTGAAATTTTTCGGGGAAAACTACTTGACATCGGGGACACTGTCGGCTATAATAATATAGCGTTCTCGAGAGCGCACAGACAAATGTGGCGGTATAGCTCAGTTGGCTAGAGCATTCGGTTCATACCCGAAGTGTCACCGGTTCAAATCCAGTTACCGCTACCACATGATACAAGATTTCGCTAAAATACTTGGGGGTCGGTTGCAATAGTAGCCGATAAGTTGCTTGCTGTTTTAGCGAAATCTTGTATTATAAGGCCCGTTGGTCAAGCGGTTAAGACACGGCCCTTTCACGGCTGTAACATGGGTTCGATTCCCGTACGGGTCACCAGTGCAAAGCATCAAAATCTTACGTTTTTACGTTTGATTTTGGTGCTTTTCTTTTTCTGCATTGTACGCATACCACACTTTTACCACACTTCGGGAAATTTGTCAAGCGGCGGCGGGGCTTCTGTTGTTCCTGCGTGCAGTATAAAAGCGAAGCTGACAGCCAGTAAAGGGGCTTTCGCGGCATATCCTCGCTTTGCAAATTGGGCTGCGGTATTCCACGTTCCCCTTGACTGTCCGCCCTCTTCGTTTTTCGGGCTAATCGCGGAACAAACAGAAAAAACTATCCCGGTGGGATACAAAATTTCAATTTGAAAAAATTTCAGCAATAAAGAAATCCCTCTGCCCGTAACAGGCAGGGGGATTTTTGTGCGTAACTTACAAATTAGGAGAAAGTGCAGCACCAAATAGTTTTGCCATCAATAGTGTAAAAACAGCAAATACCAATTTGCGTAAAATTAGGGTTCATAATAACGGCGTAATGGCTAGGGCTGTTTTGCCAACCGCTACAAACTTCGGATGCACTCTTTTGGCTTTGCGCGAGAATTTCGGGGGTCTGTGCTCCATCGTGAGACAATGTATTATTTTTTAACTGGTAGTCACATCTACTATAAGCAATGCTGTCAAGACTGCTACTAGCGGACAAAGCAGAAAGGCCACCAGCCGCGCGCATGGCATTGATATTGTTGAGTACAGCCCAATAAGGGGAATCGGCTTGGTCGATGTACCACCACGTTCCATCGTTCGCATTACTGAACGGAATTGCACCGTATACTGCGTCTGTTGAGACAGTACAGCATCTTTTAGAATTGTCGCCGTTAATCCATGCTAAGGCCTTTCTCGCACAATCGCGGCGGCCTGTGTCCCCCTTTTTGGTGCTGTAAAAAGTCTTGCGCATATTATTAACCTGTAAATCCAAACGGTATCCACCGGTATGGCGTGGCTTGACTTTATCCATCAATTCCTTTTGAGTGTAAATCTCGTACGTCATTGTGAGACTCCTTTGATAGAGCCTAACGGCTCAATAAAAAATTTGTAATATTCATCTTGGCTGAAGTTAAGTTCGCGCCCAATTAGAAGCATTTCCCGCGCGTCAAAAGGGCACTTACCTTTCATACGGGCAGACATTTGTTGCTGTGACAGACCAACTTTTTCACCAATACTGGAGTCTGTTTCGCCGTATAAATATATCCGTGCATGTAGTGCCCGATAGGGTTTAGAATGTAACTTCATCATTGGGGTACCTGCCTTTATTGAGGTTCTCTTTTTTCTTTCATCATTATCACTATACTAATTTCGAAAATTAGAAAACCTAAAAAACGGCAGTTTTAGTGGTTCAAATATTACAAAAAAATTACAAAAACAAAAAAGAGCATAAAAAATCCCCCTTTCTGTACAAAAACAGAAAGGGGAAAAAATTGATGGAATATACCACACTATTTTACCACACTGGATTGATTTATAGGGATGTTAAAAACAATTTCAAATTGTTAATTTTACGATAATATAAACAAAATGAACACATGCAAGCATAAAAATAACGATTCGATTCCCGTACGGGTCACCAAAAAGCACTACTTCATTTGAGGTAGTGCTTTTTTCTTTGTATACGCTTTTTAATAGGTGTCGGGCGTAAAAGGTGACCCGTACGGGAATCGAACAGCCCGCGCCCCGCGTCAGCGTCCCGCAGGGCAAAAACAGTCCTGCGGACTGTTTTTAGGGGGGGAGATTCCCATAGTAAAAGGGTAACCCAGTTCCCGGAGTTTTGATGTTAAGCTTTCAAGAAGAAAATAATAAAACATATCGTTATAATATCAATCCGGCTTTGCTGGAAGTTCCATATACATATCTACCGAATGCAGAAAATTCCGGATGATTGTCAGCATATTTTCTTCATATAGTGCATCTTTTTGCATGCTCTTAACACAACATTCCCAAATAACAAGGCATTTTATGTTGTCGTTAAGAAGCTGATTGTGTACAACCAAATCCCTTGAAATATTAGAACTAAATTTCTTATTCCAAAATTCAATACGGCTCTTAGGCGTATAAGCAAACTTGCAGTTTGCATGGCGATGCCAAAAACACCCATTTATGAAAATAGCGGTTTTGTACTTTGCAAGATAAATGTCAGGGCATCCAGTAATTAAGGAACAGTTTTTCCTGTAGCGGTATCCATGACTGAACAGAAGATGGCGGATATAAATTTCGGGCTTCGTATCCTTATTGCGAATGGCAGACATGTTTTTACTTCGTTGTTCCTGGGATACAATATCAGCCATTATAAATCTTCCAGTTCTCTTATATAGGATACGAACTTGGAGATTGTCCAAATCCTTTCCTGCCGATCTCTGGGATAAGAAGAAATATAGCGTTTGGGAACAACAAGGATAACACCTTCGGCTTGCATTTCGTCCATCTGTGCGGCAGATATACCCTGCTGTAGAGTGCAGAGATATTTTTCTTTTCCTCGCAAACGGTTAGCTTCTGTAATAACCTGTCTCCAACGGTCTTTACAGGTGGTTTTGGCCGCCAGTGACACCAGTTTATCAACAGAAAAATCGGGATTATGATATGCCTCTTTCGAGGGAAACAGAAAATCCGGCTTTTTGTGTTCTTCTGTAATAGCCTGTGCGCTATACTGTATGTCGTTACCGTCAAATATGGCGGCAAGATGGTTTTCAAGACTTTTGCCGGCACGACTTTTGCGTCGGTTCAAAATAGTGTTTGCAGTATTGATGAATTCTTCTACCGATGAACATCCGTGCGTTATCAATTCGCCATAGCGGGCATATTCCAGTGCTCGGAACAATTTGAATTCAAAGTCCGTCCATGCAAGCAGTTTGTTATCCGGGTCGGTTCGGATGTATTCGTTATGGTCATGAACAGCATTTTGAATTTGTCTGGCAGCGGCGGACATTTCTTCGGAAGAAGGAAAATCAACGGTCAAATTTGAAATGAATTCATCTATCTTCAGTTTTTCCTGAACTTCAGGTATAATGGCTTCCGTTTCAATAAGTCGGTTTGTCTCGATTGGGCTGATTCCAAAGGCATCAAGGAATTGATTGATGTCATCTTCCGTATTGAGGACGAAAGCGTGGTAGTTCTCATCATCATCTTTCACAAGGACAAATAATGCGCCTGTATAATCTGGGCGAAGAAAAGGAAATCCTCTTCCAAAATTTGTTATGCGATATTCATTGCGTGTTCTTTCACCATAGTAGAGAAACCTTGTGGTCGTTTGAAAATCATCCTGCCAGGTAATGTTGACCCATCTGTCTTTGTTGCTGCCTCTTTCACCGGGTTCGTTAAACATAATAGGGACAGCAGGTTTTGAAACATAAATACCGGCCTGATGGCCACCTGTTAAGCCGGTATCATTTGCAGAGAGAAATTTACAGAATGTCTTTTGTCCGTGCATGGCGGCTTGTATCGCAGAAACGGCATAATTTTGCATTTATACAACCTCCCTGACAGAAATTTTTTCTGTTTGAATGACAACAGGTGATTCCAGGCGTTCAATCTCCTTAATAATCAGTTGTGCCACATTTTCCATGAGCGGGACAACAACAGAATTTCCAAATTGGCGATAAGCCTGTGTATCAGAAACTGGAATTTTAAAATCGTCCGGGAATCCCTGCAGCCGGGCACATTCACGAGGAGTAAGCCTTCTTGGATTCTTTCCGGACTGTTCAATTAGTATCTCTGAACCATCTTTATAATATCGTGCGCTAAGTGTGCGCGAAACACCATCAAGAGGAGCAATACCATATCCAAAACCATTTCCAGCGGCTTTGTGCTTGGCTGCATAATTTTGGAGATACTGCCACAACTTGTCAGAAAGGGTGTACTTCTCGCTGACATTTTCTTCAAGAATGTCACGCATTACAGGTTTAGGATCAGCAGGAGTAATGTGGAAATCAAACCTGCAGTCTCGGCCATATCGTTTTCTGTCAAACCCAACAATTAAAATTCGTTCCCTATGCTGGGGAACAAAATTCTGGCCATCCATAATCTTATAAAATACCTGATAATCAAGTTCTTCTAAAGATTCAAGAATAACCTTGAATGTTCTTCCTTTGTCATGACTGCAAAGGTTTTTAACATTTTCCAGCATAAAGGCTTTTGGGCGTTTCGCTTTTAATATTCTGCATACATCAAAAAATAGTGTACCCTGTGTCTTGTCCTCAAACCCTGTTGCGCGGCCAAGACTCTGCTTTTTTGAAACACCTGCGATTGAAAACGGCTGACAGGGAAAGCCCGCAACAAGAATATCGTGATCCGGAATTGAATCCGCGTCAACCTGTGTTATATCGCCCTCAGGCTGTTCGCCAAAATTTGCGCGATATGTCTGTTGACTATATTTGTTCCATTCACTGGAATATACACAGTGCCCTCCTGCGCCTTCAAATGCAATTCGCATCCCGCCAATTCCAGCAAAGAGGTCGATGAATGTGAAAGATGCATTCTCGTTACTGTCGCTCTTTTGTCGCTTTAACATTTGAAGCAATGCCCCGGATACGCAATCTTGAACAGATTGTCCTGTACCGACCGTATACTCCGAAAGTGCATCATAAACAGAATCTTCAAGTCGGATGTGTATTTGCTTTGACATAGTATTACCTCTTTGGGAAAAATAGTACTCTTGTTGATTCAGTATAGCATACCCTAACATGCTTTTCAATAAATCTGGGAACACTATGGTACATATTTTTTCCCAGCAAAAAAGTCTGAAGGATTTATCCATCTACGGTAATAAAGCGTCACTGTGCGCCTGTGCCCAGGGCTTTACCGAAAAAGCGCAGTTGCGTCAGGCTGCCGGGGAGATTCCCACCTAAACTAAACCATCACCCCACCCCCTGCGCATAGTCAGGGGTGTTGCACTTTCCCGTAAATGCGTGTACAATATTGCATAT
>ERZ1026880.468-NODE-468-length-20561-cov-11.901931_pt1 | contig 20561 bp, 17 predicted proteins | sample MGYA00380170_ERZ1026880 | MGnify/ENA primary metagenome ERZ1026880 (study PRJEB33269, sample SAMEA4719806) | human gut metagenome | biome: human-associated habitat; feature: organic feature; material: feces | place: Cameroon | collected 2013-10 ...
AAAAGATAGTTTTATCTTTCAGATAACTATGAAAATCAATGGACGAAAGCATAATATTTCATTAAAATAGTTCAAAACGGAGGGAATATTATGAAAAATGGTCGAATCTTTAATTTCTCTGCAGGTCCAAGCATGCTTCCTGATGAAGTATTAGAAAGAGCTGGGAAAGAAATTCTGAACTATGAACATTCAGGAATGTCTGTTATGGAAATGAGTCATCGATCTAAAATGTTTCAACAGATCTTTGATCATACGAAATCACAATTCAAGAAATTGATGCATGTTCCAGATACACATGAAGTGTTATTTCTGCAAGGTGGTGCATCTACACAATTCTCCATGGTTCCTTTAAATCTGATTGGAAATACGGGAAAAGCAGATTATGCCTTGACTGGTAATTTCTCTACAATTGCGTATAAAGAAGCAAAGAAATATGGGGAAGCTAGATGTGCATATGATGGAAGCAGTCTTCAATTCTCGCATATTCCTTCTCAAGATGAATTATGTCTGCATTCTGATGCATCTTATTTCCATTACTGTGCGAATAATACAATTTATGGTACAGAATGGAATTATATTCCTGAAACAAATGGTGTTGTTCTTGTCAGTGACATGTCTTCAGATATTACAAGCCGTGTTGTGGATATTTCAAAGTATGGTCTGATTTATGCAGGCGCACAGAAAAACATGGCTCCTGCTGGTGTAACGATTGTCATCATTCAAAAGGATCTCGTCATGAAGCCATTAGACTGTACGCCATTGATGCTGGATTATCAGACAATGATCCAGAAAGATTCTATGTATAATACACCTCCTTGCTGGTGCATTTATATGCTTGGCTTGACAATGGACTGGCTGGAAAATCAAGGTGGCGTAGAAGCAATGGAACAGATCAAGCATCAAAAAGCACAATATCTTTATGATGTATTAGATCATTCTAAGCTGTATATTGCTCATGCGGATAAACAATCACGTTCTGATATGAATGTTACGTTTACAACAGGAAATGAGGAATTAGACAAAAAGTTTGTATTAGAAGCAAAAGATGCTGGTCTTGAAAATCTAAAAGGACATCGTTTAACAAATGGCATGCGCGCAAGTATCTATAATGCAATGCCAGTGGAAGGTGTGCAGAAACTGAGAGAATTTATGATACAGTTTGAAAAGGAGATTTTAACATGTACAAAGTAAAAACATTAAATAATATTTCCCCAAGTGCAAAAGAAGTTTTAAATGAAAATGAGTATGAAATGTCTGATACAGTTGCTGATCCAGATGCGTTGTTTGTAAGAGCGTCTGATCTGCATGATTATCCTTGGACAGATAACATCAAATGTATTGGCAGAGCTGGTATTGGCGTGAATACAATTCCATTAGAAGAATGTGCCAGTAAAGGAATTGTTGTATTTAATACACCTGGTGGAAATGCTAACGCAGTGAAAGAACAATTCTTATTTGGTATTACTGCAGCGAGCAGAAACCTGATTGGAGCAATCAACTGGGTCAATAGCTACCAAGGAGAACATGGACCAATTGAAGCATACATGGAAAAAATCAAGAAGCAGTTTGTTGGGCCAGAATTCTATGGAAAAACATTAGGTGTCGTTGGTACTGGCAATGTTGGTTCTTTAGTCGCAAATGTTGCTTTAGATCTAGGTATGAAAGTCTATGCGTATGATCCATATCTATCTGTAGATGCAGCGTGGAAAGTATCTAGAAGAGTATTCCGTGTTTCTTCTTTAAATGATTTATTCAAACATGTAGATTATTTGACACTGCATACGCCTTTAACAGATGAAACACGTGGCATGATTGGAAAAGAACAGATTGCTATGATGAAAGATGGTGTAAGAATCATTAACTATGCACGTGGTGAAGTTGTTGATGAAGATGCGATGATTGAAGCATTGAACAGTGGCAAGGTGGCAAGATTTGTTGCGGATTTCCCAACAGAAAAAATGTGCAAGGCGCCAAATGCAGTATTGACACCGCATTTAGGTGGTACAACTTACGAAGCAGAAAGCAATTGTGCACGTATGGCCGCAGAAGAAATTGATGATTATTTGAAGAATGGCAATATCAAGAATTCTGTGAACCTTCCAAATGTAACGCTGGAAAGAAGCGGAATGAATCGTATCTGTCTGATTCATAAGAATATTCCTGGTATGTTGACAAATATTATGCCTGTTTTCTCTAAAGATGGGATCAATATTGAAAATATGACAAATAAATCAAGAGGTGAATTTGCGTATTCTGTATTTGATGTAAATAGTGAAGTGAATGAAAAGGCAGTCGAAGAATTAAAGAATTTAGATGGCATGATTCGCGTGAGAGTGCTCTAAGTATACAAAAACATTGTTTTGTAAAAAAATGACGTTTTTTCATTTTTGTATATTTTTTTTCTTTCTTATAAGAAATAAAATGCAGATATATTAGTTGAGGAGAGAGTATATGGGTATTTTAGAAAATGCAAAACACAGCGCTGAAAGAGCAGCAGTATCTGCTATGGCTGATCGTTTATTGAAGAAATTAAATGATGCAAATGATTATAGTGAAAGAACAGAAATTTATCTTGAAATCGTTGACCTTGCTGAAAAGTTCTATCCAGAAGCTAAGGATAAGATTGCTTCTGTCAGAGAATATGTATCTGATCCAAATCATAGATGGATGCGTATGATCAATCATATTATTGATGATGCTGATCCACACTATGCAAAGATGATGTTATTAAATCTAGGATATGAATCTTTCTTCAGAGGAACAAAGACAATTCGTGAAAATAGAAAGAAGTATAACTGTAATATTCCTTGGTTGATCTTATTTGATCCAACAATGGCATGTAATATGCATTGTGTTGGATGCTGGTCTGGAACATATGGAAGAAAATCTTCCTTGACATATGAACAGATGGATAAGATCGTTACAGAAGGCAAGGAATTAGGTGCACATCTATACATGCTGACTGGTGGTGAACCAATGGTAAGAAAACAGGATGTTTTGAAACTTTGTGAAAAACATAATGACTGTTTCTTTGTTGCTTATTCGAATTCCACATTGATTGATGAAGAATTATGTCAGAAAATCCAGAAACTTGGCAACCTTTCATTCATGCTTTCAATTGAAGGTACACCAGATACAAATGATATGAGACGTGGTGCAGGTCATTACAATGCTGTTATGAATGCTATGGATCTATTAAAGAAGTATGGAATTGTATTTGGTACATCTATCTGTTATACAAAGGCAAATGTGGAAGCAGTTACTTCTGATGAATTCTTCCATATGTTAAGTGAAAAGGGTGCACATTATGGCTTCTACTTCCACTTTATGCCAGTTGGAAACAATGCTGTACCTGAATTAATGCCAACAGTAGAACAGAGAAAATACATGATCAACCGTATTCGTGAAATCCGTACAGAAGACAGTGATATTGAATTCTTCCCAATGGATTTCCAGAATGATGGTGAATTTGTAGGTGGCTGTATTGCGGGTGGTAGAAACTACTTCCATATCAATTCAAATGGTGATGCAGAACCATGCGTCTTTATTCACTTCTCTAACTGTAATATTAAAGACCACTCTATTCTGGAAATGCTGCAATCTCCATTATTTATGGCATATCATGAAGGACAGCCATTTAATCGTAATCACTTAAGACCATGTCCAATGCTTGAAAATCCTGATCTGCTGGTAGAAATGGTTCACAAGACAGGCGCATACCAGACAAACGAAGAGTCTCCAGAAGAAGTTGAACATCTTTGTGGAAAGGCGAAGGATTATGCTGAAAAGTGGGCTCTAGTAGCGGATGAAATCTGGGCTTCTCAAACACATAAGCGTCCTTCCTATGAAAACTACACAAAGGAAAAGAGAGAGCATCCAGAACTAGCCGCATTTGAACACGCAGATGGTTCTAATCACATTGATACAGATATCAATGCAAAAGAGCAGGCAAATCAATAATTTCTATGAAAAGTACACATAATATTTGTGTACTTTTTTTTGGAACTTTGAAAAATCTTGTGAATATTAATAGTAGAGGCACTAAGCCAAGGAGGATATTATGCAAGATTTAAATGAAGTTAGAATTACAGGAACGATTTTTAATGAACCAAAGTATGTCAAAACACAGACCAATGGCCTGCTAAGCCGCTTTACCGTTGCGGTACATCGTAAAGATCCATCAAAGTCGGTAGATTTTCTGAGTGTCATTGCCTGGGATGACGTTGCTGAATTTATCCAGGAGCATTTTGCGGATCAAAGTCGTATTTCTTTTGTGGGAACTGTTCAGTATCAGAAGTACAAAGCTGCAGATGGAACAGATAAGAGAATTTATCGTATCGTTGCACAGAATGTAGTGGATCCTAATGAAATGGGTGAAGAGGCATGCTGAAATGGCTGTTATTGTCACTTTCTTTTACCTCATTGTTTACTATTCCTTCATTGAGTAAAAAGGAATATACGTATACATTTGATACTGCTGTAGAAGGAATGAAATATGGCTTGTATGAAGATGCGGAATGTGAAAAACCAGTGCAGGATGAAAATGGTGATGTATGCATTACATTTGAAGAGAAGTCCGTCAATCTTTCACTGCCGCAGGAAAAAGTGTATGCAAAGCAGATCAAAACAGTACGGGGTTATTATCTTGATCCAACAGTATATACAGTGAAGGAAAAGAATACATTTCCATGCTTTCCGATTCATGTAGTGTATACATCTGATGTTATAGATACAACATATGTATTAAAAGATGACAAGAATACTGTACTTTTGGAGTGGAATGCTGAAGAAAGTGGTGAGATTGCATATGATTTTGAAATTCAACACACATATACGATACAAGAGAAGCAGCCTGCTTCTTATCAACATATGAAACCTGTCTCTTTTGAAATTCAAAGTGAACCTGCGAAAGAACCTATGATGATTGTATGTATGCATGAAGCATATGGCATATTGCATGTGCAGGCAAAAGACCAGGAAGAGAATGCAGTAGAAGAAGTTGCGTATGCATTGTATGAAGAAGCAACATGTGAAAATCAGGTAAAAGATATACATGAAAATCTATGTGAAGCTTTGATCAGACAAGATGAAGTATTTTCGTGGGAATTAAAAGAAGGTACATATTATTTAAAGCAGATTGATATTTCTGAGCAGTATTATCGTCAGAATCGTGTTGTAGAAATCAATGTAAAAGAAAATGAAACGATGAATCTAATTGTACATGAAAAAAGAGTGATCGCTGACGTGATTTTAAGAAATAAGGAAACGGAAGCAGATATTGATGGTGCTGTGTATTGTGAACAGCTGCAGAAAGAAATATGCTCGAATACAAAAGTGTATCTATCTAGAAATACATCTTATGATTTTAGAGATGAAATGCATCCAGATGGATTTTATCCATGTACATCATTCCAGTATCAAACGAGTGAGTTTGAAAAAGAGGAACAGATCATTGCATATTTTCAGCCGTTTACAGTATCAATCTCACTCGTCAATGAAGATACGTCTAAAGTACTTTCGAGTGGTACATATGCAATTCTTAATGAGAATCAACAGGAAGTGATGCGTTTTTCATTAGAAGGTGCTTCTTTTGTCAGCTCTTCTTTGCATGATGGAATTTGTTATACGTTGCGTGAAATAACTTCTGAGAAAGGATATCTCTCATTGCAGGATAAACAAATATTGATTCCTTCTAGTGGAAACAGTTCTTTGAATGAATTTGCATATGCAAAAACACCATATACGAATTTAACTTTGCAGCTGTTAGATGGAAAACAGAAAGTAAACGGGAAATATACATTGTATACAGATGCAACATGTCAAAATATCTGTAAAGATATTTATGGAAATCGTGTTGAAAATGTTGAGCAGACAAGTATTCGGAATGGAACATATTATGCTTTGTTGAATGATATAGATCCCCATTACTATTTGATGAATGAATGCAAAAAGATAGTTTGTGATCAAGGAAATCAACTCTTTACAATGAATATGGAACATACAGAAATTCATGTTGAAGTGAAAGATTCTCATGGCAGGAAAGATGATGCTGTACTGGAATTATTAGATGCTTCTAGAAATGTATTGTCAACATTTCTATCACAGGAAGTTGAAACAATCTATCCATATCTAGAAAGAAATCATTCGTATGCAATTCGTATCAAACATATCGATGGTTTATATACATACGATAAGAAACCTGTCTCTTTTACAATACCATCATATAAAGAAGCAATGGATCTTGTATTGGAATGTGAAGCATATGTAAATTTAAAAATACTCTCAGATGGCTTGTTTGCTTTATATGAAGATCCATATTGTACATATCTTTCTAAAGATATCTATGGAAACTACACAAAGAAAGATACAAATAAAGAATGGTTTTTAAGAGAAGGAACATATTATTTAAAACAGTTGCAGGCACCTTACGGATTTTATGTTGATGAAATGGTTCAGAAAATAGTAGCAGGCAGTGAAGAATCTTTGATACAAAGAAGTGTGGAAATGCATCCTATTTCATTTGAAATTACATATGTGAATGAAAATGGTGAAAAGCTGAGCGGTGCAATTTATTCAATTCTGGATCAGGATGGAAATGAAATCGGAATCATCAACGATAATCAGCATGTATTTACTTCCGATGTATTGTACCCAGGAATGACATTCCGTTTACATGAAGTAAGCAGTCCATCTGGATATGTTTCTCACGAGACAGATATTGTATATACAGTACCTGAGTCTTATCCTGAACAGATTCCGTGTATTCAATTCCGCTACGCAAAAATAACAGAAGCAAAAGCACCTGTCATCAAAGAAGTAAAGGAAATAATTCCGCAAGATTCGAGTACGTTTCCATATGTAGTTGTCATTGGTGGAATTGCTGGTGTATTTGCTTTTATCGGAATTGTGATTCGTCGAATCCAGAAAGCAAAACAAAAATAAGATTTGTGTTAGAATGGTACAGCGAGGTTTGAGTTATGAAAGATATGAATATTTATACAGTCAATGTGAGATGTCCTTCCTGTGGGAAACAAAGTCCATTTGAATTACATACATTAATGGATCCCATCAAAGATCCACAGGCAACTAGAAAACTATTGTCTTCTGAATACTTTACACATGTATGCCCACATTGTCATCAGGTGCAGCCACTTTCATATTCCTGTATGTACCATGATGGTACAAAGAAGCTGTTAGTGGCATATGGAGATAATGAAAAAGACTACAATGACATGAAGACTTCATTGACTTCAAAAAAGAAAGATACAAAGCTGGATGAAGTATTAACAAACTGGCTGGAAAATTGTGATGTCAGACTTGTGAAAGATGTATTTTCTTTACAGGAAAAAGTATTGCTTTCACATTTGAATCTGGATGATAAGATCATTGAAATTGCACGTTTTCTAAAGATGCAGGAATTAAAAGCATCCTTTCCAGAGATGCTGGATCTGTATTTCAATACAGATGGTGATGATTATGTATTTTTAGTTGTAGAAGAAAATGGAATTCGTGAAAAAGTTCCATTTACAAAAGAAGAATATGAAAGCATCCAGAAAGAATATCAGAATAAAATCATTTCTGATCAGTCAATAGAAATTGATTTAGATTGGGCAAAATCAATCGTAGAGGGAAGATAAACTTCTCTCTTTTTTCATATGAAAAAACCCACCATATTGGCGGGTCAGCTGGATTCATTTTCTTTCTTTTCTGGCAGATAAAATAATGAATGAATGCGATTTACTTCATCAATGACGTTATTATAGCTTGCCTGACTGTAGTAATTTAACAATTGTCTGTATTTAGTATCATCATTATATTTAAAGTAATTGCCATCCCAGTCTCTACATCCCATCATCGTAACAACAGGTACTTTTGTATATAAAGTATTTAAGTATTTCTGATACTCTGTCAATGGATTGTTTGCGACTTGTTGTAGAAGGACAGAAAGATAATTGACGGAAATTTCATCAATCCATCCTTCAGGAATATCATAGTTTGCCCATAACACAAATCTTGTGATATAGCGTTTCTGTTGTTCTTCGTCTGTCAGTTCGGATAGTTTTTTACCCATAACTTCTTCATAGAATGTATCTTCAATATATGGCTGATGATCTCCATACATAAGAATGATCGTAGGTTCTTTGACTTGATTGAAGTAAGATACAAGATTACTGAATGCATCATCTGTTTCTTTGATCAAAGAAAGATATTGTTCTGTTTCAGGATATGTACCTTTCATGTTGGCAAGCTTTACCTGTGGATACCACAAACCTGTATCCTGATCAAAGGAACTATGGTTCTGCATCGTTACATTAAACAGGAAGAATGGTTTTGTTGTATCACGGTTTTCATATAATTCTTCTACATGCTGGAAATCACTTTCATCGGATACAAATAATCTGAGTTTTTCAAAATCTGTGTAATCTCCATATCCTGTATAGGAAGAAAATCCCATATTCTGATATACATTGATACGATTCCAGTTTTCCTTATAGTATGGATGAAAAGCTGAAGCAGTATATCCTTCACTTTGCAAAGAAGAAACAAGGGAAGGTAATGGATTATTTACATATAATTGATATGCATTTGAACCGATTGGCAAGAATGCCATGGAATTCCCTGTTAAAAATTCATATTCTGTATTACTTGTACCTGTACCAATTGTTGATACATAGCTATATCCACTGATGCAGTTTTCACTGTCTTTGAGACTGTTAATGAATGGCATATAGTCAACTGTTGTATCAAAATCACCAATGACACTTAAATCAGAGAAACTTTCATTCATGATGGTGATGATATTTGGATTTGTCACTGTGGAAGTTGTTGAATCAACTTCTTTGTTTTTATTTTTTAATGCAGTTTCTAATATTGTTGGTGCATCCTCTTCAGTAGAAGATTTGATGTTTTTTTCTAAGGTTGAAGGATCATAATCTTCTGGTTGAGACAAATGAATGTATTTTGTATTGACTAGAAATTCAGCAATGGCACCTTTTGCTTCGTATCCTCTTGTCTGATTGAAGAAATCAGGCGTTGCCTGGAAAGTTTCTGCGACAATATCTGTGAAATAGAAGATGGAGAAAACAAGGGAGAAAATAATTGCACAAACGCTTCTTACGATACGATATGTTTTTGTTTTCGTATTTTTGATACAGACAGAAGTTGCCTTGATCAGAAAGACAACGATTGTGAATGAAACAATGACTTCTTTCGTGATATTGAATGAAAATGCATCCGATACATTTGCGGCAGTTGTAATCGCACTTAAATCCCAAGGCAATAGTGGAGAACCTTTATAGAGTTTGACATAGTAATTTGTGATACCAAACACTTCCAGCAGGATAGAGATTGAAATAATAGAACATTTTGTACTTCCACTTGCGGCATAGATCAACAGATACAATAGAAATGCGATGAAATAGTTCATACATACGTTTCCAAACATATCAATGTCCCATAACATGTTTCCATTTAACATTTCTACCGCAATGATCATGAAAAGTGGTGCGAGTAAGAAAATGGCTGTTGTGGTGTATTTATTTTTCTTTTCCTTTAAGAAAGGAAAGAAAAGAATTCCAGCTAGTAATAATATTTCTGTACCTATCCACACATATGGATATTCTACATTGAGTAAGAATATTGATTTATGCATGAATGCGTAGATCAACAGGATACATGTAATCATAATAGAAGTGATTTGAGAAAAATTTTTTTTAATTAACATATGGGAAATATTATATATCTTAATTTTGTGGATTTCTTGATTTTTGTACTGTTAAATAAAATGATTTTGGACTTTTTTGTGAAAATGTATATGTTTCCTGACTGTTTGTATAGTTTGCATATTGGCGAAATGTGTATTCGAGTAATGCGAAATCCTCAGAAATATCTTTTGTTGTCTTAAAAAGATATGTGATATTTCCATTCTTGATTTCGTAGGAATCAAACGTGATTGTCTGCTGGATTTCTTCTGCGAGTGTTTTAGCGATTTCTTTTCCTTTTTGGTTTGTATCTTCGTGAAAGGAACTTTCCATTTCTTCTTTGAGTGCAGCTTCATAGATCTTGTTTTTCTTTCGTAGTAGAAGGATGACTTTGATATCTAAAATGAACTGAAATAAAAATAAGTTGATGTGTAAAACATTGAAAAACAATGGATTTTGAAAAGAATAAAAGAAGGATAGCATTACACAACAAAAAGAAAGAAAACATCCACAACATAAGCAGATATCGCTTTTACTTGAAAACATCGCAAGCAAAGAGGAAAGAATCATAAATACCGAAGCAAGGATAGTTTCGTCTGTGTAGTGTAGTGTTGTACTTTGATAAACAAGCAAACTGCACCCAATACCACATAGTGTTATCATCCACACTAGAAAAACAATTGTAAGAAAAGAAGTCTGCTTTACACATACAGAATCAATCAATATGACATCTGTTTCTTCTGCTAAAGCAATGGCACTTTTTGTGAATGTCTGATTAGTGATAACACCACAGCAATCACAATTATAGAAAGCTGCACCGCTAAAAGCCTGTTGAACAGCATCATTTCCAACAGGAGATTCATAGTATTTACACTGAAATCCATAACGTTTCTGCTTCTTGCTTGCTAAGATATCAATACCTTGATCATTACTTGCCTTTGTTACATGTACATGATGAAATCCGTGTTTCTTTAGCCACTCTGCACAGTATTGTTCGTATTCATAACCATTCATATCGCAAGTATTATACAATTATTCGTATTTCTTTCAAAAAGAAGAAAACAGTTCTAAAAGACTCATTTTTCTTTTAGAGCTGTTTTTCCCTTGAATTTAACGAGTTCTAGTTTTTTTTCTTTAGATAAATTGTATATAGTTAATGAAGGATCATACAGAAACTTTTTTTTGCTTACAGCGATACTATCTTCAAAATCTCCTGATGTAAAATGAATGACACCATCATCTAATATTTCATAGCTTCCTTCTCCATTTTCATTTGTACCTGGATCATAATATTGATATGTATTATCCATCAGTTCCAATTGAAATGGTCCTTTTTCACTTTGTAGTTCTTTTTCAGTATAGCTTCCATTGATGGATGTATTCATAACATAAGAATTGCATTTTCCTAGTAGAAATCCAATGAGCAATGCAAGTGCGAAACAGGTAGAAATAATCATTTTCTTTTTCATGTTTTTTCTCAACTTTCTCTTAAAAATCATTTACAGGGATACAATTGTAGTACTGCAATACTGAATATCATTTATTAAGAAAACTTTAATGAAGATTTTTCTATTCATAATATAACATATTGATAAGAAGTATGATATGAATATTTAGTTTTTCATGGACTGAGCGTCCACCCCCTTGAAATGATAAGAAGAATGGTAGAAAATTTACGTATGAAAAAAACAGTGTTGATTGGACTGAATGTCGTAGCTTGTTTACTTTGTGGATGTAGCAGTAAGCAAGAAATTTCAAAAGAAAATACATCGTTAACAAATGCAAATACATGGCATGTATTGCCAAGTATTGATGCTTCTAAAATCAAAGAACTCACACCGTTTTCTTATGATGAATTGCATCAAAATGGAAGTACTGCATTATTGATTGCAAATCAGACAGGATACTTAAATACATCGATGCATACAGGCTATACAGATAATGCAATTGTATTGGAAAAAGATGATGTACAAAGTATTTATGACTATGATGGAAATTTAATTTATACAGTGAATGAAAATGTATCCAATACATATCATGAAGACGGAATTATGAGTGGTTTTGCAAAAACAGCGAGTGACAATAACTATTTTTCAACTGTTTATGGAATGCGTATTCCTAGGAAAAAAGCAATTGTATTTCATGGCGATTTTGCTTCTATTTCTGAAATGAATGAAAATGATTTTATTGCATATCCATATGATGGAAATCAGCAGTTTGGTGAAATCGCAATCAAAAATAAAGAAGTAGGTATTGTATCGCATATAAAAAATAAGAATGGTGAAGATACTGATGGATACAAATTTGAAAAGTATGACAGAAAGATTCATTCTGATTTGTTTTTAGCGAATACCGTCAACAGTGCAAATGTTACAGAACAGAAAGTCATTATGAATCGACATGGAAAAGTATTATGTAAAGTTGACTATGAAGTACTGCATAGAGAAAGTGGTATCTTTGTCAATGGATATTTAGCTGTGTATGAAAAAGATGCTTCTGATAAAATTGGCTTATTTGATGCAAATCAGGGAAAGCTGATGACTGCATTGAAATATCAAGACGTTGGATATTTTAGCGATGGGTATTGTCCTGTAATGAATGCAGATGGTAAATGGGCTTATATCAATGAAAAAGGGGAAGAAGTAACTGATTTTATGTTTGATGGTGCTTCAAACCTGTATGAAGGAAAAGCATTTGTCATCAAAGAACAGAAAGCAGGCATTTTGAATTTGAAAGATGCAGCTTCGAAAAAGAAATTAGATACATCGATTTTTCAGGAAACTGTCAGTGATGCACCTGTAGCTAGAAAAGAAGCAGGTGATACACAAGAAAACAAAGATACGATTGGTACTGTAACAATCAATATTGATTCTTTAAACATACGAACAGATGCAGGTACTTCTCAGCCAGCAAATGGTACCGCAACAAAAAATGAGACGTATGAAGTATTTGAAAAGAAAGATGCAGATGGATATACATGGTACCGCATTGGTGAAAAGCAATGGATTGCGGGAAATCGTGAATGGGTGACATATAAGGAGTGAAGTATGATTTTAGTTTTGATGATGGTAACTGGTGTTGTTTTGGGATTCCTTTTTACAACGTTTTATTTAGAATATAACAGCAGTGAAGTAAAGACAGCAGCATTGTATGGAAAGATTTTTCTTGTCGTTGTTGCGGGTGGTGCGGCAGTTGCGTATTGTTTTACAAGAAGCTTGCCATATATGCTTTCTTTAGGTATCGGCATTGGTGTCGGTGTTTCTCCATTTCTGACTTCTAAAAAAGAAGATACAGAGCAAGAAGATATAAAAGAATAATGCTTTTAGAGGTATCGTATGACAAAAGTAAGTGTGATTGTTCCTGTCTATAATGCAGAAAAAGCAATTGAAAGATGTATTCGCAGCATCCTGGATCAGGAGTATCAGGATATTGAATGTATTGCGGTGGATGATGGTTCAAAAGATGCATCTGGTGAAATTCTAGATCGTCTAGCTGCAAGTGACAGTCGATTAAAGGTCATTCATAAAGAAAATGGTGGTGTATCAAAAGCTAGAAATACAGCATTGGATGTTGTGAGTGGTGAATATGTACAGTTTTTAGATGCGGATGACTGGATTCCTACAGATTCTACAAAGCTTCTGCTGCGTGCAATGGAAGAAAATGAAGCGGATCTTGCAATTGGCTATTTTTATCGTGTTGTTGGTGAAAATGTTGCCATCCAGGGAAGTATTGATACAACAAAAGCTTTAACTTTACAGGAATATGCACAGTTTATGATGATGTCTCCTGCAGATTTTTATTATGGTGTTCTATGGAATAAGCTGTATCGTGCAGATATTTTAAAGAAATTTCACTTAAGAATGCAGGAAAACTGTAAATTCGCAGAAGATTTTATTTTTAATCTTGAATATTATCTGCATACACGTAAGATCATACCTTTAAAAGCACCTGTGTATTATTATGTGAAAACAGAAGGTTCTCTTGTATCTCAGGCAATGTCGATATCAAAGATCTATCAGATGAAAACGACTGTTTTTGCATACTACAACCAGTTCTATAAGAATATCCTTGATGAGAAACAGTACCGGAAAGATCGTTTATTGATTGCGGCATTCTTGATTGATGGTGCAAAAGATGGTTCTGCAATTGGTGTTTTGCCAGGGGTAAAAAAACTTGGTCAGGAAAGAATCCAGGCAAAATATACAAGTGAAAAAGATTCCATGCTTGCATTTGCATATTATGTAAATAAAGCGTTTGAACAGAAATTGAATACAATTGCGATTCAAAATGAGATGAATCTGAATGATATAAAAGTTTTAGCTGCTTTGGTAAATGCAGGCCATGATAATACAATTGATGACATTTCTGACTATACGAGCATTTCTTCATTAAATGTTTCAATTATTATCACAAAGCTCAATATGAAGGGTATTGTGACAATGGAAGCAAGAGAAGGAAGAGCGCATGTTTCTCTTGCAGATACTGCCCATCCAATCTATGAACAGATTAGAGAAGCATTAAATGATCTGGAAGATATTATCTTTGCAGATATTTCAGAAGAAGATAATCAGAAATTCAATGCATTGATATTAAAGATGATTCAAAATATGAGAAAGATTGTATGAAATCATTGTCTATACAAGAGGAAGCACGTTTATTTCAAGGAAAAGATAAATGGCATACCAATCATATTCCAAATAATGATTTTAAAGAAATCACAATGCATGATGGACCAAATGGATTACGCATTGAGGTCAATGATACGTTAGGCTTTCCTCTTTCAAAACCAGCGATTGCATATCCAACTGCAGCTTTAATGGGCTGTAGTTTTGATCGTACATTATTGGAAGAATATGGAGAAATCTTAGCAGAAGAATGTATATCGACAGGTACAGATATTCTTCTAGGGCCAGGTGTCAATCATAAACGTTCTCCTTCAGGAGGCAGAAATTTTGAGTATTTTTCAGAAGATCCACTGCTTTCTGGGGAACTTGCAGGTGCATATATCAATGGTGTACAGAAACATGGTATTGGCTGTTCTTTAAAGCATTTTGCATCAAATAATAGAGAATATGGAAGAATGATCAATGACAGTGTGGTGGATGAAAGAACTTTGCATGAAATCTATTTAAAGCAGTTTAAGATTGCGATTGAAGCTTCCCATCCATATACAATCATGAATGCCTATAACAAATTGAATGGTATTCATTGTACAGAACATCAAGCATTGATGGAGGAAGCAAGACAATGGGGTTTTGATGGTGTATTTGTTTCTGACTGGGGTGCAGTGTATGATCCTGTTGCTTCATTGAAAGCTGGTTTGAATCTAGAAATGCCAGGTGGCAATATTGGTGCAGACCACTTGATCATGAATGCAATTGCAAAAGGAATATTGAAAGAATCAACATTGCATCGTTCCAGTGAATATATAAGACTGCTTGCTTTGCGATGTGGCAACTACACAAAACAGCCATTTGACCGCAATCAACATCTTGCATTCGCCAAAAAAGCTGCTGAAGAATCGATTGTATTATTAAAAAATGAAGAACATATCCTGCCACTTCAAAAAGAAGAACGTATTTTAGTTGTTGGTGGATTTGCAAAATATCCAAGAGCCTTAGGAAATGGAAGTTCTTCTGTTAATTCAGATATTATTGATAATCTGTATTCTTCATTGAAAAAGTATTCTGCCAATATTTCTTATGTGGATGGATATTCTATCAAGAAGGATGAAATTGATGAGAGAAAAGAATCTCTTGCATTAGAAAAAGCAAAAGAAAATGATAAAGTGATATTTGTGATGGGATTGATGGAAGGAAAAGAATCAGAAGGGTATGACCGAAAGAATTTATGTCTTCCTGAAAATCAGATTGCTTTATTAAACAAGATGGTTTCTATCAATCAGGAGATTGTTGTGGTATTGCAGAGTGGTTCCGTTGTACTGCTTCCATTTGAAAAGAATGTTAAAGGAATTGTTTTAACATATCTTGCCGGAGCAAGAAGTGGAAGTGCTACGGCTTCCATCTTATATGGGAAAACGTGTCCAAGTGGAAAACTGGCTGAAACGTGGCCGAAAAGAGAAGAAGATGTACCATCGTATCTGTGGTTTAACAATGATCTTTATGAAACCCAATATAGAGAATGTATTTTTACAGGATATCGCTACTATGATTCCTTTCATGTGAAACCACAATATCCTTTTGGCTATGGGTTGAGCTATACATCCTTTCAATATCAGTCAATGTTTATTGAAAAAGAAAAAGACCACTTATGTATCCATGTAACAATAAAAAATACAGGTGAAGTAGAAGGAAAAGAAATTGTTGAAATCTATGCATCTCTTCCATCCAGCCAGATTGTACGCTGTAATCATGAACTCATTGATTTTATAAAAGTATCACTGCAGCCAGATGAAGAAAAAGAAATCATCCTGCATACGCCTTTAAAGAATCTTGAATATTATGATGTGAAGCAAATGAAATATGTATTAGAAGATGGTTTGTATGTGGTTTCGTGTGGTAGATGTATTGATCATTTATCATTGAAGCAGGAAGTTTATCTTGCAGGAACAATGCAGCCATATTCTACAATGTTGAAGGAAATGTTTTATCTCAAAGATGGTATTTTACATGTAGATGATGCATCGTATAAAACAATCTTAAATCATGCTTTGCCCAAAGCACATCAGACATACCCTTTTACTCCAGATACGACCATTGCTGAATTGCAGCAGAAGAAGCTTGGGAAAGTTATCTATGGTATCGCAAAAAAAGCTGCAGATCGTGGATTTGTAGAAGGTATGGATGCTTCGATGCTGGATGAAACATGTTTGAGACAGATGCTATGGTTATCTGGAATGAACTGGAATACAGTTGCATTTGCAATTTCTTATATGAATGCACATCATTTTGATGTTTTAAAGAAATTATTCAATAGTATAGAAAAGAAATAATACTAGGAGAATGCTCATGGATAAGGTTTATATTTGTGGACACAGACATCCTGATACAGATTCTATTGTATCTTCCACTGCATATGCATATTTGAAACGGTAGAAAGTGGTATTACTATTTTTGAGCATATTAAAAGTATCAGGTCTACCATGTTCCTGAAATTTTTGAATCCATATGATTGATGTATCAGTAAACTTATTTGGTATGGATAAAAACTGTGATCTTATCTGTCTTGTATTTACAAGTGTTGCGGATCATGGTTTCTATTTTGAAGGGAAAATAGAAAACTGGTTTGAAAAAGATTTTCCATCTTATGTATTTATGGAAAAATTGATTTCTAGAAAAAAACAGATCGTACCACTGATAACAGAAATCATTCAAAGAAATGTATAACATAAAAAGGAGCAGTGCTCCTTTTTGTGTTAATCTCCAAATGAGATACCTAATGATTTTGCTTCTTTAATGATATTTGCGTTTGGATTAACCGTTTTTAATTTTCCAGCAACTTCTTTCAAAGGAACTGCGACCATTTCTCTATCCTTGTATCCAACCATGACTCCATATTTCTTCTTTAATACATACATACCAGCGACTGCACCTACTCTGGATGCAAATACACGGTCATATGGATCAGGGGCACCGCCACGCTGTACGTGACCTGGGACTGTGACTCTTACTTCTCTGCCTGTTTTTGTTTTGATGAGTTCTGCGAGTTCATAAGAAGGAGAAGGGAATGGGAAATTCATGAGTTTTTTCTTGTATTCTTTTTTGCTTAATGCAGCATCTTCTTTAGAAATTGCACCTTCTGCCATCGCAATGATTGTAAAACGTTTTCCTTGTTTATCTCTTTCTTCAATGACTTCAATGACTTTATTGATATCATATGGAATTTCAGGCAACAGAATAATATCTGCTCCTCCAGCAATACCAGCATTGAGTGGAAGCCATCCAACTTTATGACCCATGATTTCAACAATAAATACACGTCCATGAGAGTTGGCTGTTGTATGAATTTCATCAATACATCTTGTTGCGATATCTACTGCAGACTGGAAACCAAATGTCATATCTGTTCCCCATGTATCATTATCAATTGTCTTAGGTAATGTGATGACATTTAAACCTTCTTCACTTAGTAGATTCGCTGTTTTTGTAGAACCATTTCCACCAAGCATAACTAAGCAGTTTAACTGCAGCTTATGATATGTTTCTTTCATTGCGGCAACTTTATCAAGACCATTGGCATCTGGTTCGTGAATCTGTTTGAATGGAACTCTAGATGTTCCAAGAATTGTACCCCCAACTGTTAAAATATTTGAGAAGTCGTCATCGTTGAGAAGTCTGAATTTTCCATACATTAACCCTTTGTAACCATCTTCAAAACCATAGAATTCAACAGGTTCTTTTGCATTATTTGTAACAGCTTTATAGACACCGCGCATCGTTGCGTTTAATGCCTGGCAATCTCCACCACTTGTAAGCATTCCTACTCTAAGCATAATTGTGTGCTCCTTTTCTGACATTCATATAATTATTTTATTACTTACTAATCTTGCAAACAAGACAAGGAAAAGTAAAATTATGGTAAGATTAAAACATTAAGGAGACAGGATGATATGTTGAAAGGTGCGATTTTTGATCACGATGGTTTGATGTTTGATACAGAAAAAGTATGGCAGGCAAACTGGAAAAAAGAAGCAGATAAACTAGGAATTGAATTGCCAGAAGAATTTAAAAAGGAAATTTGTGGTTCCAGTGGACAACACATGCTGGATATTATTCAGAAATATTATCATGTAGAAGATGGTTCTGATATTAGAGCGCGTGTTAGACAAGGTGTTGCGGATGATGAGAAGAAACATCTAGATATGAAAGAGGGTCTTTTGGATATTTTAGATATGTTTCAAAAGCATGGTGTGAAGATGGCAGTTGCTTCTTCCAGCGGAAAAGAAATGATTGAAACAAATCTAAAGAATGCACACGTTGAACAGTATTTTGATGCGGTTGTGAGTGGACAGGAAGTTGAACATGGTAAACCTGCACCAGATATTTTCTTGCTTGCTGCAGAGCGTATTGGTGTCCCAATTGAAGATTGTTATGTATTTGAAGATGCATTCAATGGTGTAAATGCGGGTGTTTCTTCTGGTGCTAGAACAATCATGGTTCCGGATCTAGTTCAGCCTACGGATGAGATTAGAGAAAAGGTAGCTGCAGTTTGTACAACTTTAAAGCAAGCTAGTGAAAAAATTGAAAATGATGAAATTTGAGATCACTGTGAAGTGATCTTTTTGATACAAAAAATTTAGTTGTCTCTGGTGAAACGGTTAAATATAACTTGATTTCTAATTTATCTTAAACTGTTAAAACATCCTTCAAATCATACATATGTATCCAGCGATTCAAATTTGTATTTCGTCATTACAAATATTCTATATTTTTTTTCAGCAATTTTTGTTGCTCGCGCGTAATTGCTATATATTTTTGATCTGCAGCAATGACACATCAAGAATACATATAATTTCAAGTGTGAAAATATAGATTTGATATGACTATAATAGAATCAAGAAACTATCAGTGAGAACCACCATGTCAGAGAAAAAAAGCAAACAATAACATCCATGCATACTGGATTCATAGAAGAAGATGCTAAAAAAGCGATTCAAAAATCATCCGTAAAACTCAAGCTGTACTGGGGACTGTAAATATGAAGAGAAAAAAAGGAACAGTGATGCATCATAAAGTGATGTATTGCTATTCCTTTTTATTTTACTGTCATTAGAATCTGCAAACTACTGCCGTAGCTTTGTAATTTTTTGAGGGCGTACTAATGAAAGTATATTACTTATATTTAGTCTAGTTTCTTAACTGGTCCTTTAAGATCTTCTTCAGAGAGCAGACTTGCAGCATCTTCATCTGCGATCACTGTGAAGTTAGGATGCAGACGGAGGATCGTTGCTGGAAGTTCTTCACTGATTGGTTCCTTCAGGAATTTCTTGAAGATTTCAGCCTTATGCTTACCATTTACAATCAGGACTAAGTGCTTTACCTTCATTAAGGAAGCAGGTCCCATTGTGAGGGAATATGGATGGTTTGAATTGCTCTTGTAGCTAGGATTTGCTTCAAGCGTAACATGCTTGGCACGTGCATATGTCAAAGCATCCAGTGGTGTGCATCTTGGGCAGTTGGAGCAGAAATGTCCATCCCATCCAAGTCCAATCAGCATGACATCAATTCCGCCGGCTTTGGCAATCTCCTCATCAAATGTTTCGTAGTTTTCCATGCTTGGGCAATGGATTTTTTCATCAGGGATATTTGCATCCTTGAAGAACAGTTCCTGCATTTCTGTCCAGTTAGGACCAGGCTGACCTGCCAGTTCTCCTACTTCTGGTGCTTCATCAAAGAGGTAGTAGTCTACATCCTTGAACTGTGGCTTGTCCTTAACATATGGAACCATCATTTTATACATTGTTCTTGGAGATGTTCCGGATGTCAGTGAAATGTTGACTTTTTTATCCTGCATCATTGCACCAAGAATGATCTGCATGGCACTTTCGCTCATTGCCTGTTCATTTTTTTCAATAATTAGCTTCATTTTAAATTCTCCTGTAGTTGTTTAGATCTGATATGGTTTTTGAAAAACTTAGAAAGAAATCTTGTCTCTTATATATACCTTGTATATCTTGCAGTAAAGAGTCAGTTTTTAAAATTTATGTTGCTGATAATTAAATTTCAGCTGTATCAGTCTGACGGTTGGAAGCAATAACGAATGGTGTGTAAATCAGTGTGGATACACCAATAATGATTACTGCCTGCCAGATACCACCCATGATATTTCCGGATGATGCCAGGAAGCCGAACAAGCCAACTGGAGTCGTCCATGGAACGCTGATGACAAACAGTGGGCAGA
>ERZ1026880.469-NODE-469-length-20561-cov-6.361260_pt1 | contig 20561 bp, 20 predicted proteins | sample MGYA00380170_ERZ1026880 | MGnify/ENA primary metagenome ERZ1026880 (study PRJEB33269, sample SAMEA4719806) | human gut metagenome | biome: human-associated habitat; feature: organic feature; material: feces | place: Cameroon | collected 2013-10 ...
CAGCGTCAGATGTGTATAAGAGACAGGTTCCCTCTCGCCATACAAAAACGCCCGGTACCTGCCGGACGTTTGCGCATTTCGTATTTGTTTTTACAGGCTACTTCTTCTCCGGATCTTTGGAGCGACGACGTTCCGCCAGACGCATCATGGATTCTTCCTTCTCGATGGCCTTTTTCGCCTTTGCGATTCGTTCTCTGGCCTCCTTGGTCTCCCGAATACCTTCCTTCGCCTTCTGCATCGCCCGCTTCTCGTCGCGTTTTGCGTCCGCCAGGCGCTCCTTGTTTCCTGTCAGCATATCCGGCGTCCGGTACTCGATGGAAAGGGCAATCCGGAAGCGGCACATGCCCAGCAGAAACAGAGCGGCGCCCACCAGGGTCAGGATTTTGAAATCCAAGAGCATCATGTTGTAGAACATGTATACGCCAAACAAGGTCATCACAATGCCCAGGGCCTCCGTAAAGCGGTCCAGCGGCGACTGCGTCCGGAAGTTGAAGTTTACCGAAGAAACCGCCTTTAAACCCTCCAGGGTCATCCACAGGGCGAATACCGCCGTGATTGCCACGTCCTCCGTCACCTGTCCGGATAGAAATACGCAGCCCAAAATCACGGAAGTAAATCCTTCCACGTTCACTTCCTTCTTCGATTCATAGGAACTCATATTGGTCACTCTGTTCACCACCAGCTCGCAGATGCCCATCAGGAGAATCGCCATGCCGACGATAAAAGCAACTCCCACAAACGGCACGCTGGCGTTTGCGATGCAGAATGTTCCGACGCCCACTACCAGCAGGCTTACAAGCATCATCAATGATCTCATGTTTTACTTCCTTCCAACTTTTAATATCTGTAATATTACCATTTTCAACCGCTCATTTCAACCGACCCGGGCCGTACTACGGCATCCTTCGCATTCCAAGGGGCACCGCGCCGGATTTGGTTTCTAGCGGATAAAATTAGTTGCGATGGGTTTTTCCGGTTCCGGGAATTCGATGCCGACGGCTCTTCCCGCTTCAAAACACTTAATCATCCACGCCATGTTCCGGCCCAGAGTCCGCATGGTCTGCATCCCCTCCAAATCGTGGAGCACTTCGTCCGGATTGTTTCCGTGGACGCCGTTCCAATACTGGGAGGATACGACAGGCATTTGGGATATGGTAAAAAATTTATTCAAACGGTCGAAAGTGGCCGTTGTGCCGGAACGCCGACAGGATGCGATGGCGGCCGCCGGTTTTCCTTTTAGGTAGGCGGAATCGCACGCGTAAAATACCCGTTCCAGAAGGGACACAATCGCCCCGGAAGGTCCGCCGTAATATACCGGAGAACCTACCACCAGACCGGAGCAGTCTCGCAGCTTCTCGATTACCGTATTCACCGGGTCTCCGTCCATGATGCATCGGCCGGTCCGGCTGCAATATCCGCACGCTTTGCAGCCAGGGATGTTGACTGCGCCCACATGGAGAATCTCTGTCTGCAGCCCCGAATCCTCAATGGCATCGGACACTTCCCGCAGTGCCGTGTGAGTGCACCCGAACTGATGCGGGCTGCCGTTCAGCAATAGTACTTTATCCATCTTTTTCTCTCCTCTGCTGTCCCTCACGATATAAAAGGACAAAAGGCCGGATGCATTGCACCCGGCCTTCATTTTCTCTTCTGTTCCGATTAGTTGCCGGCAACCTGGGCAGCTACTTCTGCAGCGAAGTCATCTTCCTTCTTCTCGATTCCTTCACCAACTTCGTAACGGATCATGGAAACAACTTCCATATCCTTGCCGATTTCCTTAGCCGCATTAGCAACATACTGCTGTACGGAAACATCGCCATCCTTTACGAACGGCTGGTCCAGAAGGCATACTTCCTTCAGTTCCTTCTTGATCTTTCCGGCAACGATTCTCTCTACCATTTCCGGCTTCTTTCCTTCGTTCAGAACCTGCTCGGTCAGGATCTTCTTCTCGTTCTCCAGATATTCCGGATCAACGCCGTCTTCGTTGACGAACTTCGGATTCATGGAAGCAACCTGCATTGCAACGTCCTTACCTACAGCAGCGATTTCATCTGCAGCAGCATCGGTCTTGATACCAACGATTACGCCGATTCTTCCGCCGCCGTGGGTGTAACCAACGTATACCACGCCGTCTTCCTCAACCTTTGCGAATCTTCTGATGCTCAGGTTCTCACCGATCTTAGCAACCTTTGCAGTCAGAGTCTCCTGTACGGTTCCTTCACCGAAAGGCTCTGCCATGAACTGCTCCATCGGCATATTTCCCTTTACCAGAACTTCCTTTGCCAGGTCCTCAACGAACTCGATGAACTCTTCGTTCTTTGCAACGAAGTCGGTCTCGGAGTTTACTTCAACGATGGAAGCAGTCTTGTTTCCTTCACCGAAAGCAACTCTTACCAGACCTTCTGCAGCGATTCTGCCGGCCTTCTTCTGAGCCTTCATGATTCCCTTTTCTCTCAGGTAATCGATTGCCTTTTCAATATCACCGTCTGTTTCAACCAGTGCCTTCTTGCAGTCCATCATTCCTGCGCCGGTACGCTCACGCAGTTCTTTTACGAGTGCAGCTGTTACAGCCATGTCTTTGTCCTCCTGTTATCAATATGCAATTTGAAAAATGCGGCTCCCCCGGATAACATCTGAAGAAGCCGCCACCTGTCGGTTAATTATTCTTCGTCTGCAGCTTCCTCAGCAGCTTCTTCTACATCTGCTGTCTCTTCTGCAGCGCCTTCGTCAAAGCTCTCGCCCTGCTTAGCTTCTACGATAGCATCTGCCATTACCGATGTGATCAGCTTAACCGCTCTGATCGCGTCATCGTTTGCCGGGATGATGTAGTCTACATCGTCCGGATCGCAGTTGGTGTCTACGATACCAACAACCGGAATTCCCAGAATGCGAGCTTCCTTAACGGCAATCTTTTCCTTCTTCGGGTCAACAACGAAGATTGCACCAGGCATTCCCTTCATGTCCTTGATTCCGCCCAGGAACTTCTCCAGCTTCTCAGCTTCGTTTCTGATCTTCAGGATTTCCTTCTTCGCATACTTGTTGATAGTGCCATCCTCTTCCATCTCTCTGATCTCGTTGAGACGTTCGATTCTCTTGCTGATGGTCTTGTAGTTGGTCAGCATTCCGCCCAGCCATCTCTCGTTAACGAAGTACATACCGCAACGGTTTGCTTCGTCCTTGATTGCAGCCTGAGCCTGCTTCTTTGTGCCGACGAACAGTACCGGCTTACCGGTTGTGCCAACCTCTCTCATGAAATCATAAGCATCGTCGATCATCTTGATGGTCTTCTGCAGGTCGATGATGTAAATTCCATTTCTCTCTGTGAAGATGTACGGAGCCATCTTAGGGTTCCATCTTCTGGTCTGGTGTCCGAAATGAACACCGGCTTCAAGTAACTGTTTCATAGAAACTACTGACATTATAATACCTCCGGTTTCGTTTCTTCCATCGTGCGTCTTTGCCTTCAACCTTCCTTCTTTTATAAAAGAAGGCACCGCGGCATCCTCACGATGTGCAAAATATAAAATATTGCGGCATAAAGCCTGCGTGTGGAAACACGCTCATATATTATATTGTAAAGAGTTCTTGATTGCAAGGTTTTTTTCAATTATAATAGTCATGTCTTTTTTTGAGGGAACCTCCCTCAATCACTACGTTTTTTATATTTAATTTAAGGAGCTGTTTTAATGGAAAAGTATTTCAAACTTAAGGAAAACGGCACGGATGTCCGCACCGAGGTCATCGCCGGCGTTACCACCTTCCTGTCGATGGTGTACATCCTGGCGGTTAACCCGAACATCCTGTCCGCAGCCGGAATGGATTCCGCGGCTGTATTCACTGCTACCGCTGTTTCCGCGTTCTTCGGCACACTGTTCATGGCATTCTTTGCCAACTACCCGGTTGCTTTGGCTTCCGGAATGGGTCTGAACGCATACTTTGCATTCTCCGTGTGCATCCCGATGGCAAAGGCGGGAATCAACGACCCATGGAAAATCGCACTTACCGCAGTACTGGTAGAAGGTATCATCTTCGTCCTGCTGTCCCTCACCAATTTCCGGGAAAAGCTGGTTAACGATGTTCCGTCCAACCTGAAGTACGGTATCACCGCCGGAATCGGTCTCTTCATTACCATCGTAGGTCTCAAGGGTGCCGGCGTCGTAATCGGAAGCGAATCCACCCTGGTGGATCTGGGTTCCGTATCCACCCCGCAGTTCGTTCTGGCGATGATTGGCTTCGTCATCATCTGCGTACTGGTTCACTACAACGTTCCGGGCGCTGTACTCTGGGGCATCCTTCTCACTTGGATTATGGGCATCATCGCTCAGCTCACCGGTTGGTACCACGTTGACCCAGCGAAAGAGGTATACTCTCTGATTCCGAGCCTCTCCGGCGCATCCTTCATCCCGAAGGCACCGACCATGTTCGCCTTTGATTTCGCATGGGTGGGCAAGAACATCGTGGAGTTCGCGGTAATCGTCTTCTCCTTCCTGTTCGTTGACCTGTTCGATACCGTTGGAACCCTGATCGGCGTGGCTTCCAAGGGCGGCCTGCTGGACGAGAACGGAAACCTGCCTCGCGCGAAAGGTGCTCTGCTCTCCGATGCATTCGGTACCATCCTGGGTGCTTGCTTCGGAACTTCTACCGTAACCAGTTACGTAGAGTCCACCGCAGGTGTTGCTGCCGGCGGAAGAACCGGTCTCACCGCAGTGGTTACCGGCGTGCTGTTCCTGATTTCCCTGTTCTTCTCGCCAATCTTCCTGGCGATTCCGGGATTCGCTACCACTCCGGCGCTGGTATACGTTGGTCTTCTGATGCTGACTTCGGTTAAAAACATGGACTTCGACTCCGACATTGCCGACACGGCCGGCGGTTTCATGGCCATCATCATGATGCCGTTCACCTATTCCATCGCAAACGGAATCATGTTCGGAATGATCACTTGGGTTCTCCTCAAGGTCATCACCAAGAAGGCAAAGGACATCGCTCCGGTTATGTGGGTTGCATTCTTCCTGTTTGCACTGCGTCTGGGAACGCTGGCATACGGAATCGGCTTCCATTAAGAACCGCCCGGGTTTCCGGGATAGTTAAGCTAGATAGTGAAAATCCTGCCACTTCGGATGAAGCGGCAGGATTTTTTCGTTTGCAAAAGATGTTTCATAGATATTTCATAAAAGTAGAATTCTGTAAGAGCTACATCCCGAGATGCTGTTTTATTCTTCCCGAGATTGATTTAACATAATTTGAATTATTGAAACAATTCTATGAGCTGAATCCAATGCTTTGCGGTATGTACCGGTTTCTCTTGACATCCCAATCCCTGGAAAAGACATAAACTCAAGATATAACACAGGAGTGCTTAGATCATTCATCACCAACTTTAATTGCAGCGTAGTGCACGCTCCTGTCATTGTTTTACTTCCTACAGAGGCTCCTACCATGGCTCCCACACCACCAAACAACAAACTGCCGGCAAGCGCACTTCCAAGTCCACCTTCCGCAATGGTTTTGCCATCTTCTAAAAGTTCAAATTGCAAAATTTCATCAAAAGAATATATCCCATCATCAGCAGGTTTCTTCAAAGCAGAAAGGAATCCTTTTCCGGCTCCGGACATGTTCTTGCGGAAGGCTTTGCATGAGAACAGCCGGTTTTGCTCATCTATTCGAAAAGCATATTCTTCAAAGAAATCAGCAACGCGAATATTTATTGTAGGTGAGAATACATCATATTTTGCTACCGAATCGATCTCAGACACTGCAACTTCAGATACAGCTTGTGAATGAGCCATTTCCTCAATTTCCTTCTTTGTATACAATACTGGAAACATTTTTACTTTAGTGGAACAAATTTTGTCTCCGCATTTAGGGCAAATGAAAAAACCGTCTTTCGTCAGATACTTTCTTTTCATGATTTTAATCGCATCCCCACAGAAACAACAGGTCCATTTTGCCTTTGCACTATTTGGCATCATCTCAAGTAAGTGAATTGTCATTGTCCTTCTCAAAAACGATAATTGAAATCTAAATTATAATTATCCTCTAATCCAAATGTTCTATCGCATATTTTGCCTGTTCAGCAGTGAATTGTTCGCCATATTCCGAAACCAACTGTTCGTAAACCGCATCTTTTGACATTGACATATCCTCATAATATGATTTCGCCTTTAGTAGTGCATTTTCTTTCCAGTTTGCCTTAACATGTTTAATAGCATATTGAGCGGCCTTCTCCGGGAAGCCTTCTCCTGCATCAGATGTTAATTGCTTATAAATTCCTTTTTTTGACATATACATCGTATCCGAATACAATTGAGCCTTGTTTAACGCATTCTTATACTCTTGAGGAACTTCTTTTTTCTTTACTTCCTGCGTTTTTTCAGTTGCATTATTCTTTTCATTAGAGGATGATGAAGATGCATTTTCATCGCCCCCCACAGAGCTTCCTATAACCCCAAGCACCAATATTACCATCAATACAATAAACCAGGTTTTTTTATACAGCGGTTTTGCATGTTTTTCTGTTTTCACTTTTTCCGCAGATGTTCCAAGAGCATTTTCATCACTTCTCATAATTCCTTCAGGCATTCGGTTCTGCTCCGGTGCAGGATCTGTTTTTACAGCAATCACTGAATCGTCATTTTTGAACACCTGCACCGCATCTCCAACCTTCGGATTCTCGTAATTAAAGGAATCCTTGTCAACGGTAATTATTTCCTTATTTGCACCGCCCAAATAAATCGTGCTTCCATCTACCTTTAAAACCTTATACATTGTTTTCTCTCCATCTTTTCATTTATAATCGCTAAGCGCAGCTTACTTATCTTGCATACCTTCCGTTAATGAATGTCACCATTTCATCATCACTGAACGCATTCCCGTATACCTTCGTTAAAGCAATAATCCAATCCACAAGGGCCCAGATTCCCCATCCGCCAAGGGTGATAATTTTGAGTATTCCGAGACCAACCTGTCCTCGCATAAAACGATCCACGCCAAGGCCTCCAAACAGGAAAGCTCCAACCCAAGCAAATACATGCTTGTTAATTTTCTTTTCCTGTGCTACATATGCGGATGTCTGTTGTACATTTACAGTTACGTTTGACGGTGCAAGTTCCTTTGTTGCTTCATTTTGTGCACTAGCCAACTCCGTCTGTGCGACTGCATTTTCTGAACTCTTAGATGAATTCTTGTTGTCATTCTCCGCTTTCACTACGATTGATACGGAATCATTCTGGAACAGATCCACCGAATCTCCCACCGCAGGGTTTTCATAGCTGATGGCCGTTCTTGGCACCGTCACCAAATTATTGTTTTCATCCCCCAGGGCAACTTTTTCCTCGTTGATCATAAGAATTTTGTGCATTGATTCTCTCCTCCTAATTATATAATTTTAGTTTAATTATATAATTACCCCCCCCACTGTCAACAACATTATATTAGAGTCTTTCCCCTAATTTGCACTGCATAGAACGATTGTTGTTTGCGTGCGCCTTGCCTCTGTCAGCGATTTTTATTCTTCATGCTTCTAAATATTGGATTCTAATTTTAATCAATCAATATATGCAAGTATGAATTATACCTTCGAATGTGAAGTTGGTGTGAAGTGTTATGCAGAACCACCTCCCAAGGGGCAATCTGCACAACATCTTCCCACATCGTTCGGGGCAAACTCGGCAGAAATAAGGAGCTCATGTGAAAAGTTATGCAGATGAGGAGGTTTTGGCGGAATCTGCACAACCGTTTCTCCTAAGCGATGAATGGCACCGCCGGAAACCTCGGCTGGGGCGAATTTGTTTTTGGGAGAATTGGAATTTCGAAAGAAATGTTGTGCAAAACCCATCGAAAACCCTCGAAATGCATAACACTTCACGTCAACTTCACAAACGCTGCGAATCCGTCAATAAAAAAGGAGATTCCGAAGAACCTCCCTTTACACCCTATTCCTCTGCCAGCCAGATGGCGGCTTTCACCGCTTTGTGCCAACCTTTCAGGAGCGCTGCCCGCTTCGCCTCGTCCATCTCCGGGCGGAATACGCGGTCCACTTCCTTATTCTCGATGATGTCATCGGTGGAATCGTAGTAACCCACCGCCAGGCCCGCCAGGTACGCCGCACCCAGGGACGTGGACTCGATGGATTTGCAGCGAACGATTTCCGTGTCGGACACGTCCGCCTGGAACTGCATCAGGAAATTGTTCCGGCAGGCGCCGCCGTCGACTTTAAGGGCCACGATGCGCTGGCCCAGATCCTCTGCCATGGCGGACAGCAAATCCTCATTCTGATACGCCAGAGATTCCAGCGTCGCCCGGACAATCTGGTTTCGATCCGTTCCCCGGGTGATTCCGAAAATCGCACCCCGGGCATCCGGTTCCCAGTACGGAGCGCCGATGCCCGTAAAGGCCGGCACCATGTACACCCCTTCCGAGTCACCGGCTTTCAGCGCCATCTGCTCCGACTTCGGAGAATCCGACATGAACTTCATCTCATCCCGCAGCCACTGAATGGCGGCGCCGCACACGAAGGCGGAACCTTCCAAAGCGTAGCTTACTTTGCCGTCCAGACCCCAAGCGATGGTGGTGAGCAGTCCGGAATTGCTGAACACCGGACGGTCACCGGTATTCAGAAGGAGGAAGCTGCCGGTGCCGTAGGTACACTTTGCCTCGCCCACTTCGAAACAGGTCTCCCCGAACAGGGCCGCCTGCTGGTCCCCCGCAGAACCGGTGATGGGAATCGGACCGCCGAAAAGTTCCGGAATGGTCTCCCCGTAATGGCCGGAGCACTCCACCGGTTTCGGCAGCATGCACTTCGGAATGTCCAGAAGCGACAGGATTTCATCGTCCCAATCCAGCGTATGAATATTGAACAGCATGGTGCGGGCCGCGTTGGAATAATCCGTCACGTGCACCTCGCCGCCGGTCATTTTCCAGATCAGCCAGCTTTCGATGGTTCCGAAGAGCAGTTCGCCCCGCTCCGCCCGCTCCCGAGCGCCATCCACGTGGTCCAGAATCCACTTAATCTTCGTCCCGCTGAAATAGGCATCGATAATCAAACCGGTTTTCCGGCGAATCATCTCCTCGTATCCCTGATTCTTCAGCGCCTCCGCATAATCCGAAGTTCGCCGGCACTGCCACACGATGGCGTTGTAAATCGGTTCTCCAGTGGCCTTGTCCCACACCACCGTGGTCTCCCGCTGGTTGGTAATTCCCAAAGCCACAATATCCCGATAATTCAGATTGTGCTTCAGCATCGCCTCCTGGGCTACGGAAATCTGCGTCGCCCAGATTTCCGTAGCATCGTGCTCCACCCAGCCCTCTTTCGGAAAATACTGGGGAAACTCCCTCTGCGCCGAGCTGATGGTATTGCCCTGCTTATCGTAAATCACGCAACGGGCACTGGTCGTCCCCTCGTCCATCGCCATGATGTATTTCTTCATCTTTCACCTCACACTTTCCCGGAACCCGCCGTCACACGAACAGCGCCATGATTCCGTTGCTGATATCGATTCCCCGTTCCGTCAGTCTCAATCCCTCGTCGGTCATCTCCAGAAACCCGCCGGTCTCGTACTCTCTCGCCTCCGGCAGCGCCTCTCGAAAGTATTCCCAGAAAGCCGCCTCGCTTCCCAGAACGTCCCGGTATCGAATGCCCTCTTCCCGCCGCAACCCGGTAAAAACAGCCTCCGATATGTCGTCCGCTTCCGAGTTTTCGTGCACTTCCATAAAAGCAAGTTCGCCCCGGTCCAGCATTTCCGAGTAGGCCTTCAAATCCGTCTCGTTCACCATCCGCCGGTGTCCCGTATAAGAAGAAGCCCCCAGGCCCAGACCCACGTACTCCGCCATGTTCCAGTACTTGGAGTTGTGCCGGGACTCATAGCCCGGCCGAGCGAAATTGGAAATCTCGTAATGTCGGTAACCCTTCTCCCGAAGAACCTGAATCCCCCGGTGATACATCTCCCGATCGGTTTCATCCGGCACCTCTCGAAGTTTTCCCGCCTCGAAATCCCGGAAGAAGGATGTTCCCTCCTCCAGCTGCAGGCTGTAGAAGGAAATGTGTTCCGGTCCCAGAGCGGCGATGGCTTCCAGATCCTCCATGGCATCGGAGACCTCGGTTCCCGGTATGGCAAAAATAAGATCCAAGTTGATATTATGGAATCCGGCTTCCCGGGCCATTTTCACATCCCGGCGAACCTCTTCCGCCGTATGAATCCGCCCCAAATACCGGAGCCGCCGGTCATCCATGCTCTGAACGCCCATGGACAGCCGATTGATGCCGGCGTTCCCATATCCTGCCAGACTTTCTTCCGTTAAGGTTCCCGGGTTGGCCTCCAGGGTCACTTCCGCATCTTCCGAAATTCGGAAGGCGCTCCGGACTTCTTCCAAAATTCTTCCAATCTGTTCCGGCGTCAGGAGGGACGGCGTCCCCCCGCCAAAATAGATGGTATCCGCCTCCGGAACCTCTCGGCTCCGAAGACGGATTTCTTCTATCAGATGATTCACATACTCCTGCCGAACCTCAGGCCCTGCCGGGCCGGACAGGAATGCACAGTAGCTGCATTTTTTTACGCAGAAGGGAATGTGGATGTAAATTCCCGCCTTATTCGGTGTCGTCAAACTTGAGCACCTCCGTAAACGCTTCCTGCGGCACTTCCACGGTACCGAACTGGCGCATCCGCTTCTTTCCTTCTTTCTGCTTCTCCAGCAGCTTCTTCTTCCGGGAGATATCGCCGCCGTAGCACTTGGCGATAACGTCCTTCCGGTAGGCGCGTACCGTCTCTCGGGCGATGATTTTGCGGCCTACGGCAGCCTGAATCGGCACCTCGAACTGGTGCATCGGAATGATTTTCTTCAGTTTTGCGCAGATGTTCCGGCCCTTAGCGTAAGCTTCCTCTTCCGGCACGATGGAGCTGAAGGCATCGATGACTTCCTTGTTCAGGAGGATGTCCAGCTTCACCAGCTTTGCCGGGCGGTATTCCTGGAATTCGTAATCCAGGGAGGCGTAGCCCCGGGTACGGGATTTCAGTGCGTCGAAGAAGTCGTAGATGACTTCGTTCAGCGGAATATCGTAGGTGAGGAGCACGCGGGTCTCCGTCAGGTATTCCATGTGGGTCATGTTGCCCCGACGACTCTGGCACAGGGTCATGATGCTGCCCACGTAATCCTTCGGCGTCATAATTTCTGCTTTTACGATTGGCTCCTCTATGCGGCTGATCTCCGCCGGATCCGGCAGGTTGGTCGGATTCTGAATCATCCGTTCCGTGCCATCGGCCATGATGACCTTGTAGATTACGCTCGGCAAGGTGGTGATGACGTCCAGGCCGAATTCCCGTTCCAGCCGCTCCACGATGACATCCATGTGCAGGAGGCCCAGGAAGCCGCAGCGATAGCCGAAGCCCAGGGCGGCGGAGTTCTCCGGTTCAAACTGGAACGCCGCATCGTTCACCTGGAGTTTCTCCAGCGCATCTTTGATGTTCTCGTATTTCTCGCCTTCTGCCGGGTACACGCCGCAGTACACCATGGACTGGGCTTTCTTGTATCCCTTCAGCGGCTTGTCCGTCGGCTTGTCGGTGTGGGTGATGGTATCGCCCACCCGGGCGTCTGCCACCCGCTTGATGCTGGCGCACACGTATCCTACTTCACCGGCCTTCAGCTCTTTGGACGGAACCATGCCCGGAATGCAGTAGCCTACTTCCGTTACCTCGTAGCTCTTGCCGGTATTCATGAGCTGAATGAAATCTCCTTTTTTTACCGAGCCGTCGAAAATGCGGGTGTAGATGACCACACCCTTATAGCTGTCGTAATAGGAGTCAAAGATGAGGCCCTTCAGGCGGCCTTCCGAATCTCCCTGTGGCGGCGGAATTACCTGAACCAGCTTCTCCAGCATGTCGTCAATGCCCATGCCAGTCTTTGCCGAAATCAGCGGTGCATCCTCCGCGTCGATTCCGATGATATCTTCGATTTCTTCCTTGGCTTCATCCGGGCGGGCGCTGTCCAGATCCATTTTGTTCAGCACCGGCAGAATCTCCAGGTCCTCGTCCAGGGCCAGGTAGACATTTCCCAAAGTCTGCGCTTCCACGCCCTGGGTGGCATCCACCACCAGCACGGCGCCGTCGCAGGCAGCCAAAGAGCGGGACACCTCGTAGTTGAAGTCCACGTGTCCCGGTGTGTCGATCAGGTTCAGGATGTACTCTTCTCCGTCCTGGGCCTTGTAGTGGAGGCGGGTGGTCTGCAGCTTGATGGTGATTCCCCGCTCCCGTTCAATATCCATGTTGTCCAGATACTGTTCCTTCATATCCCGGGACTGCACCAGTCCCGTCTTTTCAATCAGCCGGTCCGCCAAAGTGGACTTGCCATGGTCGATATGAGCAATAATACTGAAATTTCTTATATTCTTCAGATAATCCATTTTTCCTCCGATAACGTCTATATTTATTCATATTATATTATACGCAATTTGCCCTGAAAATGATACAAAAAAATATTTCCCCGGATTGCAAAAAATCCTTGAAACTTCGCCATTCCTAATATATAATGAGCGTTGCGAATTAATACTATTTTAGAGAAAAGTGGGGTAAACAAAATGGCAAACATTAAATCCGCAAAGAAAAGAATTAGAGTTATCGACAAGAAGACTGCTCGCAACGCTCGTATCAAGGGTCACATGAAGCAGGCTGAAAAGAACTACCTGAAGGCTCTCGCTGCAGGTAACGTTGATGACGCAACTAAGGCATTTGTTGTTCTGGAGAAAGAGCTGATGCAGGCTGCTTCCAAGAACACAATCCACAAGAAGACCGCTTCCAGAAAAGTCAGCAGAATGGCTGCAAGACTGAACGCTCTGAAAGCACAGAACTAATTCTCACCCGTCCCCACATTGCGTACCAGTTAAGTGCGCCGGAACGATGGACTTGTCTCACCATCGTTCCATTTTTTATTGCCTTTTTTTTGGCGGGGCCGGGCGGCGGGCCCGCGGTGTGGTGGGCGCGCGGCCACCGTCACCTTTTCTAATTCTAAGGTTGACAAGCGCGCAATTATGTTGTATCATTCCATCTGTCAACTTTTACAGCAAACAAGTTGACAACACTCGAAACAAGTTGACACAATTTACATGGGATACAATGAAAAAGGAGATTATTATGTATAACACCATTACCCGCACACAGGTGCTGACCCGGTCCGCACTGTTCATCGCCGTCACTGCCGTATGTTCCTGGATTTCCATTCCGATTCCGGGCACATCCGTTCCGATTAACCTGGCCACCTTCGCCGTAATTCTGGCCGGCCTCATGCTGGGTTCCCGGGACGGCGCCATCGCCATGCTGGTATTCCTGGCACTGGGCGCCATCGGCGTTCCGGTATTCCACAGCTTCACCGGCGGTATGGGAATCGTCTTCGGCCCGACCGGCGGCTTCCTGATCGGTTACATCGCTCTGGCCTTCTTCGCCGGACTCGCCACAAAAGAATCGGAACATCCGGTTCGGAACTACATCCTGTTCACCGTAATCGGCGAAGTCGTTCTTTACGCTCTGGGAAGTGCATGGTTTATTTTCCAGGCCGGAAGCAACATCCAGACCGCGCTGATGGCGTGCGTCGTTCCGTTCCTTCCGGGCGACGCGGTGAAAATGGTCCTGGCATATCTGGTAGCCGGCCGCCTCAAAAAGGTCATCGCTTAACACCCCATAAAAAAAACATTCGCCCCGGCCACAGTTTTCCGGGGCACCCAAAATTGAATGATGCGTATATGCCGTCGCCGCTTCCCCCACTCACTAACGAAAGGCGGCGGCTTTTTCTTGCCGGCAGGGTTTGCGCTTGGCTCCCTGCAAACCCTTTGTTCTCCGTTTTGATGCGCAAACCCGGTGCCCGGCGCCGGACGCCGCAATCCATAAAAAAACTCCTGCAGAAATCTGCAGGAGTTTTTGCATCTAATTTGATGATGTAATCTTATTTGTAAGATTCGATCATTGCCTTGAATGCCGGCAGGGATCTCTTGATCATGTCGTTGGATACGCAGTAGGACAGTCTGAAGTATCCCGGGCACTCGAATCCGTCTCCAGGAACAACCAGCAGGTTGTGCTCCAGCTTTGCCTTCTCGGAGAATGCAACTGCATCGCCGTTCGGTGCTTTTACGAACATGTAGAATGCGCCGTCCGGTTTTGCCATTTCATATCCCATCTCGGAGAGGGAGTTGAACAGCAGCTGTCTGTTCTCGTCATATGCTTCCAGGTTCGGCATCTCGCCAACGCACTTGCCGATAACCTTCTGAATCAGGGTTGGAGGGCAAACGGAACCGATCTCACGAGCGGCACCAACGACGGAGTTGAATACCTCGTCCCACATCTCGCACTTCTCGCCAACGAAAACGTATCCGATACGCTCGCCCGGCAGGGACAGAGACTTGGACCAAGAGTAGCATACGATGGTGTTGTTATAAATTGTTGGGATGAACGGAACCTTTACATCTCCGTATACCAGTTCACGGTACGGTTCATCTGCGATGATGTAAATCGGGTGTCCGAATTCCTTACCCTTCTCGGTCAGCAGAGCTGCCATCTTTGTCAGGGTCTCTTCCGTATATACAACGCCGGATGGGTTATTCGGGGAGTTCACGATAACCGCCTTGGTGTTCTTTGTGATCATCTTCTCCAGCTCTGCAAAGTTAATCTGGAAGTGCTCGGTGTCTGCCGGAACAACCTTCAGCTGTGCGCCGTCGCAAGTGAAGAATACGTGATATTCCGGGAAGAACGGAGCAATTGCGATGAACTCATCATCTGTGGAAGTGGTCAGAGCCTTTGCTACGGAAACCAGTGCCGGAGCGCATCCACAAGTCATGAACAGCTCAGAAGCCTTTGCGTTTACATCGAATCTCTCGTTCAGGTTGTCTGCGATTGCCTGTCTTACATCTTCGTGACCTGCAGCAACGGAGTATCCGTGCAGCTTGATGGAGTCATAGTTCTTTGCCAGGTCAGCGATGGTCTCGTTAACCTTTGCCGGAGCAGGAATGCTCGGGTTGCCCAGAGAGTAGTCGAATACATTCTCCGGTCCTACGATCTTTGCCTGCTCCAGACCATAAGCGAAGAGCGCTCTGATTCCGGAAGGTGCTGTTCCCAGTCCATAATACTTTTGATTAACCATTTTGATCTTCTCCTTTCAACAAGAAAAAACTTAGTCCCATGTTGTAACCCGATTATAACATATAGTTTCACTATTAACAAATGTTTCACATTCAAAAAACTTCAGTGTGTTATAATATAAATGCTCTGTTTTCTTGCAGAGTGAAAGGATATCTATCTATGACAGCAAAGAAAAAAAATACACAAAAACACATGAAGCGGAAGTCCCCCCGGAAGAAAACCCGTCGCCGCACTTCCCGCAAAAATAACCGGAAATTTCAGAAGTGGCAGCTCGCCCTCATCGCCATCGGGGTTCTTCTGATTGCCGGGGTGACCGGGCTGCACCTCTACTCTCACCCGACCCAAATCGATTCGGGGAAATACACCCACGCGGCAAAATTCGACAACGCTCTGATTATCGACGGCATCGACGTGTCCTACGCTCAGGGCGACGGCGCGTCCCATAATTGGAATCAAGTAAAAAGAAGCGGCGTGGATTTCGTATTTATTCGTGCAGGCTACCGGGATTCCTCCAAAGGAAAGCTCCATGCCGATTCGGAATTCAAAGAAAACATTCAGGGCGCCCGGAAAGCCGGACTCATGGTGGGCATTTATTTTTACTCGCAAGCCACCACGAAGAAGGAAGCCCGGGAGGAGGCCCGGAAACTGGTGAACGCGGCGGACGGGTATCAGATTGATTTGCCGCTGGTGATGGACTACGAGCTGTACCCGAAGGGGCGGCTGGAGAAATTTATGAGCGGCAAGAAATATAAGGCGGCAAAAGGGACCGAGATTGCGGGAGCTTTCTGCCAGGTCGTTCGGGAGGCCGGATACGAGCCTTCCGTGTACTCCAACTACAACCTGCTGATGCACAAGGTGAACCCGAAGAAGGTCGCCGGCTTCGCCCGGGTATGGCTGGCTCACTACAATTCTTCCACGGATTATCCTCACAATTATACATTCTGGCAGGCGTCCTTTGAGGAGACGGTGCACGGAATTTCCGGCACCGTGGACCGGAACTTCTGGTATTTTGGACCGAATGGGGAAGCCACGCGGGGCCGACGAGCGGCCGGTGCGCGTTCCATCCGGGACTGCACGGTGCAGCTGGAAAAACACAGCTTCTATTACATCGGAAAGCCGATTCAGCCGAAGTTGATTGTGAAGGACGGGAACACCACCCTTCGGGAAGGAACGGATTATCAGGTAGGTTACGTGAAGAACGCGTCGGCGGGAACCGGCTATGCCATCGTGACGGGAATCGGCAAATACAAAGACCGCATTTCCACCGGTTTCCGAGTTAAGACGCTTCTGTAAGACGGAAAGGAGAAGGAATGAAACTGATTTCTTGGAATGTGAACGGCTTTCGGGCTTGCCTGAACAAGGGCTTCTCGGAGTTTTTCCGGGAGGCGGACGGGGATTTCGTTTGCCTGCAGGAAACCAAAATGCAGCCGGGACAGGCGGACTTCCACCCGGAAGACTATTACGAATACTACAACAGCGCGGAAAAGAAGGGCTACTCCGGCACCGCTATTTTTGCCCGTAAGGCCCTGGGGGAACCCCTTTCCGTGCACTACGGCATGCAGGGGAAACACGACGACGAAGGGCGCCTCATCACCCTGGAATATCCGGACTTCTACCTGGTGTGCTGCTACGTGCCCAACGCCCAAGGCGAGCTGAAACGCATCGACTACCGCATGGAGTTCGAAGATGACCTTCGGAATTACCTTTTGGAACTGAATGGGACGCACCCGGTCATCTACTGCGGGGATCTGAACGTGGCTCACGAGGAGATTGACCTGAAGAATCCGAAAACCAACCGGGGCAACGCGGGCTTCTCGGATCAGGAACGGGATAAAATGACGGAGCTTCTGAATGCCGGGTTCACCGACACCTTCCGGTATTTCTATCCCGACCGAACCGGAATTTACTCCTGGTGGTCCTACCGGTTCAACGCCCGGAAGAACAACGCCGGATGGCGGATTGATTATTTTATCGTCTCCGATTCCCTGCAGGACCGGATTCGGGACTCGAAAATTTTGACGGATATCACCGGCAGCGATCACTGCCCGGTGGAATTGGATATTGAATTCTAGATTAAAGAAAGGAACACTGAAGATGAAAAAAAAATTATTGATCATGCTGCTCCTGGCGGCGCTGACCCTGTCCGTGACCGCCTGCGGAAGCTCCAAAGAAGAAGAGGATCCCGGTGCCCAGAAGCAAGCGGTGACCGATCTGGATAACGATATGCTGGAGTCCTATCTGAACCAGTACAATATGGATGCGGAGAACCCGATTCAGTCCGACGACCTGACCCAGGAAGACGGCTCCGCCGGCTGCAAGGTAACGGATCTTACCGTCACTTTCACCACCAAGGACGATGACCTGCAGGTGGCGGTTCAGGCCAAGGATCTGGAAGATAAAAACCTGGACGTGGTGGTTCGAGATTTGATTATCGCCATGGATCCGGAGCTCACCTACGAGGAGGTGAAGGATATGTTCTCCTCCTTCCGGGAGGATGGCCGCACCTCCTACGATATGGGCGAGGTGAAATGCAATTTGAAGAAGAATTCCGACGGATATCGGTTCATTATCGAAAACGACTAAGTAAAAAAAGGATTGCCCCAACGCATTGGAGCAATCCTTTTTGAATGGAAGCATTTAAGTTCTAGTTCTTTTTTCTGTACCGAACGATGCCGAACAAGCCGGCGATTGCCAGAAGGGCTACCCCGCCGTACAGCACCGGATTGAAATCGTCTCCGGTTGCAATGGTGGTTTTCTTTGCCGCCGTCGTTTTTTTCGATTCCTTGCTGCCGTTGTTTTCAGTGTCGGTCGGATTCGATGGTTTTTCCGGATTGTTTTGATCCGCGGAATCGCCCGGTTTCTCCGTAGTACCCGGGTCGCTCGAATCGCCCGGATTGGTCGAATCGCCCGGGTCGGTCGGACCGGCCGGATCCGTTGGAGGCACCTTTTCCTCTTCTTTTACCGAATAGGACAGGGTTGTCTGCAGCGATGCGGTTTCCACCATCGCACCGATCATTCGCTGGAACTTCTTTCCGTTCACCGTCACTTCCTGCGCCGGACGATACTGCTTCATCTCCTGCAGCCACTGAACCTTTGCGGATGCGGTAATCGAAGCATTTTCGGAAGGCTTCTCATCGGAAACCAGTCGGAATTCCTCGCCGTTCCGAATCGTCGTCTCTGTATCTTTATCACTCTTCTCCAGTGTCATTCCCGTTGGAATCTGAAGGGAGTATTCGCCGTTATAGTCTTCCGGTTCGGAGAGTTTTATCCAACCGGTCTCCCACTTTCCGGATGTTTCGTCTTTGCGGAATGTGGTGTCTCCTTCGAAGGATACGTTGGAGGACTTTGGTTCCGTCTTCAGCACGTCGTCGTTCTTCGCGTGCTCGTACAGCACATTTCCCAGTGCATTTGCGGAGGAAGCCGTTAGGTCATTGCCTTCAATGCCATATTCGTGCAGCGTCAGCCATACCGCATGCTGCGTTCCTTCCACCGCCTGCTCTTCCGTAACGAAATCCGTGCCGCCGATTATTTGGGAATAATACTCCGGTGGCGTGCATCCATAATTCGAACAGGACACCACGGAATTGGCGGCCTTGAAGAATGGCTTTTGCTGGATGGCCTTTCCGGTTTCCTTTTCCGCCGCATTTGCGCCGCTGGTCATTTTGATTACTTCTTGGTTAAACTTCACCAGCGCTTTGTAATTCGCTCCATTCTTGTCTTTCAGCGAGGCCAGTGTGAAAGTGTGCCCCTTCAGTTCCGGGAATGCCTTTAGTACATCCGCAGAAGGCACCAGCATCGCATCGAACTGCGCGTCCGTCGGAACGTAGTCCTTAGAATCGGCCACGATTTCGTACATGGATTCCCCGTTATACGGATATCCGGCGTAAAGGACGCTTTCCAAGCGATCCATACACTCCTTGTATTTCTCCTCACTGTCGAAATCCGATGCTTTCAAATAACCATTCAGATATTTCGGTACCGAAACACCCCCCAGGCTGTCGGTATCGTGCGGCCAGAGCATCTTGTTGTTCATGCAGTATACCACCATCTTTCGATTGGCATCTGCCGGATTCGCCACAGAGTGAATCTCATTCTCGAAAGAAATGGTCACCGATTTCTCGGAATCCGATTCGCTTTCCGCACCAAAGACGGCCGTGCTGTTCCCCAATGCAACGGCCGGTACTGTCAATCCAATCGTCAGGATGAACGACAGCAGACTTTTCAAATACTTCTTATTCATTTTTTCCCCTTTAAAGTTACATATCCCTTGTTCTTCAATACGTCAAGGTAAACTGTCAGTTTATTGTACAGTAAAAAAAAATCCGCCGCAAGTTTTTGCAGCGGATTTTTTTGAAAATGTGCGATTTCCCTATTTATCCTTCTTTTCCGAGGAGCCCTCGCCGGAAGCGTATGCACCGACAATCTTCCAGGAATCGTCATCTTGTTTTTTCAGCTTCAGCTGGATTTCCTGCTTCAGCTCGCCGGTTTCATCCACCTTCTTGGAGAACGCATCCAGCATTTCCGGAATTATATCGGCATACACCTTTTTCATCAATGCCTTCTGACCCTTGGATACATAGAGGTTCGTCAGCTCATCCATGTGCTTCTCCATGTACTTGTTGGCAATCTTGTTCACCTCGCTGTCCACATTGATGTCGTCCAGCTTGTACGGATTGTAGCCGTGGGTGGTCTTCACCGAAACCGTCGCCTCGTCATCCTTTAGTTCTACCTCGCCGATTTCATACTTCGTAATGAAGTTATCCTGTATCTTCTCGGTGAAATCATCGATGCTCTTGGCAGCTTTATCTCCCAGATCATTCTTGGACAGGCCGCTGGATGTGTAGAACACCTTGGACAGGTTCTCCAAATCCGAGAGACCCAGTTCCTTCTCCACGTCTTCCGTGCAGTGCTTTCCCGCATCGGAGAATGCCCCGCTCTCCAGGCTCTGCATAAATCCGTCTGCTGCCTCTTTGACCTTCGCTTCTTCCTTGTTTCCACAGCCGGCAAATACCAGCACTGTCAGAAGCAGGGAAAGGACCAGTGCCAATTTCTTCTTCATACTCATATATATCCTCCTTCCATAACCACACGTATCGTCGTTTTCAAAAATTATATTATACTTCCCGGCTTTCCGCAATACTCCAAAGAGCACCCCTTTGAGGATTCTCTTACATCGGGGCTTTTAACAAAAGAACAAATCTACACCGGCAAAGCCAGTTCCTGTTGGCGTGACCAGACGGAAGGCAAAGGCTTTGCCGGGAGGTCGACGCCAACATGGACGCCGGAAGCCCTGGGGAAGCCTGTTCCTGTTGGCGTGACCAGATGGAAAATAAAGGCTTTGCCGGGAGGTCGACGCCAACATGGACGCCGGAAGCCCTGGAAAATTCTGAACTTGTTGGCGTGACCAGACGGAAGGCAAAGGCTTTGCCGGGAGGTCGACGCCAACAT
>ERZ1026880.473-NODE-473-length-20520-cov-5.332323_pt1 | contig 20520 bp, 6 predicted proteins | sample MGYA00380170_ERZ1026880 | MGnify/ENA primary metagenome ERZ1026880 (study PRJEB33269, sample SAMEA4719806) | human gut metagenome | biome: human-associated habitat; feature: organic feature; material: feces | place: Cameroon | collected 2013-10 ...
GCATATAGGGCGGCGCCGTCCCCCGCCGGGTCACGGCCAGCACGATCCGCCCGAACCAGGCCTCATACACATCCGCCCCCAGCAGCAGGGCGTAGCCCAACAAGACCAGCCCGTCCTCCCAATGCACCGTCCTGGTCCGGATCAGACGCCGGATCAGGCAGAAGATGAGATAGGCGAAAAACGGCAAGGAGACATCGTAGCAAAGCCGGGTCAGCTCCTTGACCTGCTGGGTGGGCAGGATAAAATGCAGCGCCGACAGCACGCCATAGGCCCCCACATAGCACCAGACCACCCACCGCTTCGCCGCCCCCCGGTAGAGGTTGGCCAGCAGGAGCAGCAGGGCAAAGGTCTGCAAGGCGATCATCCACACCAAGAACCGGTAGGCAAGCGCCCAGTTATACTCCGGATGCAAGAGATGCACCACATAAAAATTCTGGTTCCGCATCCCCATGAGCCAGCAGGTCAGGGCCAGGAAGCCATACTTTGGCCCCCGCTGGATGGCCGCCAGCAGCAGGAAGTAACAGCCAAACAGACACAGCCCGCCGCTGAGGGCCAGGGAATACAGGTCGTTCCCCCGCTGCATCTCCTGGGTCTTTTCCGGGGAGGAGAGATACAGCCGGGGCAGACTGCCGCCCTCCTTGTGGACGAAGTTGGCGTACTGGCAGACGATCTCCACCCGCCCGTTCTCGCCGGTGTAGATGGGGATGTCCATGTAATTGATCCGCGCCTCAGACGCTGCCGCCGTGTCCGCTACCTTGCCGATCTCCAGGACCTGCTTGCCGTTGAGATAGACGCGGGTGCTGTAATCAAAGGAATACCCGCTGAGCACCAGATACTGCCCCGGCTGGGCCAGCAGCTCCAGGCGATAGGTCCCATAGGGGACGCTCTCGTCATGCACCCCGGTCTCCCGGCCGCGCAGGTCTGCTTGGGTGCTGGCCAGCGTTTCGGGGTAGAACGTCCAGTCGCTGCCCAGGGTGTAGACGGTGTGGGCAAAGTCCGCCCCGCGGGCGTCCAACACACCGTCCGCCGGGGTCAGCTCCCCCGTTGCGTCCTCCTGGCTGGAAAACAGCCAGACCATGGCGCACAGCACCACCAGCACCGCCGGGAGCAGCAGCAACCAGGTCTGTTTTTTCGGTTTTGGCATGGGACGCACCCCCTCCGGCGCAGGAAAGCCCCATCCTGTAGGATACTCTCCTACAGGAAAAGGGGGATCCCCCTTTTCGCGCTATTTTTGACGATCCTTGGTTCAAAACCAGGGAAATCAAAATGTATAGGCACAGTATAACGAACCCCATCGAACTTTGCAAGCAGGGCATGTTCCCGATCGGGTTTTCATATGCGCAGTGGGGCAATTTTCTCCCTAAAAACAACATCCTCTCTCCGGATAGGGTCTATATCCAGAGAGAGGATGTTGTTTTTCTTTCCCCGTGAGACAAACCCCACCGGACAGAGAGAGTCTCAAGCTCCCCTTCCCGAACTGTCCGGCACCTTCTGCCTCTTAGGTGTGTTTAGTATGCCATAAAAAGCGGAGCTTGTATATCCGTCCAAAGTATGAGAAGGCGATCGATCTCCGTCAAAATCACGAGTATTTATCCGCATGGACACTAGGTGACACTTTGTTTTTTGGTTTGCAAACTTTGTTAGTCCGTGCTATACTGACTTCAAGATATTAAACTTTATAAAAAGGGGGGATCCCCCATGGAAGCATTTTTGTTTCTGTCCAGCCTCCGGCGGAGCCAGGCTCTGATGCGCCTGCTGGGACACCGGCAGACGTATCTGTTTGAATACTTTACCGTGCAGGACACCATGGTCATCCACAACAAGGATATGACCGTCTGGCGGAAGATCGAGCATTACCTCGGCGGGGACCAGAGCATCCGCCAGGGCCAGCTCCGCCCCGAAGACAGCTGGCAGATCCGGGAGCTGCTGACCGGCAGTCTCCACGGCCCCATGGAGCTGCGGGGCATCCGAACGCAGGGCGAGGAGACGGTGTATGAGGTGGACGCCGTCCCCTCTGAAGACGAGGCGGCCGGAACGATCTACCTGGGCTACATCCGGGACATCACCCTGGAAAAGGCCAAAGAAAAAAGCCTGCGCCAGCAGGCCCAGCGGGGTTCCCTGACCCTGCTGTACAACAACATGACCGGCAAGGCTCTCATCGACCAGTACCTGCGGGAGAAGGACCCCTACGCCTCCTGCGGCCTGCTGGTCATCGACGTGGACTTTTTCAAGAATGTCAATGATCGCTACGGCCATCTCTTCGGGGATAAAGTCTTGCAGGAGCTGGCGCATTTGTTGCAGACACTGTTCAGCAAGAAAGATATCCTCGTCCGGGCCGGCGGCGATGAGTTTCTGGTCTTTCTGAAAGACGTGGACCACGCCACCCTGCTCAACAAGACCCGGCAGCTCTCCGAGTCCGTCCGCAAGATTCCCTTCTCGGAAAACGACTACTGCCTCACGTGCAGCATCGGGGCCTGCTTTCTGCCGGAAAACGTGTCTGGTTATTTATACAGCCAGCTCTTTGAAAACGCCGACTGGGCCCTTTACCAGGCCAAGGAGAACGGGCGCAATCAATACGTCTTCTGCGACGACCTCCGCCGCTACACCGAATCCACGCCCCACGTGGCCCATCTGGACGCCGACGGGCCGGAGCTGGACACCCGCTACCTGCACAACGACCTGATCTCCACCGCCTTCGAGATCTTTGAAAAGACCAGTCGTTTTGAGGACGCCATCGACCTCTTCCTTAAAATCGTCGGCATCCGCCTGCAGCTGGACCGCATCACCATCCTCTCCACCAACATCAAGGAGCGGCGGCACACCAAGCTCTTCCAGTGGCTGGCCCCCAAGGCTTCCTCTGCGCTGGCAGATACGGTCAGCTTTACCAAAGAGGATTTTCTCACCCTCTTTCAAAGTTATGACGAAAACGGCATCGCCGTATTGCAGCACGACAACCTCAGTATGTACTCCCCCGCCGCCCAGGCCCAGCTCATGCAGGGCGGCGTCAAGACCGCGGTCTACACCGCCATCTACAACGAGGGCGAGTATCAAGGGGCCGTGGCCTACATCGTCTGCGGCAGCAAGCGCTTCTGGAGCACCCAGAGCCGCCGGGAGCTGGGGGAGCTGACCAAGATCATCACCGCCTACCTCACCCGCCACCTGGCCGCCAACGCCATCGACGGCGGCCGCATCACCGCGCCGGACTTCGACCGGCTCACGGGCCTGCTCTCCTTCACCCGCTTCCGGGAGGAGGTGGAGCACAAGATCGTGGGCGGCTACGCCGAGGGCTACCAGATCATCTACTGCGACTTTGAAAACTTCAAGTATTTCAACGAGGTCTACGGCTACGCCACCGGCGACAAGGTCCTGAAAGAGTTCAGCGACCTGCTCGTCGAGGCCGTAAAAACCAAAGGCGAGAGCTACCTCTGCCGCATCGTGGGCGACCAGTTCTGCCTCTATCTCCGCCACACCCCCCAGGGGCCAGACGACTCCGTGGCCCGCTTTGCCGCGGCCTTTGGCCAGGCCTTTTCCCAGCGCCAGGCCCTGCTCTACCCGGAGGCCCACCTGCGGGTGCGTTTTGGCATCTACGCCGTGGAGCCCACCTGTCTCAGCGCCTCCTCCGCCATCGACAAGGCCAACTTTGCCCGGAAGCAAATTCTATCGGACGCCCGCGAGCTGGTCCGCCTTTACGACAAGGAAACGGCCCAGCGCCAGGCCCTGACCAACGAGCTGATGAACGGCCTCATCCGGGCCATGGAGCACCACGAGTTCAAGCTCTACCTCCAGCCCAAGTTCTCTCTGGCCGACCTGAGCGTCATCGGCGCCGAGGCCCTGGTCCGCTGGGAGAAGCCCGACGGGACCATCCTCTATCCCGACCAGTTCATCCCCATCCTGGAAAACAGCGGCCGCATTGTCGAGCTGGACCTCTACATGCTGGAGCAGGTGGCAGCCTTCTTAGAGCGCAACGCCAAGGCCGGGCGCAAGCTCATCCCCATCGCCGTGAACGCCTCCGTCCTCCTGGCAAAAGACCTGCGCAACGCCGAGACCTACAGCAAGATCCTCGCCGACCACCACATCAACGCCGCCCTCTTAGAGATCGAGCTGACCGAGACCGCCGCCGTCTCCGAGTTTGACTGTGTGAAGCGTCTGTTCGCCTGTTTCCAGGAGAAGAACATGCAGACCTCCCTGGACGATTTCGGCGCGGGCTACTCCCTCCTGAACTCTGTCGTGGACATCCCCATCAACACCGTGAAGCTCGACCGCAGCTTCCTCACCCGCTGCACCACGAACCAGCGGGGGCTTTACTTCCTCCAGGAGATCGTGAACATGGTCAAGGGCCTGGGCTACCAAGTCATCTGCGAGGGCATCGAGACCAAAGACCAAGTGGACCTCATGCGCTCCCTGGGCTGCGACGCCGCCCAAGGCTTCTGGTTCTCCAAGGCCATTTCGACCGAGGCGTTCGAGCAAAAATATATGACCGACTGACCAAACAACAAAGAACCCACCCCGGCGCTCCCCCCTCCAACCAGGATACAGGGAGCGCCGGTTTTTGTGCCGTTTTTTTCCTCTCATACTTTGGTCGGATTGACAGGTCATGTCGAATCCGCTAAGATATTCTCGAACGATTTCAACCACATCTAGAAGGATCATTCGGACAAGGGGCGTGCCCCTTGTCCCGTAGTGCGCACTACGGGACGGGCGCTTTCCTTTGCCTTGTGGTAATTCAAACGAGAGAACAGGAGGCTTTCTATGAAAAAACGACTACTCAGCTTGGCCCTGTGCCTAGCGCTTTGTTTGGGGCTGCTGCCCGTCGGCGTGCTGGCAACAGGCGGAGACACAGAGATGAGTACGAGCGGCAACACAACGGATGATGCCACAAACGCCGTGGCCAGTGTAACCAAAGATAGTAATACCACATACTATACAGACGTACAAACTGCCCTCGATAATGCCAGTAACGGCACCGTCCGTTTTCTTAAGTCGCTTCCCAATCAAGCGTTGACCGTTCCCGGCAATGTAACAATTGACTTGGGAAATAGGTCATATAGTGCAGATGTCGAGCGAAAGTTGATCCTCAATGGTGCTGTCACCTTTCTGAGTAAAGGTTCTCCTATGTATTCTCCAGCAGGCGGAGATAGTGAAACAGTGAGTTACCAGGATACTGACTTTAGCATTCCCGTCACCGTAGCAAACAACGGCAAAATGATCGTCCCCAAAAATTATGATAGCGACACACCGAACCGATTGAGCTTTTCCTCTGTTACTGTTGAAAACAGCGGCGACACACAGTTGGACGGCGGCTCATACAGCAACATCACCATCTCAGATGGCGGTAAAGCGTCAATCTCCGGTGGGAGGGTTTCTTCTCTTGAGATTCTGGGGACTTACGATATAAAACTTACCGGTGGTAGCTATAATAGTATCAGAATTTTAGAAACAACGTATGGTGGTGAAACATTCCGTACCGTCACCTACGAACAGTTCAAAGCTCTGTTGGAAGATGGCTATGGATTCTACCAAAAAGAACATAATCGGTGGGTAGATGCAGGTGCTATGCAAAGTGATCCTTCTTATTTCTACATAAGAGGTAAGCACCTCTCAGACATTACCGTTGCACCTCTACCAATCACCTGCGTATCTATCACTGGCCAGGCCAGCATAGAATATGCAGAAACTGGTGATAAAGCAACGCTCAGGGCAGAGATACAAACTCCCTCTACGGAAAGCAATGAATTTACTTTCCAGTGGTATCAGGTGAAGGAAGATACAAAAACGCTAATTCCAAACGCCACTAAAAGTACCTATACCATCCCCGCCAATCAAGCCCTTGGATCCTATACTTATCAGGTTGAAGTCAACAGTGACGGTTATGTTGTAGAAAGTGCACCGTACACTGTAACCATCACTCCGCGTGTACTATTGGCTCCAGTTGCTGATGAAGCATCTCGTACAAAAGCCTATGATGGCACAACGGATACAGCATTTAAGATCACCGGCTTTTATGGAAAAAATAATTATCCAACAATTTTCCCTTTGACGGAAGGTAGAGATTTTGTTCTTACAAAGGCGTATTATGAGCGGCCAGATGTCAGCAAACATCAGCCTTCTGATAACCTAAGCGAATTAGTCATAATATATAGCGTTGAATTAAAGAACGCAAATTACAGTTTCTCTAATCAAGAATATTTACATAGCGGTTCATATGGTGCATTTATCTCTAAAGCCACCGCACCTAAGGCCACAGAGGGTACACTAACAGTAGCAAACAACCACGAAGCAACCTATACCTTTGACCTCAAGGCCCTGCTCCCCACATTGGAAGCCCCCAAGAGCTATGGCACCATCAGCTATGGGACACCAGAAGTCAACCTGAGTAGTGGTTATTATAGCTCTGGTGCTGAAATCAATGACGGTGTTTTGTCCCTTCCGATTCAGGCTAACGAAGTCGAAGCTACTGGAAACATCGGCACAGTGAAAGTCATAGTTACTACAAGGAATTACAAGGACTTCACCCTAACTGTTAATATCAATGCGGAAAATAAAATCACTCCTACTGGTGAAGCCACTCTGAGCAAAACGAAACTGATTTATGGCGAAGCCCTCAATACCATCCGTCTTTCTGGGGTAATGATGGCCGACGACACCGAGGTCAAGGGGACGTTCAGTTGGCAATCCCCTAACGAAATCTTGAACGCAGGTCAGCGGGAAGTCGGTTGGAAGTTTGTCCCGGCTGACAACATATACATGGAAGTCAGTGGTAGCGCTAAGATCGACGTCGCCAAGGCAACGCCTACTGGAGCACCTGGCTACACAGCAATCACAGAAAGTGGCAAGACATTGGCAGACGCAGGGCTAAGCGTAAACGCAAACTGGCCCACAGGCAAGTTAGCATGGACAGAAGTAGACAGCGAAGGTGACGTCTACCAGATGTACGAAGAACAGTATGGAGATGTTGAAGTCACTGCCAACACCGCCTACACTTGGAAGTTTGTCCCAACTGACACTGATAACTACAACGACCTCACCGGCACCATCACCCTCTGGCACAAGTCCAGCTCCGGCAGTTCCTCCGGGTCGGTGACGCCGGGGACCAAGACCGACACGGTCAAGAACCCCGACGGGTCCACCACGAAGACAGAGACCAAGGCCGATGGGTCCAAGACGGAGACCACCACGGCCAGCTCCGGCGGCGGGTCCACGGGGACCACGGTGACGAAAACCGACGCCAAGGGCAACACCACGACCGAGGCCAGCGCCAAGCTCAGCGACCGGGATGTGAAGGAGGCGCAGGAGAAGGGCAAAGCCGTGACCGTTCCCGTGAAGGGTATTGCGGCAGCGAAGGACGCCAATGCCGCCACAAAGATCAAAATCGACGTGCCGAACAACGCCAACAAGACGACCGTCGAGATCCCGGTGGAGAACGTCACCTCCGGCACTGTGGCCGTCATCGTCCATGAGGACGGCACGGAGGAGCTCGTCAAGGACAGCAAGCCCACAGAACACGGCGTGCAGCTGGAGCTCAGCGGCAGCACGACGGTCAAAATCATCGACAACTCCAAGACGTTTGACGACACCAAGGGACACTGGAGCCAGGACGACGTGAACTTCGTGGCCGCCCGTGAGCTGTTCAACGGTGTGGGCGGCAACCAGTTCGGCGTGTCCCAGCCCATGACTCGCGGCATGGTCAACACGGTCTTGGCCCGCCTGGCCGGCGTGGACACCACCCCAAGCCAAGGGCAGGCCTGGTACGAGGTCGGCACCGACTGGGCCAAGAAAAACGGCATCTCCGATGGGACGAACCCCACCGCCCCCGTGACGCGGGAGCAACTGGCCACGCTGCTGTACCGCTACGCCGGGTCTCCCAGTGTGAGCGGCACCCTGCACGCCGCCGACGCCGCCAGCGTCAGTGACTACGCCAAGGACGCCCTGCTCTGGGCCAACCAGAATGGCATCGTAAACGGCGTAGGCAGCAACACCATCGCCCCCAAGGACAACGCCCAGCGGGCGCAGGTGGCCGCCATGCTGGCGCGGTACCTGCAAAACCAATGATCTGATCCCCCTCTCTGAAAGAAATCAAGTAGGCGGCTCCCGAATTTGGGGAGCCGCCTACTTGATTTTGTTATCACGATCCGATCACGCAAAGCGCTGGATCAGGATCATTTGGCCCGGTACAGGAAGGTCACGATCTGCCCGCGGGTGCAGTCACTCATGGGGCTAAACGTGGTCTCGCTGGTGCCGGTGGTGATCTTCTGCTGCACCGCCCACTGGACGGCCTTGGCGTAATAGGCGTCGGCCTCCACGTCGGTAAACGGCATCGTGCCGCTCACCTCCGGGGACCCGGCGTTCCGATACAGGAACGTCACGGTCTGCCCACGGGTCACCGTGGCGTCGGGGCTGAACGTGGTGGCGGAGGTGCCGCTCGTCACGCCCTTCTCCACCGCCCACAGGACGGCGTCGTAGTAGTAAGCGTCTGCCTTCACGTCAGTGAAGGGGTTCTTCCCGTTCTCGACCTTGGGGGACCCAGCCGCCCGCCACAGGAACGTCACCATCTGGGCGCGGGTGCAGGAAGCATCGGGGCTGAAGGTCGTGGCGGAGGTGCCGCTGGTGATCTTCTGCTCCACGGCCCACAGGACGGCGTCGTAGTAGTAAGCGCCTTCCTTCACATCCACGAAGGGATTCTCTGCCGTGCCGCCGTTCTGGGTCCACTTGGCGTAGACCGTGGTGTTGGTCGTCAGCTTCACGCTGGTCACGGCCTTGGTCAGCGCCTTGTCGCTGAACCAACCGGCGAAGGTGTACCCCGCGCGGGTGGGCTTGTAGGCAGCCAGGTCGATGGTCGTCCCGCTGTCCTTCGTGATCTTGTCGATCGCGCTGCCGCCGTTGGTGTCAAAGGTCAGGGTGTAGGTGCTAACAACACCCCCTCCCCCGCCGCCGCCGCCACCGCCAGGCGTAGGCGTATTCTTATACCAGCCAATGGCAAAGGGAGACAAGCTGTTGACGTGGAAGGTGATGCCATCCTCCCCGTTCGTCGCCGGCAAGTTCTCAATAGTTCCATCTGTCCGCATGTGGGCAACAGAGTAATTGTAAGACTTGTCCAAGCCGTTTCCAAGGGTACCATACGAAATCGTAATGTTGATGCCGCCCTTCGGGAAGTTGGCAGCGGTCACGTCTTGCCATCCACTACCAGTATTGATTTTCAGCTTGATGTCAAGATACTTGATGTTCGAGCCAGAGACCGAGGAGCTGATTTGTGTACGCAGTGCGTACTTCAAGCTAGCTTCTGTGTATCCATTCGGAATAATCAAGTTTCTTGGCTCCGCCTTATACTCTTCCGTCTGGAAGGTAATATTGCTTGTTACATTTTCGATTGTAATCGTGTAGCTACCATCTGCGCTCTGGACCACTTTGGCGTTTTCAGGAAGCCCCTGTAAACCCAGCATGGCTTTCTTCGGAGTAACCTTGAAGGAGACTGTGCCTTTCTCTCGAATTTTTCCGTTCTCTCCATAGTCTTTCGGCGTTTTTGTTACATCAGAAATTGTGTAGTTTTCTGTAGTTCCTTCTGTAGGAATATCCCACAATTTCAGCTGCTCAAATACAGCCTCAACAGTTGTGGCCTCATTGATTGCGTCTATGGTATAGGTATTGGACAGTTCATCAGTAGGCTTTCCGTTTACAGTCCACACCACAGCTTTTTCGCTTTCTGGCTTCGCCGTCAAAACGATCTTCTTTCCCTTATCCACGCTAATGCCAGAAGCCGCGTTAATCGTGGTCAGCTTGTCACCATATCCAGCCTTGGCTTCCAGCGTACCGTCTGTACCACAGATGGTCTTCAAGGTAACCCCTTGGCTTGCGTCGAAGTTCGCCGCTACGGTATGATTGTCCGTCACATCAGACAGCGTCAGCGTCAAGCTGTCATTCCCCTTGGATTCATCATCCAGCGTCCAGCTTGTCAAGTACTGGCTAGTGGCGGGGCTCGCCGTCAGAACAACTTTGTCATGCCGCTTCACCGTCAGCTTATTTTCGCTGATGGTCGCAGCCTCATCATTCACTGTTGCCGTAACGCTGCCCTGGCCGGTAACGTTGACCGTAATCTCATACGAGGGGATCGGCTCAAACTGGACATAAACGCCCGTGTTCTCTGTCAGGTTTGTGATTTGATACTCTTTGCTTTCTGCGGTGCCGATTTCGGTTCCACCAGTTGCAGCGCTGTACCACTGCTTGACCTGGTAACCCGCCGCAGGTGCAGCGGTAAAGGTAACGGTACTGCCTGCGTTTGCTTTGTTCTCTCTGTTCAGGCCGCTTACGCTCAGAGTACCGTTGTCCTGTTCGCCTGTCTGGATGATGCCATAGGTCACAGCATACTGGGTCTGCGTCATCGCATAGCAGGCCTGGACAGTGGTATCTTTTGTCACTGTCAGGGTATAAGACTGTTCTGTCCTCTGAATCATCTGACCGTCAACTTCCCAGCCGGTAAATTCATAGCCTGTTGCCGGGTTACTGGCTGTAAAGACGATGCTGGTATCACCCTTCACAGTCGCAGGGTTCTGCAATGGATTTTCATTCGCTGTTGCCGTAATCGTACCACCTGCCGTCGCAGAGAAGTTGATCTGATACGACTTGCGAACGATTTTCACGCGAATGTCAGCACCCTGTGTCTCGGACACATCACAGGTCAGCTTACTGTTATTACCATCTTCTGGTGTATACGGCGCACCATTCAGCGTCCAGCTTTCGATTTCGTAGTCGTCATTCAAACCGGTCACTTCTGCTGTCAGGGTACCTGCTGTTTTCACAGAAGTTCCACTCTTGATACCCTCTGCCGGTTCGCTTCCAGCTTTTGCAAGGAAGGTCACCTTTAGCGTGCCGCCATGGTTGGCGTCGCTGTCAGCCGTAATGTCATACTTGATTGTTTTGCTGATTTCCTCGAATTGAACCTGGACCGTCTTCGTCGTGCCATTATCATCCGTACCAATATTCAAGGTCGGCTGTGCTGTCTGGTCCTCGCCATTCACAATCCACTTGGTTACTGCATAGCCAGGATTAGGCGTTGCCACAAAGGTAACAACCGAGTCACGGTATACGTTAGCTATCGTCCCAGAGTCATATGGTGTTGCGGTTCCATATCTGGTCACAGTCGCTTTGATCGTACCGTCAAAGCCGCCATCCAACATCGCACCATTCTTATCAATCACCGAGAAGTTGACCTTTGCCGTGGGCAGCTTCTTAAAGCTCACCTTCACCGTCACATCGCTGGTGATGCCAGTGGTAGCATCAGGCGTGTAGGTGTAGGTCTGGTTGTCGGAGTTGGCAACCTTTGTGATTTGATCGCTGGTCAGGGTTGTAGGATCGGCGTCCCCCACTTTCACTTTCCATGTATCCACCTCATAGCCAACAACTGGCGTTGCTGTAAAGACAATGTTGTCCTTGCTGCCATAAGGTACAGTCCCGCCACTAATCGGAATATTGTTAGCCGTCACACTACCATAAGCATCCGCTGTCGTAGTAGTCGGGGAGAAGCTAATCACCGGCTTCTTCACAAACTGAACATTGATCGTAGTGGGTCCATCGACGCTATTGATGACAAACGACTTATCATCCTTTCCCACAACATCTTTTAAGTTAGTTGGTTCTTCGCCGTTTACCTCGACACTCTTCACTTGGTACCCTGTCGTTGGCTTGGCCAACACACGAAGCAACGAAGCCTGACGCACGACCGCTTTATGATCGCTATCAAAGTGTAACTGGCTTTTCTCCAAGTTTTTATAAACCTCGATACTACCACCATCATTGACCTCTTGCGTCACCATATACATATTCGGTGTCACGCACTTAACTGTCAGGTCAAGTGGGCCTTGCAGGTTAGAGATCGTCAACTTCTTTTTGTCAGACGAGAGGGTTCCTTGCATGGCCTGCCCGCCCGCCGGCGTCCAGCTCTCAACGATCAAACTATCTGGGATGTTTAACGTAATGGTCAGGCTTTGATTCTTCTGGCCAGGGTATTTGCCTGCGGCTTCCTCGGTTCCTTCCTTTGTGGGGTTGAACAAAACCGTTCCGTTCCCCAGCTTCTTCCCATCTTTGTCGAGAAGTGTAACGCTCACAGGGCACGAGGATGCCTCTTCTGTTATAACGCTAATAGTTGTAGCCCCAGAAATAGACGAAAGCTCATAGGTATCTCCGGTGTACTTGGTACCATCTTTATTCAGTACAGCCTCCCCATTGACCTCCCATGCCGAAATAACTTTACCAGACCCAGGTGCTGCTGTCAGCTGGACTTTTTGCAACGGGCTGAAATCGTCACCAGAGTTAAATTGGGAACCAGTACCTCCGTTGTCGTTCAGATACTTTGCAGTAATCGTTCCATCGTCTATCGTATAGTTTAACTTATAGAATATCTGCGTAAATACTGCTTCGACTCTCCACGTATCCTTTGTCGTATCTTCCGGAATAGCAACTTGAAGCGTTGGGTCCGTCACAACCGTAACTCCGCTGGTCGCTAGGTCACCATCGACCAGCCACTTCTCCACTTTATAACCAACGTTCGGCATCGCCGTAGCAATCAACTTTGCACCCTTGGGCACCTTCACAATGTCGCCATGATTGCTTCCGCCAGCTTCGTAGGTATAATCCTTATAGTTATACGACAGTGTGACTCTACCGTTGCTGTTATCGGTATTGTTTGTCACCTCAACGACACTATCGTCGATCTTATAAGTCTTGCTGTTGTCGCAAACAATAAGGTACTTAGAATTAATCGTATCATCAGAATCATAGGTCACTGTAATCGGATACACACCGGCTGCTGCACCTGTCTTTGTTCCATCACAATTAGTAACAATCTTTCTCCTAATGAGTTCTCTTTCCGCATCATTTACAGCATCCGTTAAATCATACTTGATCTCCTTCGTGTTTTCATCCACCTCAGGACTAATCGTCACCGTCTTCCGATTCACGGTAATGATCTTGGTCGATGTAATAGCCGTAGTAGTCCCTTCAGGTTTATAACTCGCCGTAATGGTATAAGTGCCAGCCTGCTTCGGGGTGAACGTACCAGAAGAGGAGAGTTCGTTTTGGTTTGTAACATCCGTGCCGTCCCGCATCACAGTATAGGTAACATTGTTGCTGACATCCGTTGTTGAAACATTCGTAGTCCCGGACGCACTTCCGCCCTCAAACAACGTCGCCGTCAGCGTCTTGCTCTCCCCATACGTCATGTTCTCGCCGCTCACCACCAGCTTCTTCTCGCCGGGGGTGACCACGTTGATGGTGTAGCTGTCCGACTGCGATTCCTTAAACGTATCGCTGCCGCTGTAAATCGCCGTCACAACATAGATACCAGAGGTGGTGGGGGTCCAGGTGGTTGTTGCAGTTCCGTTCGCGCCAACCTCTACGTCTATCATCGCACCGCCGTCACCAGTCGTGTTGACGATTTTGAACGTCACCGTACCTGTGGGCTTTGTTCCAGATATTGTAGCTTTCAGTTCAACTGGGTCACCCGCCTCTTTGGTCTGCACAGTTCTTGTAACTGGCTTATTTTTATCATCCTCCATTTTCGCCTGTAAGCTACTAATTTCAACCTCAGTTTCTCCTACTTTGATAGTCTCCTCAGTCTCTACTTCGACAGGGAGGTATGTCTTCCCTGTGTCTCCGCTTTGTTTTACCAGATAAATACCATTGCTATCCCCTGTTGTTTTAGCGAAAAATAGCGTCAGTGTCTTAGTTGTTCCATTATCGGTGTAGGAGTAAATGAACTTCTCTGTAGCTGTATAGGTTTTCAGCCCAGTTGCATCAGTTTCTCCGTCCTCATTTGTTTCTGTATACGTAACTTGTTCACCATTGTCAAATGCGCTTTTTATAAGATTGTCCATCAGAATTTTCATATCATTATACATGATAAAGTTTGTCTTAGCAGGCCCAACCTCCGTCAAGCTAGTACCACTTTTAGTGTAGTACTTACCATTTTCAGTCTTTGCAAAGTATACCTCAGTCTCATTTACCAAGTAAACGTCGTAAGTAGTCTCATTTATTTTTTCTGTTACCTGCTTCTGTTCATAGACTGGGACTTCCCTATTATCTACTATTTCTGTAACAGGTTCTTGGGTCTCTTTCAGATACGCCGACTTTACTGTCTGATTGAAAGAATCAGATGTCAAGCTCGTCGTGGTCGCACTGCGCCCGACCTTCAAGGTCACTTCTTTACTATACAGGTACAGGCTGGCGGAGCTGTACACTTGGCAGCGGTACCGCTTGCCGTCGTTCTTTTCGGTCACGGTTACAGAGTAGGTTGGTTGTTCTGCACCCTGGATAGGCTGCCATCCCTTTTGCTCTGTGCGGGTAGCCTCTGTATTGTAGGTCTCCCACTGATAGTGCAGATCGTTCAGAGAGCCGTCTTCGTTGCGATATTCCGCAGATACGCTCATGTTTACTGAACTACCCGCAGCGGCCTCTTCTTGCTCTTTGGGCTGCTCCAGGATCTTGAAATTGTCCTTGTTTGCTTCCAGCGTACTGGCGTTGACCGAAACGGAGGTAATACTCTCCTCACCACTCTGGGTGATGGTCTTTGCCACATAGGTGTAATTCGTGTTGCTGCTCAGAGCGGTGTTGGTCCAGCTGGTCGCGGTGCCCGCCAAGGTCTTCATGGCAAAAAGCTTGCCTGTGGCGTTGTTCACCTGATAGATCTTATACGCCCCTGCCCCGGTCACGGGGTCCCAGGTGAGGGTCACGCTGTTGGAGGTGACGGACTCCACCCGCAGGTTTTTCGGGGGGCTTGGCTTGGCCTTGGTGTCCTTTTGCTGGTACTCCAGGACCAGGACGTCGTTGTTGTTCAGCTTGGCCTTCCGCCAGCCGAACTGCCAGGAGAGGGCGTAGCCGTCTGCGTCGCTGGGCAGGTTGTCCACGGTGGCGGAGTAGGATTTGCTGGTCGATTTGCTGATGCCGCCGCCCGCGTTGGCGCCGAACCCGGCCAGCACGCCCACGGTCAGGCCGCCTGCGCCTGCGCCGACCTTGGCCTCGAACTCATACTCGTACTCAAAGCTGTGCTCCTCCTCCGTGGTAGCGGTCTGGGTCACAGAGATATTACTGCCCTGCGCCTTCGTCACCGTTTGCAGGGTGCCGATCTTGTTGAAATCTTTTCTGCTGTTCTCTACGTCATACGTCGTCGGGTCGCCCGGCGTGCTGTTGAGGATGTTGCCCCGGATGGGCTGGAGCCCTTCCGTCACATTGGCAATGTCGTCGTAGTCGTCCACAGAGAGCATGACCGTTCTCGGCGTCATGGGCACCGACACCGTGCAGGGCTGCCAGCTGCCTTTGACTTCCATGTTCGGACTTATGCCAAGCTCTTTCTCTGCTTTTTCTCTCTCTGTATTCAGCTTCGAGCTATCTGTTTTTATTGTGTCCCAATCTTTTAGTTTTCCTGACAAATAATTGTCAACATACTTGTAATACTCATCATTTTTCGTAGCTGGTAGCTTATACCCCGGCACCCAAGTCTCATATTGATACTCCATGTAGGGCACGGCATAGACGACGGCGTAGTCGTCCCCGGCGCTGCCGCTGTAATTGACTTCCGTCTCCACCGTCTGGTTGTGTTCATAGCCGTAGTTAAACGAGTGCTTCGTCTGGGCCTCCGCCTGGATCGAGGCGATCTTCACGCCGAAGACGGAGAAGTCCTGCTCAAACGACACATAGGTCCCGACGGACAAGCTGGTGCCCGCTGTCGCGCTGGAGCCGGAACCCTGGCCCTTGCCGTAGCCCGTCTGGCCCTGGTTGATATAGCCTCTCGTGTCCTCCAGGTCCTGGAAATACGGCGCCGACTGCAAAATCGTCAGCACCTCCGGCTTCGTCCAGGTGACTTCCTGCCCCTTGTACCGCATCAGCGTACTGTCATTGTCGCAGTCCACCGCCGCCAGCGAGAGATACAAGCTGGCTCGTCTCTTGTTGCTGTCCCGGTTATAGGAGCTTTCAAAGTTCATCACCTGCTCCTGGCCGTACCAGTAGCCCTTAGAACTATCCGCATCCGTGGCACCAGTTGCTTTCTTATTGATGTACCCAATATCATACCAATACCGGTCAGAATCATCGTGCTTCATCCCGAACGCATAGACGATCTGCTCCTGACCATATCGGTTCCCATTAAAGTTACCCGCCACAACGTTGACCACAAAGATCTCCTCTTTGTTGGCCTTTTTGCCGTCGTCCTTCTTATATTCACGGTTGGTAGAAATTCTAGTCAGATACTTCAAACTGTTGTCACTGTTTACCGTATAGAGACAACCGCCCAAAAACACCTGTTCCGCGTACCCCACACCCTGCGTCGCCGCACAGGTCAAAGACACCGGAGGAATCAGCTGCTTTTCGTTGTCTACCACTCGGCGCAACAAATCAATTCTCTGATTTTCCTTTTTCCAGCCACTTGTTTCATACTTGCTACCTTTTACAATCATGTAAGAGATGGTACCGTTTTCCCCATTGTCGCACTTTTTGCTATCGCTTGATTGATAGCCCGCAATAATCAACTCATCTTTATAATCTCCATCAATATCGCCTGTCGCAACATTGGCATAACGAACGTATTTGCTTCCATCATGCAGGTTAGTTGACCACTTTCGAGATGTAGATAAATCTTTCCCACTTTCAGGCAATGTATAAATGCCAACTTTTCCGTCTCCAACATTGTTGCAATCATAGGTCATGCTCTCTGCAATGACAAGCTCATCCTTATCGTCTTGATTGAGGTCGCCAAAGGCAAGCGTTACCACAGCTGTACCAAGTTTGGCATACTTGCTTTCTCCAGAATAACCGCTTGGCGTTTTGGGGTTGTACTTTGCGACTTCTGACAGCACATTCTTTTTGTAGGAATACACATGTACTTCATCCGTTGAATATACTGCAATCTCGTCATAGCCGTCACCGTCCATGTCGCCAGCAGCGATGTCAAACATCGCGTCGTATTCCCAGTTCCATATAATATTCGTCTTATTGTTCGCATCACCAACAAAGCGATTATACCCTATCTCCGTACCACGAACATATCTCTTGTTTCCGCCCTCTACTTGATAAATGTAAAGATAAACCATACCGGCATCACTCACTACCAGCTCGGCCACGTAGTTGTCCTTACCCGTATTAGGAGAAAAAGCTTCGGACTTGCTGTACTGGTAGACTAAGTGCTTGTTGGCAGAACTAATGGAACTGCTCTTATTCCCATTTATTGTCTCATTATGATCACTTACAGTAACTTTGCCGTTCTCGTCCTCTGCAAACAGAGCGCTAAGAGATGTGTCACCATATTTGAAAGCTACCCGTTGCTGGCCATAGCGCCAATACGCCATAGCACCGTAGAAGTTTTCCGAGCTATTCCAGTCACTAATATTCGTTTTATACTGCATCGTGAGGTTATCCAGAATACTCCACCCGTAGTGGATACTGCCGTTGAAGTTCACGTACAGCTCATTGATGACATTGGTGGCAACGGTATTACCCTCTACTGCGTCACCGTAGGGCTGTTTCCCCTGGTCCAAGCCTTCATCACTTGGTTTAATGCTCCGGCTCAGGCCCAACGCGCTGTACGTGTTGGCCGAGAGCTTGCTTTCGTTTTGGGTGGCTGTGCTGCTCTTTTCCCCTGTGGCCGACGCCCAGACGGGTAGGGTCTGGGGGGCTAGGGTGAGGAGCATGGTGAGGGCCAGCAGCCAGCTCAACGCTCGTTTCTTCATCCCGTTTCCTCCTCTTTTTTCGTTCCGCTTTGTGTTGGGAATACAGTGATCCCATACTATCTGCTCCCCATTTTACAAAGAAATGGGAAGAGCCCCAGAAAGGTACCAAATTTGTTACCTTTCTGGGGCTCTGTCTTGTGATTTCTTCCGTTTTATGTGTCCTTCTCAGTTTGGTTCTCGTTTGACGAAGCACCTCTTTTTGTAAAACGCAATGCCGTAGCACAGGATCTCGTCATATTCATCCCTGAAATCTTCCGCGTACTGCCGCGCTTCGATCTGACGCAGTGCCGCGTCACACGCCGCAGGCAGTTCCTCAGGAGACTTGGCCACCTTCGCCTCGAAGATCACAACACGGGAATTTTCCTCATCGTAAATCACGATGTCGCTTCTCCCCTCCCCGTGCTCTCGGTTGGATTCTACGGAATAGTGGAAGCTGGCCAGCATATTCATGCCCAGTGTTTTGCCGAAGCGCCGTGGGCGGGTGATGAGCATCACTTGGACTCCAGAAGTGTTCAATATTTCCCCGATCAGGCCGGTTTTATCGATGTAATAGCATCCGCTCTTTCGGATCTTTTCGCAAGGATAAAGCAGCAGCGCATCCCCCGGCGAAAGCCGGTCGGGATGCGCTGTTGCTTTATGATGAGGTTGGGATCGAGGGTCAGTTTTCCTTGCTTTGCTCGATCTGCGGCGGCTCTGCCTTGCCTTGGTCGGCTTTCAGCCACTTGAACAGGCCCACCAGCATCCCCAGGATCACAAACAGGAACGGGATCGACAGGACGATGCACAGGGTCTTGATGGCGGAGAAGGGAGCGCCGGTGAAGAGGAACGCCATGGGGATCAGCACCAGCACCACGCACATGATGAGGCGGAAAGCCGTGTTGGGGTTGCCGTTGCTGTCCAGGGACTTGGACCCCGCCACGGCGATGGCGAAGGACGCCGAGTCCAGGGACGTCGCCAAAAAGCCGATGGTCACGACGGCAAAGACAATGGGCAGGACCACCTTGCCCAGGGGGAGCGTTTCAAAGAGGGTCATCAGGCCCGCCTGCATGTCCTCTGCTTTAGACAGCTCGAACTGGCCCGTCAGCTCGGCGTGGAGGCCGAAGCTGCCGTTGATGCCGAACATGATCCAGGTGCCTACGCTGATGCCGCCCAGGCAGCTCAGGACGACGGCCTTGATGGTCCGGCCCTTGGAGATCTTGGCAATGAAGATGCCCATGAGGGCGGCGTAGTTAAAGGCCAGGGTGAAGAGGAAGATGGTGTTGGCCTCCGGGAAGCCGCTGTTGCCGATGGGGTCGGTGAAGAGGCTCATGTCGATGTAGTTCGAGAGCATCTTGCCGCAGCTGTAGGTGAAGTTCTTCAGGATGAACCCGGTGGGGCCAAAGATGAAGATGAAGGCCATGAGGCCGATGGCCAGATACATAGTCAGATCACTCAGCCGCTTCATGCCCTTTTTCACGCCCACAAAAGAAGTCAGGGTAAACACCGCGCCCACGATGAGCAAAACGATGAGGTTCACGGCAAAGCTGGCGTCCACACCGAAGACCTTGGAGATGGCCGCCGTGATGATCGGCACACCCACGCCCATGGACACAACGCCCACGCCGCCGATGATGCTCAGGATGGTCAGGGCGTCGATGATCTTACCCAGGGGCTTCTTATACTTGTAGTTCCCCATCATCTCGCCGCAGATGGCGCTGACCCGCAGGTGCGGGACTTTTTTCACATAGAAGCCGTAGGCCATGCACACGCCCAGCAGGACGAACACGACCTGCACGGCAAAGCCCCAGTGGAAAAACGCATAGGGCAGGGCATATTCTGCGGCCTCGCGGGAGTAAGGCTCCAGGCCGAAGGACGGCTCGGCCAGGTAGAAGGACCACTCCACGAAGGAGTAGTAGACGGCCGTAGCCGCCAGGGCTGCGCACATCATCATGGCGATGTAGCTGAACAGGGAGTATTCCGGTTTACCGTCGCCCAGCTTGATCTTGCCGTACTTGCCAAAGGCCAGATACAGGCAGACGAACAGGCCGATGAAGACGAACCAGAGGATGGGAACGCCGAAGATCGCCGTGGCGTAATCGAAGATCACGTTGACCGCATTGATCGTTGCATCCGGCTTCACGATCACCAGGGCTACGAAGGCCACGATGAGGGCCACGCAGGTGATGGAGATCGGTTTATCGATCACTGATTTTTTCATAAATTCTCTTTTCTCTCATCGCGTGGATGAAGTGTTTTTTATTGAAGCGCACGCTCGATGCGGTCAAACGCCTCTTTCAGGGTTTCTACGTTGCAGGTGCAGGCAATGCGGATGTAGCCCTCGCCGCAGGCGCCGAAGGCGTTGCCGGGCAGGGTCAGGACGTGGGCCTTCCGCAGGATCATGTCGGCGGCGTCCACGCTGTTCAGGCCCGTGCCCTTGATATTCACGAACAGGTAGAAGGAGCCCTTGGGGGGATAGAGCACGCTGAGCTTGGGAATGGCGTTGATGCGCTCGGCGGCGTAGAACATTCTTTTCCGGTACTCCTCGATCATCGGGGGCTGGATCTCTTTCCGGTAGCGCAGGGCATAGATGCCGGCCCGCTGGGAGATGGAGGGGGCGGTGAAGACCACGTTCTCGTTGACCTGCTGAACGATCCGGATGATATAGTCGGGGGCGATGATATTGCCCACGCGCCAGCCGGTCATGGTGAAGTTCTTGGAGAAGGAGTTCAGGATGATGGTCCGCTCCTTCATGCCGGGCAGGGAGGCGAAGGGCACGAAGGGGCTCTGATAGCTAAACGCCGTGTAGATGTCATCGGCCACCACGATGAGGTCATAC
>ERZ1026880.478-NODE-478-length-20358-cov-5.156824_pt1 | contig 20358 bp, 19 predicted proteins | sample MGYA00380170_ERZ1026880 | MGnify/ENA primary metagenome ERZ1026880 (study PRJEB33269, sample SAMEA4719806) | human gut metagenome | biome: human-associated habitat; feature: organic feature; material: feces | place: Cameroon | collected 2013-10 ...
ATTTTTACACTCTGCGTAGCATTATTGCTTACAGCATGCAACGGAAAAGGAACTTCAGACACTGAAAATTCTCAGAATACCCAGACCGAATCCAGCACAGACTCTTCTGACGATTCCAACACGAAACTGGATGATTTGTATCAGCAGGAAAACCAGCTCTTTGCAGATCATAAAGACGTATGGGACAAAGTATTTGGCATGATGAATAAAAGCACTGCTGAACCAAACGGAAATTACGCGGATTATCTGGCTGACACAGTTGAATCAAACAAGGATTCTTTTACAGATGACGAACTGAAAATACTTACAGATGATATTGAAACGATACGAAAAATCGAGGAGCAGATTGCAGAACTCGAAAAGAAAAATGCCGCATCAGATAGCCAGAAAAACACTTCCGACGATGTATCTCCTTTTAAGAATTTTTCCGGCAAAGATTATGATGGCAATTCTGTTGATGAAAGCCTGTTTTCCAAAAATGCAGTAACTGTCGTTAATTTCTGGTTTACCGGCTGCAAACCTTGTGTTGCTGAGCTGTCTAAGCTTAACGAATTGAACGATGCCATTAAGGAAATGGGAGGCGAAGTAATAGGCATCAACACCGAAACATTCGACGAAAATAAATCTGCCATTAAAGAAGCAGCATCCATTCTCGAAAGTCAGGGTGTCAAATATCGCAATCTCTCCATTGACTCTACTTCAGATGCAGGCAAATACGCCTCCGATATTATGGCATTTCCTACAACAATACTAGTTGACAGAAACGGTAATATCGTGGGTGATCCTATGCTCGGTGGAATTGATAACCAGGATAACTATGATACTTTGATGAAACAGATTCAATCTGTAATTGATGCAGATAATACAAATAAATAATAGAGAAAAAGGAGCTGTCGTGAAGCGACAGCTCCCTTTTTGCCTTTTCGCCATCTATATTTACATCTATCGGATTGATAAAAATGGTTTTATGAAAAGAAGACGTACTTAACACACCTTAATGATAAATCTTGATTGTCTCTTAATCCTTCAATTTCGATAAATCTTCTAAATACATTTCTGTATATCCACATTCTGGGCAAACTGCAACTCTAACATCATCTATAGTTGTCGCCTTTTGTTTTTCATCTACACGAACAACAATCCCATAACCACCGCCGCTAACTTTAAGTCTCAAATCCAATTTCATGCTTGCTCCGCACTTTTCACATTTTCTCATTGTATATACCTCCAAATCCGATTTGTCTATCTCATAAACCTGTCTTTTTATTTTTCAATCTGACCTCATAGTTGTTGTGATTTTTGCTGTATACTCGCTACATATCCACCAATTTTCATCACATTTCTGGACGCCTCACAGAATCAAAAAGTAAAGAAAACCCCAGAAACACGCGGTTTCTGAGGTTTTATAAATCTTTTTACGTTCCAAACGATTATCGCTTGCTGAACTGTGGAGCGCGACGAGCTGCTTTGAGACCGTATTTCTTACGTTCTTTCATACGTGGATCACGTGTCAGGAATCCGGCTTTCTTAAGCACTGGTCTGTAATCAGCATCTGCCTCAAGAAGTGCTCTTGAAATACCATGGCGGATTGCTCCTGCCTGTCCTGTGTAACCGCCACCTTTTACGTTAACGATTACATCGAATTTACCTTCTGTATCTGTCAGTACTAATGGCTGACGAACGATAACTTTCAGAGTTTCAAGTCCAAGATACTCATCGATATCTCTTTTATTAATTGTAATCTTACCTGTTCCAGGTACAAGATATACTCTTGCGATTGATTTTTTTCTTCTTCCTGTTCCGTAGAATTTTGCTGTAGCCACTGTTATATCCTCCTTTCGACCTTCCTAATTAAAATTTCAGTTCAACCGGCTTCTGAGCCTGCTGCTCGTGCTCCGGTCCTGCATATACATGAAGCTTCTTAATCATAGATCTTCCCAGAGGTCCTTTTGGAAGCATTCCCTTAACAGCCAGCTCGATAACGCGCTCTGGCTTCTTTGCCATCATCTCTGCCAGAGTAGTCTCTTTCATTCCTCCAACATAGTCAGAGTGATTGTAATATACTTTCTGGCTCAGTTTCTTACCAGTTACTTTAACTTTCTCAGCGTTAACTACGATTACGTAGTCACCTGTATCAACATGCGGTGTGAATTCCGGCTTATTCTTTCCTCTTAAAACCTTTGCTACTTCTGATGCCAGACGTCCTAATGTACAATCTGCTGCATCAACTACATACCATTTTCTTTCAATCTTATCTGGATTAGCCATATAAGTTTTCATTGGTTTCCCTCCTGTGATTCATTACATTGCTTATTTAACAATTAACTCTATCGAAATCAGAAGCCTCCGGGGCTTTGGAGCATTCTGTTTCTCTCATCGTCATACTGATTTATTATATTATACGTGTCCCGGTGTGTCAAGCATTTTCCCATACTTTTTCCCATACTTTTCATACAGAAAGAGCCTGTAGCTCTCCCATATGGATAAGTCACAGGCTCTTTCTATATGAAGCTAATAAACCTTTCGTAGAATCAATCATTTCCTACGATCTGAAGATCCTTAGGATACCTGGTCAACACTTCACATCCATCCTCTGTTACAATTACAAGATCTTCAATACGAACTCCGACGTCGTCTTTCAGATAAATACCCGGTTCAATAGAGAAGCACATTCCCGGTTCGGCAATCAAATCACAGGATGGGCTTGCCTCCGGTGGCTCATGAACCGTCATTCCAACTCCATGTCCGGTACGAGTCAGAAAATACTCTCCATATCCTGCATCTGAAATAACTTTACGCGCAACCGCGTCTATATCAGACATCTTTACTCCAGGTTTCACAAAATCAATCGCTGCCTGCTGAGCTGCCTTTACAATCTCATATACCTTGCGATGTTCTTCACTGCAACTCTTATAAAATACGGTACGGGTCATATCACACCAGTAATTATTGATCGGTGCCCACAGGTCAAATAATACTGCGTCTCCCTCTTTCAGCATCTCACCTGCAACAGCTCCATGATGTGGTTCTGCTGCATTTTTGCCATAACATACATACTGCAACTGCATATCCTGAACAGCTCCATGTTCCTCAAAGAACTCTTCGATCATATTAGAAAGTGTCAACTCATCCAGACTTGGATCAATATGTTTAATGCCAAATTCTACTGCCATATCGTTAATACTTGCAGCATAACGAAGTGCTTCTTTTTCTGCCTCATCCTTGTGTGACTTGCAGATATCAATCGGATCAGAGCCAAGTACCGGGATCAGATCGTCACGTTCTTTTAATACAGAAATAGTATGCTTAGATGCCCAGTTCTTATCAAATCCAATCTTACCTGGTGCCAGTTCGTCCGCAATCAGTTTGTATGGATTCTCTCCATCTGCATAATAGTGCATGGTCATTCCGTCAATTGGTGCGAAGCAAAACAGATTGTTCATAAATGCATGAACTTCTCCGTCATCCTTCAGCAAGATTGCACCGCAACGCTCCATTGGGTTCACGATACGACCAGTCAGCCAGAAGATAGCCGGATCATCCGCAATCAGAATCTGTGTAAGTCCTTGTCGCTTCATTTCTTCCACAACTCTTGTAAATCTCTCTTTGTTCATCATAATCTGTTACCTCCTTTTGCATTCTTTTCACAGTTCTATGAAGCTAGTTCGCTTCTTCACCTTTCTTACGCATCTCTGCCATTTCCGTACGACGTTCCTTTGTCAGCTTACGGAAAATCAGAATCGCTACAATCGCAATACACAACATACCGATAAATGTCTTAAAGATCATCTCATATCCTTCCAGTCCTGAAAAGTGATTCAGACACCAGCCATTGTACAGCGGCATAATACTTTCTGCACTGTATCCTAATGGTGAAATGATAAATGTAACTGCACCCATAATTTCTACCGGATACTCGCCTTCTTCAAGTACTGCGTAATGCAATGCCTGTGCACTGTACATGAACATACACAACAGTGCAATACTGATAATCAACATCCACATGAATTTCATAGAACGCGGTGTATACAGAATACCTGCCACACCAACAATCATTAGGATAACATCCGCCAGCATCATCGTTGAAAGACCTTTTCTATCAGCAATCTGTCCACCAATTGCACATCCCACAAAGCGGAATCCATTGGCCGCATATCCCATGATAGCTGCAAGTGCTGCTGACATTCCAAATGCTGCGGTACAATAAGGTACTACATAATTATATGTAATAATAACGCCATAGGTCATGAACATGATAACAATTACACACCATGTGGTAGGCATCTTCAATGCTTTTAACACATTCTTTCCAAAGCTTGTATCCTTCTCCGTATTGGAATCCAATGACTTCGGAAGATGCTTCAGCAATGCGAAGTATACGGCCACACCAACAATAATTGCCTCAATACCATAGAAGAGGATCAACCCGGTCATTCCATTGGCTTCGCCAACTTTTTTTGTAACCGCTGTAAATGCCGCCAGAATCACAAGCCCTGAGAGGAAATTCAAGATACCTCTTGTCATATCAAATAGTGCATAGCCTCGTCCCTGCTCACTTGCTTTAGACAACGCACGTAATGCTTTCATACATGGATTCCAGAATGTCATGATAGAAGTTACGCCCCACAATGCATAAATTCCTACATGAATTGGAAACGCCGGTTTCAGAAGAAGTACAAATGCTCCAAGTCCTGTTACTACCAACGATCCTGAAATTGCAAGTTTCAGGGATACACGGTCTGCAATCCAGCCGCCAAGACAGTAGCCTACAATTGCAAGTACACCATAGATGCTTCCCAGCGTTCCCATCTGCAGGTCATTAATTCCAAAATATGAAACATACGCATCGTAATAATAGTAACGGAAATATGGAAGCAGGTATACACTCATTCCCGCTAATGCAACTAACATGATAACAATTCGATTCTGCTTATAACCACGTGTTTCCATATAATCACCCTTTCTCTCTTGTCTTCTATCAAACTACTTATCGCAATATAAAAAATCCTTATGCGCAACTCAGGATTTATCTTGATAAAAGTTTATCATTCTATTCTGTACTTCGCAAACCGGCATTTCTTTCCTCTAAGGAATGTTTCAATATTTTTTTATCCGTATTGGACCGAAATATATTATTTTTAGAAAATATTGCATTTTGCCATTCATTGTATTTATTATTTCAAAAAAATCTTTCCTTTTTGGAAATATATGATATATTAGTTATTGTGAATATCTATTTCCACAGGTGATTATTGTAAATATCTATCTATAAGGGAGTGATTATATGACAACTGACATGACGCATACACCGGCAGAACACGTTGCGCAGAGAATCCGTATGTACCGCACCAGACAACATATGACAATAGATACTCTGGCACGCAAACTTCATGTAAGTCCATCCACCATTTCCAAATATGAAAATGCGAGACTTGCACTCAATGTTTCTGTGCTATTTGAAATTGCAGATGCGCTCAATGTATCCGTGAATCAACTAACAGATTACCAGAAACCCGGCAAGCCTAAGATTGAAAAAACTGATGAACGCAGTTTCTTTAGACGTTCCAATATTTTCTATATGTATCAGTATTTTGCAATCGACCGGAAAATCTACCCTTGTGTAATGGAAGTGCAGACCAATCTCGAACAGGATTATGATGATATCGTCCTTTATTATGATGTCGCTGATGAATATAACTATACCGATGCACAATATATCTACAAGGGCACCATATTTGTTCACGATTTCATTACCAACATTTACTGTAAGAATCCATATAACGAAAGTGATGATCTGTCTATTTGCGCCAAAGCAACTTTTTCGCTTAAGAACACAACTACAGGTCTGTTAATCGCGCTTTCCCAATCGCTGCGCAACCCTTATGCAACCAAAGTCATTTTTTCACTAAATCCACTTCCTGCGGATGATGCGCTTCGTGATGAACTGATCATTTCCGACAAATCGACGCTCGCTGAACTTAAGCGTGTGAATTCATTAGTCATTTACTAATTACTAATTATTTGAAAAGAGGTTATTATATGTGGGCTTATAATAGTGTATTTTATCAGATCTATCCGATTGGCTTCTGCGGTGCACCATATGCCAATGACGGCATCTGCGTTTCTCGCATCCTCAAGATCGGAGAATGGGCTGATTATTTAAAAGAACTTGGTGTTGATGCCATCCTGCTGAATCCGATCTTTAATTCAGACAATCATGGCTACGATACCAGAGACTTCCGTACGATTGACTGTCGCCTTGGCACGAATAAAGATTTTGCAGATGTCTGCCGCACACTTCATGAGCATGGTATCCGCATCGTGCTGGACGGCGTATTCAATCATGTAGGACGAGGATTCTGGGCATTCCGCGATGTGCAGGAAAAGAAATGGGATTCTCCATATAAAGACTGGTTTCACATCAGCTTTGACGGCAACAGCTGCTACGACGATGGCTTCTGGTACGAAGGCTGGGAAGGACATTATGAGTTGGTGAAGCTGAACCTTCAGAATTCGACCGTGACCGATTATCTGCTGGACTGCGTGCGCGGATGGATTGAAGAATTTGACATTGACGGACTCCGTCTGGATGTAGCGTACAGCCTAGATCACAACTTTATGCGAAGTCTCCGACATTTTACCACCGAGCTCAAACCAGACTTTGCACTGATCGGAGAAGTTTTATTCGGTGATTATAATCTGATCGTGAATGATGAAATGCTGCACAGCTGCACCAACTACGAATGCTACAAGGGCATATACTCCAGTTTTAATTCTATGAATATGTTCGAGATTGCACATTCGCTGCACCGCCAATACGGTCCGGACCCATGGTGCATTTACCGCGGCAAGCATCTGATGAACTTTGTAGACAACCATGACGTCACCAGACTTGCTTCCATTCTGACAAACAAAGAACATATACGCCCAGCTTATGGTCTGTTAATGGGCATGCCTGGCATTCCATGTCTCTATTATGGCAGTGAATGGGGTGAAGAAGGTACAAAAGCACCAGACAATGATTATGCTCTGCGACCGTGTTTTGACGCACCAAAGCCAAATGATCTGACAGAATTTATTGAGAAGCTGATTGCCATACGACAATTGAGCGATGGTCTGTGCAATGGCGGTTACCGCAATGTGGTTCTGACCAACCATCAGTTAATCTTTGAACGCGCTTCTGAAAAAGAACGGATTCTGGTGGCAATTAATGCTTCCGGTGATCATTACACTGCTTACCATGGTGATCTGAATGGCACGGTAACAGAGCTTTTAAGCGGTAATGTGGTAATGTTGACCGGACAATTTGACATGGCACCTTACAGTGTAAATTATCTAAAATTCTAAAAACATACCTGCTATAGGCAACTATATATAACACGAGGCTGTGACTAATCATTCGTTTTGATTACTAATCAAAAGTGTTTGATTAATCACAGCCTCATTTTATACATATATCAGAAGATGCCTGCGGATCACTCCGCACTTTTCACTGGCATCTTATTTCATTACTACTTTACGGAAGTTCTTCTTGCCTTTCTTTACTACCAGACCTTCTCCCAATGTATCTGCTGTATAAGAAGTCTTGATATCTCCGACCTTCTCGCCTTCAACAGTTACACCGCCCTGCTGTACAGCACGTCTTGCTTCTGCTCTTGATGGAACCAGACCGCTCTTTACAAGAACACTCAGGATATCGATGCTTCCGTCTGTCAGATCCTCTGGTGTCAGTTCTGTTGTCGGCATGTCTGCTGCTGCCCCCTGACTGAACAATGCTTTCGCTGCTGCCTGTGCTTTCTCAGCTTCTTCTTCGCCGTGCACCAGTTTTGTCAGCTCATAAGCCAGAATCTCTTTTGCTGTATTAAGCTGTGCACCTTCCCAGCTGTCCATCTTGTCAATCTCTTCCAACGGAAGGAATGTCAGCATGCGGATACATTTGAGCACGTCAGCGTCTCCTACATTTCTCCAGTACTGATAAAACTCAAACGGAGATGTCTTCTCCGGATCAAGCCACACAGCACCGCTCTGTGTCTTGCCCATCTTCTTGCCTTCTGAATTCAGAAGCAGCGTAATGGTCATCGCGCTCGCATCCTTGCCAAGCTTACGGCGGATCAATTCTGTACCTGCCAGCATATTGCTCCACTGGTCGTCACCACCGAACTCCAGATTACATCCGTAATTCTGGAACAGCTCGTAGAAATCATATGCCTGCATGATCATGTAGTTAAACTCCAGGAAGCTGAGTCCCTTTTCCATTCTCTGCTTGTAACACTCTGCTGTCAGCATACGATTAACCGAGAAGTGTGGTCCGATCTCGCGCAGTACATCGATATAGTTCAGATCCAGAAGCCAGTCAGCATTGTTAACCATCAGCGCCTTGCCTTCTGAGAAATCGATAAACTTGCTCATCTGCTTCTTGAAGCAGTCGCAATTGTGCTGGATCTGCTCTGGCGTCATCATGCTTCTCATATCAGATCTTCCAGACGGATCTCCGATATATCCTGTACCACCACCGATCAATGCAATTGGCTTATTTCCTGCTTCCTGCAGTCTCTTCATCAAGCACAATGCCATGAAATGACCTACATGCAGACTGTCCGCCGTCGGGTCAAAGCCAATATAAAATGTTGCCTTTCCATTGTTAACCAGTTCTCTGATTCTCTCTTCATCAGTCACCTGCGCGATTAGTCCGCGCGCCTGAAGTTCTTCATAAATACCCATAATCTTCTCCTTTTTTTATTACTCACCACCTGAAGAGGTGGGAGTCTTCTCGACTGAGATAAAATAACCCATCCTTATCTCTCGATAAGGACGGGTCTATACTCCGTGTTACCACCTTAATTCACCATCAGTTCACACTGACAGCCTCTGTGGCTGCTTTCACAGCTTCTGCGCGTAACGTGCGCCAGCGTCACAGTCTACTTAAATCTCACATCAGATTCCGTCTTTTCATATCTACCTGAGATTCTTTCGATGTGCAGCTCCGAGATGTATTCACACTGCTTTCCTTCATGCGCCTCTCATCAACCGGTAGCTTTCTGTATGGGTGCAAGCAATGTTACTTTTTCTCTTCTTCGCCTTTCCGCTATTGTCTAAAAGATTAACTGATTTCCAGCCTCTTGTCAAGACCTTCTATTCCGTTCACCGTCTGACAATGCACCATTAATTAATCAATACTATACTTCCTGCGGTACTCATCAAGAATCGGTTTGCGTGTCTTCACCTGTGCAAGCACTTTCTCTTTGGTCTGCATATCCTGTTCTTCATCCAGAATAGATGAATGAATATGCATATCCGGATCATTCTCTTCCATCTTGATCACTGCTGTAATCGCACCGGTACAATGCGCTGTAATACGTTCAAAGCTGTTCAGTAATTCATTAAACGCTGTACCCTGTCTCAGTTCACAGTCTCCGTGGCTCAATCTGGTCACGTGACGCATCTTCATCTCTTCTGCCAGCGCTGCTACCACCAAAGACAGGGATCTGACACGGAATGCCCCTTCTTCTTCACGCTCTCGAAGAGTCGTCTCTGTCAGGCTTACTGTCTCACGAACCGCTCCCATGATCACATCCAGTTCCTCAATGGCTTCTTTAGATAATTCAATATTACTTTCATTGATCTCATTGGTCACTCTGGCCACATTGGATGCATAATCGCCCACACGCTCCAGATCGCTGATGATATGCAGATACAGTGATACCTGTCTGGTCTGTGCCGTGTTCATCTCACGCTTGGTAAGCTGCATCAGATACTCACCGATCTTCGTCTCGTACTTATCAATCAATTCTTCCTTGCTCTGAACTTTATTATAACGTTCACGTTCATATCCATCTACCAGATCCAGTGCACGCCCGACATTCTTACGCACATTCTTAGACATGCCACGCAGCACACGACGGCACTGTCCGATAGCAAGAGCCGGATATGCAAGCAGACGTTCTTCCAACAGATCAAAGTCTGCGCTGTCTGCCATGTCCTCCAGATCCTCCGGGCTGTCCTTGATCAGCTTACATACTAACTTCTCAATCTTCGGAATAAATCCAAACAGTACACATACAGTTGCTGCACGGAATGCGGTATTAATAATCGCGATCGCAACCGGACTCATAGTCATATCCAGGAATGGATAGTGTATAAATATATTACTTACATAAAAAACAGTTCCCCAGATCACCATACCAAACAAGTCATTGATCAGATATACCAATGCGGTTCTCTGTCCGTTCTTATTGGCACCGATCGCAGAGATCAATACCGGACAGGCTGCACCAACACCGATTCCCAGTATGATTGGGAATGCAGTCGCAAATGTCAATGATCCGGTCACAGACAATGCCTGCAGAATACCAACTGCTGCTGATGCACTCTGCAAAATTGCGGTAAACGCAATACCGAGCAGAATACCTGCTAACGGATTAGAAAACATCGTCAGCATATTTGTAAATGCTTCGCTTTCCTTCAGCGGTGCCACAGCCCCACTCATGGTCTGCATACCAAACATCAGAATGGAAAAACCAAGCATGATATTACCCACATTACGGTATACGGTTCTCTTGGACACCATTTTCATAACAATACCAACGATTGCTACTACCGCACTGATCGTTGCTGTCGATAAGATCTTGGCAATTCCGCTGGAACCATTAATATAAGACAGACACAGAATCCATCCGGTAATACTGGTACCGATATTGGCACCCATAATAATACCGATTGCCTGTCTCAGCTTCATCATACCAGAGTTAACGAATCCGACTACCATAACCGTCGTCGCTGATGACGACTGGATGACTGATGTCACTCCGGCTCCAAGTGCTACTCCTTTCAGAGATGTGTTGGTCATTTTATAGAGAAAAGACTCAAGCTTATCTCCCGCAACCATTTTCAGACCGTCACCCATAAGCTGCATACCAAATAAGAATAACGCAACTCCACTAAGCAGTGACAGTACCATCGAAAATATATCCATAACGTCCTCCCCGACTATATAACATAGCCGCTTTATTATCCTTCTATTCTATGAATATTCCCACTTTGTCAATTTTTAATATACCATCACTTTCTACAGAAGTCTACGTTAACTTTAACAAAATGTAAAATTTGATTTAAATCAATGTAAAATAGGCTGTGCATTCTCACACAGTCTATCCGCTACACATTATTCATTTTCATTACCATACCGTATCTCTACCAGCACCAACCCCTGTGGTGGTGCCGTCACTCCGGCTTCCGTACGCTCTCCGGCTTCCAGGATCTCCTTCACCCGTTCTGGTGTGTAAAAACCTCTCCCCACACGGATCAGTGTTCCGGCTATAATCCTGACCATATTATAGAGGAACCCATTTCCCGTAATCCGGATACAGATATCCTCGCCATTCTGATCGATCATAATATCATACACTGTACGGACCGTATCGGACGTATTCGTTCTGACATTGCAAAAACTTACAAAATCATGCTCTCCGATCAAATAAGATGCTCCTTTCCGCATCTGGTCTATGTCCAGTGGAAAGGATACAAATGTAGATGTCCGACGTTTCATGGGATTCGGCACAGACGCATTGTAAATGTGATACTCATATGTCTTTGTAATCACATCCTGATAGCGTGGATGCCAGTCATCCGGCACCTGTTCAGATCGAACAATTACAATATCCTCCGGCATTCTCCGGTTCAAAGCATAAGCAAACCGCTCAGCGGGAATCGAACATTTTGTGTCAAATACCGCCACATTGCCAAGCGCATGCACGCCCGAATCTGTTCTGCTGGCTCCGATCACCCGGATCTCTTCTCCTGTCAGACCGCTGATCTCCCGGTTTAGTATTTCTTCGATGGTAACTCCATTGGGCTGAACCTGCCATCCACAATAGGCTGTTCCGTCGTAAGCTACCGTCAGTTTGATTCTTTTCATATATCTGTTCTCTCCCAGGTCATTTAGAAAATCCATACATGGAAAGAAACACATCTTCCTATTATTACAACTGCTGCCACATAAAAGATCACCAGTACATACGCTGTACGATCAACTCCAGTATAATGAAGAGGCTTCATCTTGGTACGTCCGTCACCACCTCTGTAGCATCTCGCTTCCATTGCCATGGCCAGATCGTTGGCTCTTCGGAATGCAGATACGAATAACGGCACCAGGATCGGCACCATGCTCTTTGCCTTCTGGATCATATTACCACTTTCCAGATCTGCACCTCTGGCAATCTGTGCTTTCATAATCTTATCCGTCTCTTCCAGCAGGATCGGGATAAAGCGCAGCGCAATCGACATGATCATTGCAATCTCGTGCACTGGCACATGAATCTTATTCAATGGCTTCAACAGACTCTCAATGCCGTCTGTCAGTTCATTCGGTGTCGTAGTAAACGTCATCAATGAAGACCCTGTGATCAGATACACCAGGCGGATTGCCATCAGGATTGCTGTACGCAAACCACCTTCTGTAATTGTAAAAATCCACGCATGGAACAGCACGTCTCCTTCCCTCGTAAGGAAAAGGTTAAACAACAACGTGATCAACAGTAACATCATAATCGGCTTCATACCCCGCATGATATAGCGGAATGGCACTTTTGACAGCTTTATAATGGCTATCAGGAATACTGTCGTCACAAGATATCCCAGAATGTTCTTAAATAAGAATAACGAAATCAAATACAACAGTGTTGCCACCAGCTTCACTCTCGGATCCAGACGGTGCAGTACACTTCTCGCCGGATAGTATTGTCCAATGGTAATATCTCTAATCATGAGCCATCACCTCCATAATACTGTCTGCAGCTTCTTCGATCGTAGTCGCCTCTGTATTCACATTCAGGCCATGTGCTTTCAGTTCATGCATGATATAAGTCACCTGTGGCGCTGCAAGTCCGACCTGTTCCAGTTCTTTATAGTGCGCAAATACTTTTTTCGGCACATCGTTATACATCACTTCGCCCTGGTTCATTACAATAATGCGATCTGCATATTTTGCAATATCGTCCATACTATGGGACACCAGAATAACCGTCAGATTTCTTTTCTTATGAAGATATGCAATCTGATCCAAAATCTCATCACGGCCTTTCGGGTCAAGTCCTGCGGTCGGCTCATCCAAGATCAGCACCTGCGGTTCCATGGCAAGTACGCCTGCGATTGCCACTCTCCGCTTCTGTCCGCCGGACAGTTCAAACGGCGATGCATCATAGTACTTTTCCTTTAAGCCTACAAGCTTCAGTGCCTCTCTGGCTCTCTTCTCGCATTCTTCCTTAGAAAGCCCCTGGTTCTTCGGTCCAAAGCACACATCCGACAGCACATCCACCTCAAACAGCTGATGCTCCGGATACTGAAATACCAGTCCCACCTGATTACGCAGTGCTTTCATATTATAACCGTCTTCGTAAATATTCTCTCCGTTATAGTACAATGCTCCACTCGTAGCCCTGATCAGACCGTTCAGATGTTGGATCAGCGTAGACTTACCGGATCCCGTATGTCCGATCACACCTACAAATTCCCCATGCGGAATCTCCAGACAGATATCTTTGAGTGCCTGTTTCTCATACGCCGTACCTGCACTATATACATAATTCAAATGTTCTATTTTAATCGACATATCGCTTCTACCAATTCTTCTTTCCTCAAAATCCCGGCTGGAATATCCAGTCCGCGTTTTTTCAATTCATCTGCAAGTATGGTCACCTGTGGCACATCCAGCCGATACTTTTTCAATGTATCCACCTGCGAAAATATCTCCCGCGGTGTTCCTTCCATTACCACATGTCCGTGATCCATGACAAATACTTTATCTGCATCAATCACTTCTTCCATATAATGCGTAATCAGTATTACCGTAACCTTCTCTTTTTTGCGCAGTTCCTCTACGGTACGAAGGACTTCCTTTCGTCCGTTCGGATCCAGCATCGCAGTCGGTTCATCCAGCACAATGCATCTCGGCTTCATGGCAATGACTCCCGCAATCGCTACACGCTGCTTCTGACCGCCGGACAGCTTATTCGGCGAATGATGTCTGTAGCTGATCATTCCGACTGCTTTCAGGCTGTCCTCCACGCGCTGCCAGATCTCATCCGTCGGCACACCCAAATTCTCTGGTCCGAATCCCACATCTTCTTCTACCACCGTCCCGATAATCTGGTTATCCGGATTCTGAAATACCATCCCCGCTGACTGCCTTACATTCCACAGTTCATTCGGATCACTGGTATTCGTTCCATCTACCCACACTGTACCTTCTGTCGGCACCAGAATCGCATTCAGGTGTTTCGCCAGCGTCGATTTTCCGGAGCCATTATGCCCTAACACAGCAATAAACTGCCCCTCTTCCACTTCCAGATTCACCTGATCAATAGCGCGGTAGCTGCCGATCACATTTCCCTCTTCGTCTCTCTTTGCATATTCAAATATCAGGTCATCGGTCTGAACCATCTTCTTCATAATAGTTTCAGCCTCCTTCTCTTTATTCACGTAACAGTCTTATGCCTTCTCCGGCTCCGGATACTCAGTTCCCTGTGTATCTACTGTTACTTTTTTCATTTTCTGTTCCTGAAGCGGACGATCTCTGAAATCTGTCTGTACTGTTGCAATCTTATCCACAATATCCATACCTTCAATAATCTTACCAAATGCTGCATACTGTCCGTCAAGATGCGGTGAGTTCTTATGCATGATAAAGAACTGGGAACCTGCTGAATCCGGATGCATAGCTCGCGCCATAGACAGCACACCCTCTGTGTGAAGCAGGTCGTTCTTCACGCCATTCTGAGAAAACTCGCCCTTGATCTGGTATCCCGGACCACCCATACCGGTTCCGTCTGGGCATCCGCCCTGAATCATAAATCCATTGATGACACGGTGAAAGATCAATCCATCATAGAATCCTTTCTTTACCAATGAGATAAAGTTATTGACCGTATTCGGTGCAATCTCCGGATACAGTTCTGCTTTCATAATATCGCCATTTTCCATTTCAAAAGTTACGATTGGATTTGCCATTTTATATACCTCGCTTTTTTATTTCTTTATTTCTATCCATATCGGATCACATATTGAATCAATTGTAACACGTCACTTATGCAAAATCAACGCAAAGGATACGGAGTTCTTACATCTGTCCTGTTTCAAAAGATTTTATTAATTCCTTGTAAAGTCGGTTGTTGATTCAATTTTTTCGTGTTATAATCCTATGGGTTTGAAATATATTAATCTTATACTATATACATCGAAAGGGTGTATTTTCATGAAGAAGTTAAAAGAACTGTTTAAAAAATATAATCATGTGTGGGTACTGTTGTATGCACTGATCTACATGCCATGGTTCACATATCTGGAGCGCCATGTGACTGCTGCTTTTTATCTGATCCATTCACCACTGGACGATTATATACCATTTGTGGAGTATTTTATCGTTCCTTATCTGCTATGGTTCGTATATCTTGCAGCCGGTGCATGTTTTCTTTTTTTCAAGGACAAAAAAGGGTTCTTGCAGGCAGCCAGATTTGCAATCAGCGGTATGACCATTTTCCTGATCATCTGTACAATATTTCCAAATGGCCTGGCATTACGCCCAACCATCTTTGCTCACGATAATGTATTTGTTGATCTTGTAAAGATTGTCTACTCTACAGACACACCGACCAATGTATTGCCAAGCATGCATGTATTCCTCTCCGTAGGTATGTGCATGGCATTGAACCGTACGCCGGCACTAAAGGATAAACACGGCATCCGAATTGCCGCCGGAATCCTCTCATTTATCATTGTGCTTTCTACCATGTTTCTGAAACAGCATTCGGTAACAGATGTAGCAGCCGCTCTGGTAATGGATGGCATTTTATATCAGCTGGTCTATGCCAGGCAGGCCAGACAGGCACGCAAGCTGATGCATGAACCGGTCATTTAAAGTATAGCAAAAGAACCTCAGGTCAATCCTGAGGTTCTTATTTTTTTGAATTCCTTATTCTTCTATTTACAGACTTCTCGACTTCTCTACACATGTCTGAACAGCGTCAATGATTGTTCCTCTGAACCCACACTCTTCCAGCACACGTACTGCATCAATTGTAGTACCTGCCGGCGAGCATACCATATCTTTCAGCTCTCCCGGGTGCTTTCCTGTATCAAGTACCATCTTAGCACTTCCCAGTACAGCCTGTGCTGCAAACTTATAAGCCTGCGCTCTCGGCATACCATCTAATACAGCAGCGTCTGCCATCGCTTCGATAAACATGAATACGTAGGCCGGTGAACTTCCGCTTACTGCTGTAACCGTGTCCATCAGCTTCTCAGGTACGATCTCTACCAGGCCGAAGCTTGAAAGCAGTGTTTTCACATATTCGATTTCTTCTTCTGTCATATGCTCATTCGGACATGCAGCAGTCATACCCTCACCAACCATAGCCGGTGTATTCGGCATACAGCGTACGATCTTAACATCTTTACCAAACTGCTCAGCAAGCCATGAAAGTGTTTTACCAGGTGCAATTGTGATCACAATCTGATCCGGTCTGATCTTATCTTTAATACCAGAGATAACATCTGCGTAGAACTGAGGTTTTACTGACAGAAGTACTACATCAGCCTTCTCTACTACTTCGTTATTATCTGCGGTTACATGAATTCCAAATTTCTCTTTTACACGTTCTCTACCAGGGGCAAACAGGTCAGCTCCAATGATCTCATCTGCCGGGATGACTCCTTTTGAAATGATTCCTCCCATAATTGCTGAAGCCATATTACCAGTTCCAATAAACCCTAATTTCATGACGTTACCTCCTTAATATTTGAGAAAAGTTTTATTGTATACAAATCTATAATTTGTATACAACTCGTTTTCTACAATATAACACCTCGTTAATTACATGTCAATACTATGGTGGTAACTTTTAATAATTTTCTCCGCTTTTCTCAAAAATGTACATATCATACTTCGCTTTTCCCTGCTGAAGTGTCTGTTCCGTGCGAAGCGTCCACACTGCTACCGGAATTCTCCATAGCCATCTGCATAAAAGAACACTGCAATTCGGAAGATCCTTTAATTTGTAAGAAATAAAATCTGGTCTTCCAATCACATTCAGCATCAGATATTTTACCAGAAACCGGAGTATGTATGGATCATTCAATGGATCTGCAGTAAGGTTGGACGAAAGCTGACCTCGCAGTATCGCCGGTGCATATTTGTGATACCATTGTAACCCTAATGTATTGAATGACTGCACCAGATATTTTCCATGGTATGTCTTCAGAATATCATATGATGCTTCACAGACACGCAGATCCCGTCCCGGTATCTTAAGTTCAACCAGAAGTGGTACCCTGCCATCCACATATTCCAACACTTCCTGCAATTCCGGAATCCTCTCTGTCGTATTCAGCAGATGAAGCTTCCGTAACTCTTCCAATGTATAATCTTCTACCTTGCCATGTTCTCCGCACATCCGCTCCAGTGTATCATCATGAAATACTACTACTTTTTCGTCTCTGGTAATATGTATATCCAGTTCTATACCATAGCCATGAGCGACTGCTGCCCGAAATGCGGCCATTGAATTCTCTGGAATCAGTTTTTCCTTATTGTGATATCCTCGATGTGCAAACATCGTGCGCCGATATACTGCCATTTCTGCATTCCGTTTCTCCGGTCGGATCAACAGCAGATACAATACACCAAGTAATAACACCACGAGAAAAATATATCCTGCTGCCATTTTCTGCGCCTCCTCAAATTATCCAACAATAAGTCTGATCTTGTCCGGTTCTAATGCTGCTGTCATTTTCCGCTGCAGAAATACCGGTTCTCCATCTGTATGTACCGGCAATGCCTGCTCACTGTCAATCTCAACTTTTTTACAGGTATATGTATCAATGCCCCTGAAGCGGATATGCCATCCTTTAAATGCAGTTGGAAGCAGGCACAGCACCTTCCATTTCGGCAAACCAGATATCACCGTCACATTCAGGATATCATCACACGGATCTGCATCCGGGCAAAACTTAAATCCTCCACCTTCGAATGGATGATTCATCGCTGTCGCGAAATAAGCTCTGTCGTATTCAATCCATTCTCCATCATCCAGACGGACCCGCATCTTACCCGGTCGCAATGCAATCATACGGGAAAGAGCAATTCCAAGATAGGTAAGCTTACCAAGATGAATCTTATTTAAGAATACCTTCATCTTAGAAATGACCGCCTGATGGCATACAGCCGCGTCAAATCCGATTCCTGTGCTGACCGCATACCGTCTGGACTTTTCACCATTTTTATAAGACATGATTCCCACATTCATATCCACCATTTTCTTAGGATGCAATATCCGTGTCAGACATTCCGCAGGTTCTGCTGCCATCTTAAAATATCTGGCAAAATCATTGCTGGAACCCATCGGAATATATCCCATCGTCACCTTAGACAATTCGGCGATTCCATTCAGCACTTCATTTACCGTACCGTCACCGCCAAGTACCACAATGGTGTGTTCTTCCCCATCTGTGGTAATCTCTTCCGCAATCCGGCTTGCATGCCTCTGGTATTTGGTAAAATGTATCCGATACTCTACCTTCTGCTCTTTCAGAAGTTGCTCGAGTTCTTTCCAGATCCTGCCGCCAAGCCCTGATCTGGCATTCGGATTCACTATAAAATCGTACATAGCTTTATCTCCTTCGTATCACGACCGCTATCATTTTGACATAGCAGTCGTTCTTCCTGTACCAAAATGATCATCCTTCAATATCTTTACTGCATGTTCATAATCTCCCTGACGCATATACTCCACAAGATCCTTCAAATGGTCATTCGTCTGCTGGATCTCCATGCCATTCTTGACCGAATGCACACCCATACGAGTAAGCTCCGACAGATTATTATGATAAATCCGATCGATCCGCTCATTTTCATAGATACTTACAATTTCCATATGAAATGCAATATCCGCAATCTCCCATGCAAATGGATCGGATGCTACCGCACACATGCGCACTACCTTTTCCTCGATACGGTAAGAGAATTCTTCATATTTTTCTGAATCAAAAATCAGCTTAAACGCCGGAAGCTCTATCAATTCTCTTAACTGATAAATCTGATTAATATCCTCTTCGGTAATCTCTTTGACCGTCATAGATTTATAATAATCAGTCACAATAAGTCCATCTGTCTGCAGCATGCGAAGCGCGGTACGTACCGGACTCCGGCTCATCCCCAGTTCCTCTGCGAGCTTCGCCTCAGTCAAAGGCATGCCCGGCGGATACGTCAGGTTCAATATATTCTGTTTGATCGTCTCATATGCCTGATCGGCAAGTGACTTTGCTTTTCCACTCATAGCTGCTCCTCTCATATCACATACTTCATATATTTTTCAAATGCTGACGGAATCGGATAACGTTGCTGGATCTCTTCCGGATGTGCAAATATCATATCCTCTGTACAGGATTCTTCCAGCTCATCCACCTGGATCTGATACCCGATCATATGCCACTCCACATGGCTGAATACATGCTTTGCTTCGCCTGCCTCCTTTACGCGGACCGGCGTCAGCCCAATCTTTTTACTATATTCTATCGCTTCTTCCATCGTCAGGTGTCCATCCACCCCCGGAAGTTCATATAAGCCTGCCAACAGTCCTTTTGCCGGACGTTTGCGGATACCTCTGGTCTCTCCGTCCCGGAAGATCAATACCGTTCTCTTCTCAATCCGTCTGGCTGCTGCCTTCTTCTTCACAGGGAGTTCCATCTCGATGCCCTTTTTATGTGCCACACAGAACTCCTTTGCCGGACATTCCTGACACTTTGGTTCGCCATTTGGCACACAGACGATTGCCCCGATTTCAATCAGTCCCTGATTAAAATCACTGGATGCGTCTGCCGGGATCACCTGTTCCAGGAGCGTCTCCATCCGTTTTCTGACACTCTGCTTCATAATATCACGATCACTCCCGGTAATTCTCGAAATCACCCGGAGCACATTACCATCCACCGCAGGTTTTGCCAGTCCAAATGCAAACGAACTGATCGCCCCTGCTGTATAGCTTCCAATACCGGTCAGATTCAGGATCTCTTCATATGTCTGCGGAAACTCGCCGCCATAATCTACCATGATCTGCGTTGCCGCTTTCTGCATATTGCGGACACGATTATAATATCCAAGCCCTTCCCACAGTTTCAATAACTGATCTTCCTCTGCTTCTGCCAGTGCCTTCACATCCGGCAACGCCTCCAGAAACCTCTGATAATAAGACTTCACAGCCTCCACACGGGTCTGCTGCAGCATGATCTCCGACACCCCCACGCGGTAAGCATCCGGATGATCCCGCCACGGAAGCTCCCGCTTATTAGCACGAAACCATGTCACTACCC
>ERZ1026880.479-NODE-479-length-20354-cov-6.402631_pt1 | contig 20354 bp, 13 predicted proteins | sample MGYA00380170_ERZ1026880 | MGnify/ENA primary metagenome ERZ1026880 (study PRJEB33269, sample SAMEA4719806) | human gut metagenome | biome: human-associated habitat; feature: organic feature; material: feces | place: Cameroon | collected 2013-10 ...
GCGCACGACCGACCTTGGCGTGAGCGCGATACCACGCGTCTTCATGGCATCGGCGACAGCAGAGAATTCGCGTCCCATGGTAGGAAGGAAACGAAATGCCACGCACACAGCCACCGACACGTTCACAGGAATATGCATCGCCTGCAGCGCACAAGCGAGCTCACCAAGACGCGTGGTTGCGATCATATTGAATGCGAACATAAAGGCGGGCAGAACATGACGATACATAAGAAGCGACGCCGCAAAGGGCGATAGCAACGTGTTCCCACTCGCCACGAGCAGCTGCGCCGTTACGGCGAACAGCACGTAGAAGGCAAGCCAACGCACAATCGCGAAGAAGCGGCGGCAATATGCCATCACGACAACGGTAAGCGCCAAAACACCCATCTCGGCAAACAGGCTTTGCGTAAGCGCCATCTGCACGTTGATTGCCACCAGCACCGTAAGCGACACGCGCGGGTCGAGATGGCGCGGCGCGGCGTTGACAGACGTCGAAGGCCGCGTCTGCGCTACCGCGCTCAAGGGCAAAGACGCATCTATCAAAAGAGCCATGTGATTTTCGTCTCTCTTCCAAACAGTTAGTTATGAATAACTTATTCACAATAAAATAAGGTTCGATGAAGCGATGCGAAAGACGGAACGATAAAATGGAAAACTGCACCGAAAAGAATTCGAGTTCTACCGAAAAATCAAACGGGAACTACGCCACAGGACCAAGAAACCCGCTTTACGACATGTTCGTCACGCAGCTTTCTCGGTTGCACACCGTATGCGCGGAGGAAGCGCTCGCGCGCGGATTCGGACAGGCCAACTTGGTGCGAAGCATCGGTGAGACATGGTTCGTCGACCCTCGATACGGCAGAGGCTCTTATTGGTTCTACCTCATGGACCGTGACACCATCGTCGTGTCGATGGACATCACATACGAACGCGCCGTGGAGGCGGTCATAGAGACTATTCCCTATCTGGGGTTCGGCCTCTATGAACATGCGATGCCCATGTATTGCTTGCCTGAGTGTGCCGGATCAAACTGCAAACTCATGGGGCACGACTGGGATGGCGGCCCCCACATTAGTTCGTTCGAGCCCGGCAAGCGACTGTCATCGGCGTCGATCACCATAGCCCCTGAAGCAATACGCCGCTATGCGGATGCCTTGAACTGCAATGAAAAGAAACTACGCTGTGCCATCGGGCAGCTCACCACGTCGGACGGCGTGCCCGGCTTGCCCTCGGCGCTTCGAGGGCTCGACATCACCTACCCCACCGCATCGGTAGCCGATTCGTATTATCACGCCAAGGTGATTGAATGCTTCGCGCTGCTGGCAAGCAGCATTCCCGAAAGGGTCACATCAGCCGATGCCGTGAACATAAGCGACAGGGACTGCGTCGAGTGCCTCTGCTCCTACATCGACGACAACTTATCATCCGATCTCAGCACGAAAACGTTGTGCGACATCGCCCATGTAAGCGAGGGGAAGATGATATCGGCGTTTCGCAATGTGCAGGGGGACACCCCGCAAAGCTACATCCGCGCACGGCGCCTGGAGCACGGACGACGCCTTCTCCTTGATGAAAGCCGCAAGATCAGCGAAATCGCCAAAAGCGCGGGCTACCGCAACCAGGGAGCGTTCACTGACGCGTTCAAGCGCGCCTACGGCACGACGCCACGCACCTATCGCAAAAGACTATGAATCGAATAGGAATAGCATCAAGCGATGGCCACTCGCCGATTCGCTAACCCAGGCGGCGCGACTTCGTCTCGGGGCCGATCGCCAACGTGACGGCCGCCGCCACCAGCGCGATGGCCACGATGCCGAAGTAGATGACGTTGGGCTGCAGGTTCGCCAAAATCCACGTGACGGCGAACGGCATGACCACGTTGACCGCCTTGCCGGCGCCCTGCGAGATGCCCGCGCCGCGGAAACGGTACCTGGTGGAGAATAGCTCGCCCACATACACGCTGATCACCGACGCGTTCAGCACGTAGAAGCCGATGGTCATCAAAAAGCCCAGCACGGTGATGAGCGCCGTCGAGCCGGCGTTAAGCGCCATGGCATAGGCGAACGCGAACACCGCCACCCAGATGAACGCGCCGGAAACCTCGACGCGGCGGCCGAGCTTCTCGATGAGCAGCGCGCCGATGAGCGCCCCGAGCGGCGCCGCGAGCATGGTGATGGTGGTGGACAACAGCGAGGTCTGCGTGGCCAGGCCGATGTTCTTCAGGATGGACGGGCCGAAGGTGGTGTAGGTGTACTGCGTCAGCGAAGTGCCGATGACTATCACAATGAACAGGCCCAGAAAGCCCGCCGACAGAAACGCCGCGGTCTGTTCGTTGGTGGCGAACCCGGTTTCTGCCAGCGTGCTCTTCACGCCGCCCGCCAGGTAAACGTCCATGGCGTCCACGAACACGCCGGCCGAGGTCAGCGCCATCACCTTCTTGAACGTCGCCGTCGGTTGCGTGGCGTCCATGCGACGCATGAGCTGCGCGGCGCGATCGACGCCTTCGCCCGCCTGCCCGCCTGACGCGGTCTCGTCTGCTTGCGACATGGTTTTCCCTTCTGCTTCTCCCTGCAACCGGGAACAAAAAAATCCGCACGAGGGCATGCACGGCTAACAACAATGCGGTTAGCGTGCAGCCGACGAGCGGATTCATCGTTCTTGGTTGCGGGCTCCTTGCCGATGGCCGAAGGATCGCATCGGGCATCGGCAAGGAGCCTGTTTCGTAACACCTATCGTTCTACGGCGCCAAATCATACTACTTTGCTTTGAGTTGGGAGATTTTCGATGGCGAACCTGGGGGATAAGACACAAACCCGTCACACAGCGGGGCTGAAAGCGAAGAGACCGCAACCCCAACACGCCGCCCACCGCCTTGCCGACACCGACGAGGGCCCCGCCCGGGACCCCAACTCGGAAACCTCGCGCTCCCCTCCTGATAACCATCGTTCGGAAAATCGGATACCTAGGCTATCTGGTTTCACGCGCACAACGCCGTAATCTCCGTTAAACTATCCACCTGGAAATAAACCCTAGAAATATAGTATGGCTTATCGCCATCAGATAAGCGAAGGAAGGGACGCCGCTTCATGAACGACTCCAGCTTCGAGTCCATGGCACAGGAAATCGACGGCCTGCTGGGCATCGACCAGGCAAAACACGCCGATTGGCATGCTGATTCCATCGCCGTGCGCGGGTACGAGGGCATCGACGCGCGCACCGGGTCCATCAGCTACCCGCTGTACCAGTCGGCCACGTTCGCGCATCCCGCCTGGGGCGAATCGACCGGCTACTGCTATTCGCGCTGCGGCAACCCCACGCGCCTGGAGCTCGAGAACACCATCGCGCTTTTGGAGGGCGGAAAGAAGTGCCTGGCGTTCTCCAGCGGCATGGCGGCCATCACCACGCTGCTGAAGCTGCTGCGCTCCGGCGACCGCGTTCTGGTAAGCGACGATCTGTACGGCGGCACCTATCGCCTGTTCAGCAACATCTACACGCAATACGGGCTGGAATTCGACTACGTCGACCTGACCGATCTCGATGCCGCCGAGGCGGCGTTCACACCCAACACCCGCCTGGTGTTCCTGGAAACGCCCACCAACCCCACCATGAAGGTTGCCGACATCCAGGCGCTCGCCGACCTGACGCACAGCCGCGGCGCGGTGCTGGCCGTGGACAACACCTTCCTTACCATGTACTTCCAGAAGCCGTTCGAGCTAGGCGCCGACGTGGTGGCGTACAGCGGGACGAAATACCTGTGCGGCCACAACGACGTGCTGTCGGGCTTCCTGGTGCTGCGCGACAACAGCCTGCTCGAGCCGCTGTTCAACGCCACCATGAGCGAGGGCAACCAGCTCAGCCCCTTCGACAGCTGGCTGATGCTGCGCAGCCTGAAGACGCTGGGCGTGCGCCTGCGCCAGCAAGAGGCCAACACCAAGCGCATCTGCGAGGCGCTGAAGGCGAACCCGCACGTCACGGACGTGTTCTACGTGGGCGACCCCGACCATCCCGACTACGCGCTGTCGAAGCGCCAGACCGCGGGCTTCGGCGCCATGATATCGTTCAAGACCGACACGCACCAACGCGCGCTCGATACGCTTGAGCGCACAAGGCTCATCCTGTTCGCCGAAAGCCTGGGCGGCACGGAAAGCCTGGTCACCTACCCGCTCGTGCAAACCCACGGCGCCATCCCCGCGCCCACGCTGGACAAGCTCGGCATCGACGACCGCCTGCTGCGCCTGTCGGTGGGCATCGAGGACGTGGAGGACCTGCTGGCCGACCTTGACCAGGCGCTCGCGTAGCGCAGAGCGGGAAGCGGAACGGAGAAGGAAATGACGAAGTACGATTTCGAGACAATCATCGACCGCCGCGGCACCGGGTGCCTGAAATGGGACGCATGGAGTCGCCGTGGCCATGCCCCCGACGACCTGCCGCTGTGGGTGGCCGACATGGACTTCAAAACGGCCCCGGCCGCCATCGAGGCGCTCGTCGAGCGCGTGCAGCACGGCGTGTTCGGCTACACCATGGCCACGGACGGGTATTGCGAAGCGGTGCAAAGCTGGTTCGAGCGCCGTCACGGCTGGCGCCCCGAGCGCGAGTGGCTCGTCATGACGCCGGGCGTGGTGTTCGCCCTGGCGGTGGCCGTCAACGCGTTCACGCAGCCGGGCGACCACGTGATCATCCAGCCGCCCGTGTACTACCCCTTCCGCCTGATGATCCAGGACAACGGCCGCAAAATGGCCACGAGCCCGCTGCTTTACCAGAACGGCCGCTACACCATGGACTACGAGGGCTTCGAGCATCAGCTGGAGAAGACGGGCGCGAAGCTGTTCATCCTGTGCAACCCGCACAACCCCGTCGGCCGCGCCTGGACCGCCGACGAGCTGCGCCGCATCGGCGACATCTGCCTGCGCCACGACGTCACCGTCGTGGCCGACGAGATCCACGCCGACTTCGCGCGACCCGGCTTCAAGCACGTGCCGTACGCCTCGCTCGGCAATTCCTACGCGCGACACGCCGTGGTGTGCACGGCGCCCAGCAAAACGTTCAACCTGGCCGGATTGCAGCTGTCCAACATCTTCATCCCCGACCCCGACCTGCGCGCGGCGTTCAAACGCGCCCGCAACCGCACGGGCTACGACGAGCCGAGCGCGCTCGGCATCACGGCAACCCAGGCGTGCTACGAGCGCGGGGAGGAATGGCTCGACGAGCTCAAAAAGGTGCTGGATGGGAACTTCGCGGTGCTGCAGGCGGCAGTCGACCGCATGCCGAGCGTGAACCTGGTGCCGCTTGAGAGCACCTACCTGCCGTGGCTGGACTGCAGGGGCCTGGGCCTGGACGACGCCGGCATCAAGCGCCTGGTGGAGCAGGATGCGAAACTGTGGCTTGACCTGGGCACCATGTTCGGCCCCGAGGGCTCGGGCTTCGTGCGCATGAACCTGGCAAGCCCGAAGGCCCTGATCGAGCAGGCCTGCGATCGCCTAGAGCAGGCGGTAGCCAAGCTGGCGAAATAACCGCGCGAGGTGCAACAACGGCAGACGCCGGGGCAAGCGGCGGGGACGGAAAGCGGAAAAAGACGCGAATGGGGCAAAACTCGCCCCCGTTCGCGCCTTTCGTATGCTTAACCCCGCCGGCAGCCGCGCTATCGCGCCAGCACCGGCACGCAGACGCGCTCGCGCAGGCCGCCGTCCAGCTCCACGTCCACCACGCGCGCGTCGGTGCCGTAGATGCGCGCAAGCATCTCGGTGGTGATGCACTCGGCCGGCGTCCCCTGCGCCAGCACCCGCCCCGCATCCATCACGATGACGCGATCGGCGCAGAACAACGCGTGGTCGGGGTCGTGCGTGACCATGACCACGGCCTTGCCCATGCGCGAGAGCATGCTCATCCGCGACAGCACCAGCTGCTGGTTGCCGAAGTCGAGCGCCGCCGTGGGCTCGTCCATGACCAGCACGTCGGCCTGCTGCGTGAGCGCGCGGGCGATCAGGACCAGCTGCTGCTGGCCGCCCGACAGGTTCGTATAGGCCTTCTCGGCCAGCCCCACGATCCCCAGAAGCTCGAGCACCTGATAAGCGATCTGCCGGTCGCGTGCAGTGGTCTGCGCCAACTTATTAATGTAAGGCGTGCGCCCCATGAGCACCACGTCGGCCACCGAGAACGGGAAGGGCGGCGTGTGCGCCTGCGGGATGTAGGCGAAATGCCGCGCCCGCTCATGCTCGGGCATGCCGGACAGCGGCTTTCCCTCCACCAGCACTTCCCCGCCCGCATGGGGTAAAAGCCCCATCATGGCCTTGAGCGTGGTGGTCTTGCCGCAGCCGTTCGCGCCGATGATGCACACGAACTCGCCGCGATCGACGGAAAACGACACCCCGTGGACGATCTCGACCGGCTTCTTCTTGCCGTATCCGCACCGCAGGTCGCTAACCTCCAGCACAGCCATCAGCGCCACCCCTTCATATTATGTTTGAAGATGACCACGAAGAACGGCACGCCCAGGATAGCGGTCAGGATGCCGATGGGCACCTCTACCGTCATAGCCAGGCGCGCGATGTTGTCCACCAGCAGCAGGTACACCGCGCCCACCACCATCGAGCACGGCAGCAGCACCTTGTAGTTCGGACCCACGATGGCGCGCGCAAGATGCGGGATGACCAGGCCGATCCAGCCCACGATGCCCGCCACCGCCACCGACGCGCTCGTGATGAGCGTGGACGCGAAGATGACCAGCAAACGCGTGCTGCCGGTTTTCACGCCCATGGCGCGCGCCTCCTCGTCGCCGAAGGACAGCACGTTGAGCTTCCACGACTGCGACATCAGGATGACGAACCCGATGAGCATGGGCAGCAAGCTCACCAGGAAATCGCTTGCGTTCACGTTGGCGAAGCTGCCCATGAGCCAGAACGTGATGGTGGGCAGCTTGTCGTCGGCATCGGCCAGGAACTTCACCATGGACATGCCGGATTGGAACAGCGTCGACACCAAAATGCCCGCGAGCACCAAGCCCAGCGTCGGGTCGTAATCCACCTGCCGATTGAGCCACACGGCCATGCCCACGGCCAGCATGCCGCCCAGGAACGCGAACAGCTGCACATATTCGCCCGCCAGGCCCCACAAAAGCGCCAGGCATGCGCCCAAGCTGGCGCCCGCCGATGCACCCAGAAGGTCAGGCGAAGTGAGCGGGTTCTTGAACATGCCCTGATAGCTGGCGCCGGCAACGGCAAGCGCCGCGCCCACCAGCATGACCACGCCCACGCGCGGCAGGCGGATGCGGAACAGCACGCGGTCCATCTTCGGGTCCACGTTCGCCGGATCGAAGAAGTGCGCCCAAAACGTCTGGCACACCTCCACGGGCGTCATGGCGTACTTGCCCATCATGAACGAGAAAAAGAACGCCGCCACCACGGCCAGAAGGATGAGCAGCTTGACCTTGAGCGAAACCTTCGAGCCGAACGTCTTGTCGGCGGCCTCGCGCACCGCGGAGTCGTCGGCGTCGGCACGGGCATCGATGCTGCCGAGCAGCTCGCCGACGAGCCGCTCCTCGCGGGCGGCCGCGTCCGCCGCAGCAAGCGTTGCGTCCGTGGCGCCATCGCGAACGCTCGGCTGTGCGGCCGGGCAGTCCGCCGTCACGCGCCCCTTCGCGTCCGCTTGCGCCCCGGGCGCTTGCGCGGACACTAGTCGGCCCCGTTCGCGCGGGCGTTCTTGACTGCCTCGCCGGAAGATGCCGAGGAGCCGCCCGATGCCGCACCGCTAGCGGACTGCGCCGAGCCGGCGGATGCCGAAGAACCCGAAGAGGCCGACGACCCCGCGGAGGCGGACGCGCCCGCGTTCGAGCCCGATTCGCCGGAAGCGCCTTCGGAGCCCTCAGCCGCGCCGTTTTCCTGCACCAGGTACAGCTTGCCGGTGTTCGGGTCCTGGTACACCTTGCCCGCGTCGATGTAGTACGAGCCGCCCGACGTCACGTCCTGGGGCATCTGCTCAGGGTCCACCTCTTCCATGCTCGATTCATCGACCTCGTCGACCGTCGTGGTGGCGATGTTCCAATGCAGCATGAGCATGACCAAAAAGCCGCAGGCCAGGACCAGCATGCAGTCGACCATGTTCACGATGTAGGCGGACGGGTTCACGTCCTCGCCCATGTCCGCGCCGCTGCGACGGAACGAGCTGCGTCGAAAATCGCGATGCATGCTACTCGCCGTCCTTCGCCGCCGGCTTGCCGTCGGCCGCGACATCGGCGCCGGGAGCCGCAGGCTGCGCCTTCGCCGCGCGGTCCATCTGCTTGAACTCCTCCATCGGATCGCCGTCGTAGTTCGCCGGCAACGCTACACCTGCCTTGCGCGCCTCGGCGGCCTTGTCGAGCACGCACGTCATGAGCGACTCCAGCGCATCCAGGTACTCGCCGTACCAGCCGCTGCGCACCTTCGACACGATAAGGGAGACGACGGCGCAGGTCAGGCCGCATACCGTTGCGTCGAACGCCACCGTCAGCGACTGCGACAGCAGCGTGACGTTGTTCTGGCCCAGCGCCACGATGCCCGGGCCCAGCGGAATCAACGTGCCCATAAGGCCCAGAAGCGGCGCGATCTTGGAGATGGTGTCGGTCCAGGCTAGACGGCGCTTGCACAGGCCCTCGGCGCGGCTGATCTGGTTCTGCGCCAACGCGAACAGCGGCTCCTCGGGCAGGCCCATGTTGCGGGCCGCCGTGATGAGCGCGGCCTTCTGATAGCGCAAAAGCTGGCCGTCGGAGACCACCTGCGCCACATCGCCGTATTCGGCGTCGTTGATCTGGTTCACGATGCGCGGCATGTTCTGCTTGAAATGGCGGCGTTCGGTGAAGAACTCCACGATGACCGAGCCCAGGAAGAACAGCGTCACGACGATAAGCGCCACGATGAGCACCATGACGGGCGTGAGCAGGCCCTGCGCGATGTCGTGCAGGATATCGGGAAGGTAGGTATCGTTGTACAGGTCCACGGGTTTCTCCTTTTATCTAGCGCTTGCCGTACGGCGGATAGCTGTTGCCTAGCAGGTCCTTCGCCTGGTCATCGGTGATGTCGCACCGGTACAGCAGGCTGTAGAACCGTTTCACTTCCTCGACCATGTCCACGTCGTAGCGATCGGGGTAGAGCATGTTCGCCACCCACTGCAGGCCCAGGAAGCGGTTGACTCCCGGCGGGCGGTCGCACCAGGCGAACGGCGCGTTGGGCATGGTGTACACGCGCCCGTCGCGCACGGCGCGGATGACGGCCCAGTCGGGGCTGGTGCGGATGATCTCATCGGCGCCGCCGCGGATGACGTCGTCCCACGCGATGATGACCTCGGGGTCCCACTGGATGACCGACTCCAGCGACACCGACGACATGCCGTAGCCGCTGGTGGACACGGGCACCGCCGCCACGTTGCGCGCGCCGGCCTCGGCGAACGTTCGCGCATGCAGCGACTCGTTGGGCTCGGAGGCCAGGCCGAACGGGCCCTCGGCGTAGTACAGCGACACCTTCTGCTCGTCGGGGATGTCGCCCACCGCGGCGCGCACGTCGTTGTAGATGCCCTCGCAGTACGCGGCGATCTTCTCGGCGCGGGCGGTTTGGCCCATGATGTCGCCGATGAAACGGTACGCGTTCATGACGTTCGTGAACGAACCGTCCACCATGACCACGGGGATGCCCGTCTGGTCCTGCAGGTTATTGCAGGTGGAGATGTCGGACGAGGAGATGGCCACGGCGCTGACGTCGAACACCAGCTGGATGTCCTCGGCCATGAGCATCTCCAGGTCGATCTCGCCGCCGCCGGCGAGCGAGCCCATGTACTTGAGCTTGTCCATGCCCTCGGGCAGATACGCCAGCTCCTCGTCGGTGAACTGGTACGCGCATCCGCCCTGCAGCTCAGGCGCCAGGCTGAACACGTAGATCTCGGCCAGGCCCGAGGTGAAGTAGATACGCTCGAGCTTGTCGGTGGTCGGGATGACCACCTCGCGGCCCGCATGGTCGACCACCTTGCGCTCGCCGCGGAAGAAGGCGTCGCCGGCCTCGGAGCGGCATCCCGTCAGCGTGGACAGCGCGCCGGGCAGCGCCAGCGTCAGCGCCGCCGCGCCGCCGAACTTGATGAACGAGCGGCGCGTGATGCCGCCCGATCCTGATCGCTGATTCGTTTGCAACGTGAATTCCCCCTGTTTCGTTGCGGATAAGGTCGATTGGAAGCTAGTCGATGGAGATCTGGCGCGGGTCGTAGCCGTCGAGCAACGCCGCGGCCAACGTGGCGCGGTCGTCGATCGCCCACGCGCCGTCGGAGCCGCGCGTAAGGTAGACGTACGCTTCCAACTGGTCGGTTGCCACCTGCGTGTCGGCAGCTACGGCGTCGAACTGCGCGTTTGCGTACCCCTCCTGCGTGGCCGAAGCGCCAGCAGCCAACGCCGCATCGCGCGCCTGCTCCAAAAGCGGCAGTACATCGGCCATGCGCTTCGCGGTATACGTCAGACGAACAGTGGCTTTGTCGCCTTGCACGTCGGTGTCGGCTATCTGCGCGTCGGTCCCGTCGAAGTACCATGCAGCGAACGCATCCTGTCCCACGCCATAATCCTGCGGGAAGAACGATACGCTGGCGAACAGATCGGACACCGTGGCGCTTTCCGTGGTAAGCGTCGAGGTCACAGCCGTGACCGCCTCTTGCGCACCCTCGACCTGCGAAGCGCTCCCACCCGTCGAGCACCCCATCATGCCTGCGGACGCGATCAAAGACGCAGCAAGGGCCGCCGCGCACACCTTCCCGCGCGCGCGAGAGACAAAGCCGTGCGTCCTTGATTCCATCTGCAACATGTGCCGTTCCTTTCTCGTGGGGCCCCGCGGCATCGCGCCGCGGGGCCTTCGTTTCAGCAGGGGCGGCCCGCAGGTTCGGGCCGCCCGTTCGCCAGCGTGGGGGAAACCGATCGTTCGGCACCCCGCGCCGGCAGCGAGCCTAGCGGCTCATGCGACGGCGGGCGAATGCCACGCCGATCGCGGCGGCGACGATCGCGCACACCGCGGCGACGATGCCGCCGAACACGCCGTCGCCCGTGGGAGCGAGCGCCGTCGCGTTACCCGCGGCGGGAGCAGTACCCGTCTGCGGAGCGGCAACCGTGCCGGTGGAGCCGGTCGTCGGACCGGTCACCTGATCGCTCGGGACGGACGCCGCGGGAGCCTTCGAGATGGCGAACGTGCCGGACGCGGTGCCGGTGTAGTTGCCCTTGAAGGTAACCGTGTAGCTTGCCGTGCCCACTTCAACGTTATTGGCGTACACCACGTCGTAGTCGGTGCCGGCGGCCAACGTCACGCCGTTGTACACGACGGTCAGGGCGGGCTCGAGCGCCACGCCGGTGTAGATCTGGCCCGGGGCGGTGATGGTGACCACGTCTTGCGCCAGGTTCTTCGGAGCGACCTTCACGGCAACTTTGACGCTTGCGGCGTTGTAGTTGTCCGCGTCGGCCGGGGCGAAGCGCACCGTCATGCAGGCGATGCCGGACTCGGCGACCTGCGGCATGCGCTGCGGGTCATCCCAGGCGAACGTGCCGGCGACGCTTGCCGTGCCGCCGGTCAACGAGCTCTCCCCAAGCGTCTGGCCGAACACCAGGTCGGTTGCGGAAGGAGCCGCCGTGATGACGGGCGCGGCCTTGTTCACCGTCAGCGCCACCAGGCGCTTGACCGTCTTGGTGGCCTGATCCCAGCCATCGACCTTGGAGTAGTCGGTGGAGGCCAGCTGCTCGTCGGTGGGAGCGAACACGGCAGCGTAGGCGCCGCACTTCACCGTCGGGACCGTAGAGGCGTCGGCCCACTTCCAACCGGAAGGAAGCTTGACGCCCGCAAGCGTGGCCGTCGGGTCGTAGATCACCGGGTCAAGCACCGGGCTGGCAAGCACGCCCGCGATCTTCGTACGCACCTTCAGCGGCTTGGAAACGGCGTCCTCATAATTAGGTAAGCCGGACACCTTCGCGTACACGTAGTAGGCGGTATCGGCATCCAGGCCGGTGAAGCTTGCGGAATCCTGCCATGCAAGGGCCGAGGCATCGGCGCTTGCAGAGGACGAGATCGCGTACTGCACCGCTGCGGAGGTTTCGCCGTCAACCGCGGTTCCAGGCTTGGCATGGGCCGTCACCGTCACGGAGTTGGAGGAGGCATCGAAGCCCTCGCCATCCCACGCGATGGAGTTGGGGGCCTTGTCCACCACCAGGTCCACCGGATCGGTGGTCGCGGAAACGGCTTCGCCCTTCGCATCCTTCGCGGAAACCACGCAGTACACCGTATAGGTACCTGCGGGCATGCCGGCGGGCAGCTCGTAGGTCGCCGACGTCGCGCCCTGGATGGGCGTTCCGGCAACGCGGGCGCGCGCCGTGGTATCGACGCTATACCACTGGTAGGACGCGACGGTAAGGCCGCTCATAAGCTTCGCATCGACGGTGGCTTTAATGTCGCCCTGCTTGTAGCCGAACGAGCCTTCGCCGCCCTTGACCTCCGCGATGGAGATCTGCTGCTGAAACACCAGCTTCGTGAGGCCTGACCAGAAGCGGTTGCCGCCCGTGGCGCCATCCCAGGCGCCCATGATGCTGACGATGCCGGAGCCGGAGCCCATCTCCTGAGCGCCTTCAAGCGCCTCGGAGACCGTGGTGCCGCTGCCCTTCGCATAGGCCAACATGACGCCCGCGGGCAACGTGCCGTCGGCTTCGCCGAGCACGGTATCGCTCTCCGCGTCGGGATACCACTTGCCGGCGTTGGCGGCGTCGAGCGTTCCGTTCCAAGCCTTCGGACTGGTCTTGTCGAAGAAGAGCTTGTCGCTGCCCGAGACGTCGAGCTCCAGGTTGGCGATCAGGTCGTTGAACGTGACGTAGTCCGTGGAGCGATAGACGTTCCACTTGCCGCCCTTGTAGTACTGACCGCGCGCCTCGCCGTCCGACTTCCATTTCAGCAGGTCGGCATAGCTCGCATCCTTCGATGCGATGACGTTGCCTTCGGCGTCCTGCGTCTCGACCGTCAGCGCGGTCGCGGCGTTGCGCGTCACCTCGACGGTTGCCACGTTGCTCCAGAAGCGGTTGCCGCCCACGGTGTTGTCGCACACGCCCATGATCTGCAGCGGGGCCTTCCCCGTGTCCAGCTTGGCGTCGGAGGACTCCGCAGCCGCCAGCGCGGCCGCCGGAGTGTCGCCCGCTCCAGTGGTGTAGCTCAGCGCCAGACCCGCCGGCAGCTTCTGGCCGGCAGCGCCCAGGTTCACCGTGGAGCCCTTGGATTCGGCATTGGGATACCAGGCGCCGCTGTTCATGGTGCTCAAAGTGCCCGACCACTTGCCGCTACCGTCAGCGGCGCACGCCTTCACAACGTCATACGCGCCCACGGAAAGCTCCAGGTTGGCGAACAGATCGTTATACGTCACGTAGTTGGTGGAGCGGTAGACGTTCCACTTGCCGCCCTTGAAGTACTGGCCGAGCGCCGGCTCGCCGTTAGTGGTAGCCCACTCCTCAAGCTGCGCTTTGGTCACCTCGAGGGTCTGCTCCACCGTGCCGGAGGAGTCCTTTACCACGACGTTCAGGGCAACGGGGGCCTTCTTCACCACGATCTTGTCGACGTTGCTCCAGAAGCGGTTGCCGCCCGTGGCGCCGTCCCAAGCGCCCATGAGCTGCATCGGGGCCTTCCCCGTGTCCAGCTTGGCGTCGTCAGCCTCCGCAGCCGCCAGCGCGGCCGCCGGGGTGGCGCCCGCTCCGGTGGCGTAGCTCAGCGCCAGGCCAACCGGCAGCGTCTGGCCGGCCTCGCCTAGATTGACGTTCTGACCGCTTGCCTCCGCATTGGGATACCACTTGCCGGACTTCATCTGAGCCAGCGTGCCGGTGAACTTACCGGCCGTTTCTCCCTGCCATGCCGTCACCTCATCGTAATCGCTTACGGAAAGGCCCAGGTTGGCGAACAAGTTGTCGTAGGTCACGTAGTTCGTGGAGCGGTAGACGTTCCACTTGCCGCCCTTGAAGTACTGGCCGAGCGCCGGATCGCCGTCGGTGGTGGCCATAGCCTGAAGCTCGGACGCCGAAACGCTCTTCGTCTCGACCACCTTGCCGTCAGCATCCTGCACCTCGACGACAAGGGCGCCCTTGGCAGCCTCGTCCCACTTCGCGTACAGCACCTTGTCGGCGGTCACCGGGGTGGTGAAATCGTACGCGGAGTCGGCCAGCGTCTTGCCGCCATCGGAGCTTTCGAACCAGCCCGCGAACGTGCTATTGGCCTTGGCCGGGTCGGTTGCGGGCTTCTGGGCGGCCTCACCCTTCTTCACGGTTTGCGCCTCGGGCACCGGCGTGCCGCCGAGCGCGTTGAAGCTTACCGTGAACTGCGATTTCTCGGGAACCGAGCCCATCGACTCGAACTTCCATTTGTTGGTGCTCACCATGCCCTGTGCGAACGTTGCGGCGGCGGTGCCGTCATAGGCCTTCGCCGTTACACCGTACACACCATAGAACGAGCTCTTGGTAAGCACGCTCGTGGCGAACGTAGGCATGCTGCCGGATTCGCTCAAGAAGGTAACCGTCTTCAGCGTGCCGTTATTGCCCGAGAACGCGTTCTCGCCCACGGTTTCAACACCCGCAGGGATGACGATCTCGGAAATACCCGTCTTCGCAAACGCGAAGTTGCCGATCGTCTCAAGCTGCGAACCCTCGGCGAACGTGACGGACTCCAGCTGCGTCATGGACGCGTCGCCGGTAGTGGAAGCGCCGAACGCATACGTGCCCAGCGACTTCACCGTTGCAGGGACGCTCACGCTGGCGATCTTGCCCTTGGACTCGTTGGCCTTCGAGCCGGAGAAGTCGCTTGCCAGGCCGCCGAACGCCTTATCGCCGATAGCGGTCACCGTATAGGCCTTGCCGTCATGCTCGACCGTCTGAGGAATGGTCAGGTCGAACGTATCCAGCGAGCCGTTGTACTCGACGCCGGTCACCGTGGCGGTGCCGTCATCGGCAAACGCGTACTGCAGCTCGTACGGCGTGCCCTCGACCAGCTTGAACGTGCCGGACTTCTCGCCGATATACGCGCCCTTGCCCACGATCTTGAACGAGGCCGTGCCCAGCTTGTTGTTGTCCGTGTAAGAGATGGTGTAGTCGGTGCCCTCCGTCAGCTGCGAGCCGCCATACCACACGGTCACGGGCGTATACACGCCGCCCTGCTCTAACACGATGTCGTCCGTGCCCTTGACCTGCGCTTTTGCGATATCAAGCTTGGCACCCTGGTCGGCGATCTTGAACTTCATGTTGTCGTAGTTGCTGAAGTTGCCGCCGGAGATGTAGCGGGCGGTCACGTAACCGAAGTCCTCGCCGCCGACCTTGCCCAAGTTCTCCTTGCCGGCCTCAACGACCTGGCCCTCGTTCAGCGAGGCACCGTAGACCACCCTATAGTCGACGCCGAGCGTCAGGGACTTGCCCTTGTACACCACATCGTTGACCGCAGGCTTGATGTTCTTGCCCGTGTACGACACCGTCAGCAGGCCGTCGTTTTGATACTCGGGGGAAAGATCGGCGCGCAGCGTCATGGAATCCCACGCGATGTTATCCGCGGTATCGCTTTCCTTGGGGAAGCTGATGATGTTGCCGTTGTAGGAAACCGACGTCGGATAGGCGTTCTGCTTTAGCTTCTCGGCGTCCTTGTCCCACGCGATCTTGGCCGTCTTGATGGAGAACGTGCCGCTGGCCTGGCCGATGAAATGCTCGGAATCAGCCGCGGCGGTCACCACCATGGCGTACTTCTTCGCGTTGACGGCGCCCTTCTTGCCCGTGTTCTCGGTCGTGGCGTTGCCGGACGCATCGATATTCGACAGGTTCTTGTCGCTTTGATCGAAGGCGAACGTGTACTCGCTGGTGGCGATCTCCTTGCCCGCGGCGTTCTTCACGTGCACGCCGGTCGCGGCCGGCTCCTGCGCCGTCCAGTTGAACACCTTCGTATCGAAGGTGACGGTGCAGTTCGCCAGGTCGCCCTTGTCGATGCCGTACGCGAACGAGCCGGCCTCGCCGGAGTACGCGCCGACACCCTGCACCTTGGCGGTGTAGGACTTGCTGCCGGCAGCCGTTACCTCGACGGCGCCATCCTGCGGGACGACGCGGAAGTCGGTATCCTGCTGCAGCTGCTTGCCGTTGAGCGTGACCGTCGCCTTCGGCGTTGCGGCCAAGCCGGTGTACTGAGCGTTCGCGGCGAATTCCACCGTTGCGGCCGAAAGGTCGGTTGCAGGCCAGTCGACCTGGGAGTTCAGCGCCGGGTTGCCGCCGTTGACCTTGCCGTTGGACTTGGTCCAGTACGTGCCCCAGCCGTCCTTGTCCGCGTTGACGTTCAACACGGCGATGGCGTTGGTGGTGTTGGGGTTGTAACGCGAGACGTTATCCTGCTTTGCGGGGTCGTAGGCGTTGTTCGCCTTGAAATCGTCCGCGGAGAGCAGCACGTTGTTGTACACGGTGCCGCCGGACGTCTCGGTGTCGTCGGCGTACATGCCGTACACCAGGCGATCGTTGTACACCAGGCCCGCAACCGCCACGTTATCGTGCACGTAGCCGCCGTTGTCGCCCACCAGCGCACGCTGGCGCATGTTATCGATGGCCTTCACCGGGCCGGCGTTGTAGCAGCCGTACAGCTCGGGCATGCCCGAAGCGTTCTGCTGCTCGCCGTCCACGTCCTTCGTGAAACTCGACAGGTTGCCCGCGATGCCGGAGGCGAAATAGCCGCCGGACCGCGTGATGGTGCCGCCCTGGCCGGTCCAGGTGCCGGCTACGATAGTGCCCAGGTTGCCGCAGTACGAGACCGTGCCGTAGCTGCTGCCCACGATACCGGCAGGGAACGGCTTGGTGGCGCGGCTGCCCAAAATGGTGGCCGCGGAATCGTTGATACAGCCCGAGATCTGGGTGTACGTGCCCGCGCGGCCCACGATGCCGGCCGGGAACGAGTAGCCGTACACGCTGCCGGAGTTCGTGCAATTCGTTACCACAAGCGTGCCCGCGCCCGCCGCCATGCCATCGTCGGAGCCCTTCTGCGTGAAGTTGCCCGAGTACGACGTGGTAGTGGTCTTCGCGCGCAGGCCGCCCACGATGCCGCCCATGCCCGCGGCGTGCGGAGCATCCAGGTAGCCGGAGTTCGTGCAGTTGTCGATGGACCCGCGGCTGTAACCCGCAATGCCGCCCACGTTAGAGGACTGCGAGTACACCGTGTTGCCGAAGCGGTCAAGGCCGTTGGTCTTAGGCGTGTCGACCTTCACCGAACCCGTGTTGCTGCAGTTCGAGATCGTGCCGTGCGCCGTGCCCGCGGCCTTGTAGACGGTGGAATCGACGTCGCCCGCGCTGCCCACGATGCCGCCGATGTTGATGGCCAGGATGGACTGGTCCTCCCAATCGGCGTCGGCAGAATCGGCCTTATACGGCACGCCCGGCTCGGACACGGAAACCGCGCCCGAATTCTGAACGTCGGTCACGTCGCCCGTGCAGATGCCGGCGACGCCGCCCACGTTCTTGATGGGGAAGACGATGTCGCGCGTCTGGTCCATCGTGTGCGAAACCGTCAACGTGCCCGCGTTGGACACGTGGGAGATGGAGCCCTTCGAGGAACCCACCAGCAGGCCAACGTTCTCGATGGCCTTTGTGCTATCGGTCTCGGCGATGGTCAGACTGACCGTTTTGTTGATTTTCACGTTCGAGATGCTCGAGCCCTCGCCCGCCGCACCGATGAAGCCGACGTTGGCGGTTGCGCCCTGCGCATCGATCTTCACGTTGATGATCTCATGGTTCTTGCCGTCGAACGCGCCGTCGAACGTGCGGCCGCCCTGGCCGCCCACGGGCAACGCATCCTGGCTGAAGAAGTTCAGGTCGCCGCCCAGTTCGACGGTTTTGCCCTTGAACGAGTCGGCGGTCGCGCCCGCCTGGCTCTCGTCGGCGGACCCGTTCACCAGGTTGGCGAACGCGTTCCACTGACCGGGCGTCTTGATGACGTACGTCGACCCCGTGGCGTCTTTATACCACGAATAGTCGACGGTGAAGGAGTTCGCGATGGCGATCGCCGGAACGGCGACAAGGGCAACGGCCGCAGCCAGCACGGCCGCTATCGCCTTTCGCGAGAACCTCCTCCCTTTCTTCGCATGCACAGCCGTCGAGCCGCGCGATGGCGGCTGCGCATGCTGCTGCGTTTCGTGCATATGCTGCACTCCTTTCCTTCCCTGTCCGATTCCAAGTTGTGCTGCTATATCAGCGACGTGGGCCTTGCCTGTCGTCGATACCAAAGGACCATCTGCCCGGCGCCGGCCACCACGGCCGCCGCACCCAAGGGGCCTGCGTATTTCTTAAAGGGGTTGCTATGCTCCACCGTGCGCTCCACCTCCGAAGCGTTCGGGTTGGGGATCTGGTACACCGAGTACGCCGGGGCGCCCGAGCCGGAATCGCCCGCGGAGGCCTGCGCGCCCGTGTCGGACTGGCCCGCCGAGCCCGATTGCGCGCCCTCGGCGGCGTTATCGGCCGCATCGGAGCCGCCCTGCACGTCCGTGCCTCCCTGGTTGCCTTTGGCCATGCCCGAACCGGTGCCGTTGCCTTCGTCGCCCGAACCGGTGCCGTCGCCGGTGGTCGTGCCGTTGGAGATGCCGCCACCGCCCGGCTTGTCGTCTTCGTTGCTCGAACCGTCACCGGGGTTTTCGCCGTTCCCAGGCTGCACCGGGGGACCGCCCGCCAGCACCACGTACAGCGTGTTGATCCACTTGATCTGGTACTGCGACGTACCGCTGCCGGGCGTGGAGCCGAACAGCAGGCGGAAGCGCGTCGCCTCGGTCATGTCGTAGTTCGGGTCGGTGCCGGCGTTTTCGATCTCGTTGCTCTCGAACGCGATGATCGGGTACACCTGCACGGCGCCCGCATAGCTCCCGATGTCGATGTTGGGGAAGTAGTAGCGGTTGGTGTCGAAGATGAACGCCGCACTAACGGGACGGTCGATGTTGTCCGCCGTCCCGAAGTTGAGCTGGGACATTCCCGCGATGTTCACGCCCGCGTCCTCGAGCACCGTCGACAGGGGCACGCCGCGCCCGGTCATAGTGTAGTAGGCGCTGTCGCTGAGCGCGGTATAGGTGGCGGTCACCGAGCCCATGCCCTCAAGCTGCTCGAGCGAGTACTCCTTGTTGATAACGAAGTGCTCGTCGGAGTCGTCGTGCAAGTCGGCGGGCGGGTCGCTTTCGTAGTACGCCTTGACCTTGATGGAACTTTGGGGATGGTAGTCGTCCTTCACCTCCCCGCCGGTGGGATCCTTCGTGTTGACCGTCGCGCTGCCCGTCACCGTGACGCCACCATGGCCCGCGGCGCTGGCGCAGTAAATCGATGCTATGCCGTAGCGCGACGGGCGGAACAGGCCCGTGGTCTGATCGATGGCGGCGATGGTGTCGCCTACGTACCATGTGACATCGGCGATATCGCCGGTTTGCGAGGCGATGGAGCCGTTTTTCGTCGAGTACGTTTGGGTGGCGCCCGTTGCCGGGTCCACCACGTCGACCAGGGCGTAGAACTGGACCGTTGCCGTGGACAGGTCCTGCTCGAGGACATAGGGGCCCGACAGCGCCGCCCCGTCAGGACCCGCGATGCGGACGCCTGACACGTAGCGCGCGTCGGTTTGCCCGGTCACCTCGACGTAGATCGTGCAGGCAAGGGGCGCGCCACCCTGCGTGTTCGCCGTGGCAGTGGCCGTCACGGCCACGATGCCGTCGCCCACCGCGGTCAGGATGCCGCCGGGCGAGATGGTGGCGATGGAGGGATCGGACACCGACCAGCTGACATAGCTTTGGTTCGCCACGCTCGTGCCGTCGTTCCACCAAGCCACGTTATCGAACCACAGCGTGCCGCCCTTCGCGGAGATGCGCTGGGCGACGGCCGAGCTGGGGCTGGAGGCGACGCCGACCGTGGCGCCCAACTCATGCGACCAGATGGACACGTCGGCGATGTAGGGCTGTTGCGCAGGCTGGGAAGGCGTTGTCGGGGCCGTGGTGGCAGACCCGCCGGAAGAGCCCGACCCCGCATCGGCGCCGAATGCATCAGGTGCGGGCATCGGCCCCGCAACCAGCGAAAGGCTCAGCAGCACCGCCGCCAAGCACCCAAGCCCCTTATCCTTTAGCCAAGCCATCGTGCCGAGCGTCCCCTTATTTCATCTCGTCCGCGTTTATTCACGCGCAGCTATAACCTATATCATTCGTATTCTATAGCAGGATGGGGATATTTCAATGCGCGTATATTCTTGTTAATGACTATTTGCGAATAAAAATAAGGACAGCGCGAAAATGCCGAAGACTATCCGCGCACACGCAGCGGGGGCAACGTCCGTAGCCCCCACATCAAGCTCCATGCTTCAACTGCCCCATTC
>ERZ1026880.484-NODE-484-length-20245-cov-5.750768_pt1 | contig 20245 bp, 19 predicted proteins | sample MGYA00380170_ERZ1026880 | MGnify/ENA primary metagenome ERZ1026880 (study PRJEB33269, sample SAMEA4719806) | human gut metagenome | biome: human-associated habitat; feature: organic feature; material: feces | place: Cameroon | collected 2013-10 ...
AAGTTTTTTGACATTGTGAGCGAGATGAAAGATGCAATTTCGCTCGGTGTCGGCGAGCCGGACTTTGATACTCCTTGGAGAATACGAGAAGAAGGTATCTATTCACTGGAACGAGGACGTACATTCTATACATCCAATGCGGGTCTGCAGGAACTGAAGGATGAGATCAGTAAATATATGGAACGCCTGATCGGCGTATCTTATGACGCAAAGCATGAGGTGCTGGTGACCGTTGGCGGAAGTGAGGCAATTGATATTGCACTCCGTGCGATGCTGGATCCGGGAGATGAAGTTCTGATTCCCCAGCCATCGTACGTGTCGTATGATCCGTGTACGATTCTGGCTGATGGCGTGCCAGTATCGATTCCGTTGAAAAATGAGAATGAATTTAAGCTGACAAAAGAAGAATTAGAGGCAGTTATTACGCCAAAGACCAAGATTCTTGTCATGCCATTCCCGAATAATCCGACCGGTGCAATCATGACCAGAGAAGAACTGGAGCCGATTGCGGAAGTGGTAAAAGAACATGATCTGTATGTGATTTCGGATGAGATATATGGCGAACTGACCTATAAAGGCGGACATACTTCGATAGCATCGCTGCCGGGTATGAAAGAGAGAACATTGGTTATCAATGGCTTCTCCAAAGGATTTGCCATGACAGGATGGAGACTTGGCTTTGTATGCGGACCACAGATCATTATGGATCAGATGCTGAAGATCCATCAGTATGCGATCATGTGTGCACCGACCAACAGCCAGTATGCAGCAGTGGAAGCACTGCGCAACTGTGGGGATGAAGTAAAGAAGATGCGGGATGCATATAACCAGAGAAGACGATTCCTGATGAGTGAATTCAAACGTATGGGAATTGAATGTTTTGAGCCGTACGGTGCATTTTATGTATTCCCATGTATTAGGGAATTTGGCATGACATCCGAAGAATTTGCGACACGTTTTCTGGAAGAGGAGAAGGTGGCAGCAGTCCCAGGCTCCGCATTTGGTGATTGCGGAGAAGGTTTCCTGCGAATCTCTTATGCGTATTCATTGGAAGACCTGAAAGAAGCACTCGGAAGACTGGAACATTTTGTGAACCGTCTGAGAGCAGAAAAGAAATAGAAAATCGAAAAAGAATTAATATTTCAAAGATTGTGAGTCAAGAGAATGAAATTTTTTCATTCTCTTATTCTTTGTTAAAAAACAATACAAACTATGAGTTCAAACAGGGTGCTAAAGTTGTTATCTGTATCCGGAAAACGCGGCGGCGGTATTTTTGGCGGAGCTCATTACTCAGCTTCTAAGGCTGCAGTACTTGGATTCTCTAAGAACCTTGCCCGTGAAGTATCTTCTTATGGTATCACAACAAACTGTGTATGCCCTGGACTGATCAACACAGAGATCTGGAAATCACTTCCAAAGGAACAGGCAGACGCTGAATCATCAACCCAAGTATTATTATGTTCTGAATAATCCTCCCAATGCATCCAGTCAGTGCATTGAAGAACCCGCTATTTGAAAGAATGGCGGGTTTTATGTATATCAGATGGGAGTCAATCCCCCATCTGATATAGCCTCCGGCAGGATTGCAGAGGTGCGCAGTAGAAGTATGTCATGCAATTGCATGACGCGCACCTCGCAGCAAGAATGCCGAGGCATTCTTGAATTAAGTGTAAAACTGGTTGAAATGTCAGTCTGAGTTTGTGTATAATATGATAAACAGATAATGAATAACATTGGATGTTAAGAAAGGAATGAACAGATGGCCGAATACTTAAAAAAAATTAACAGATCATCTGTCGTACAGCGTGTGATCGATAGACTGACAGAAGCAATTGTCAGTGGAGAATTGAAACCGGGAGACCGTATACCGACAGAGATGGAGCTGGCTGAGCAGATGGGAGTAGCCAGGAACTCGATCAGAGAAGCTGTAAAGATACTTGTATATATTGGAGTGCTGGAGATACGCCGTGCAGATGGAACTTTTGTCTGTGACGGATTTTCCGAGAGTCTGATTGATCCTATGGTTTATGGAATTATATTAAATCAGCAGAATGAGCAGGAGCTGAATGAACTGCGGACGATGATAGAGAGCGGTGTTATGCGTCTTGCGATCGAGAAGGCTTCCGATAAAGAACTGGCAGAATTGAAAGAGCATCTTGGAGTTATGAAAGCAAGTATGACACAGAAGAATCCTAACGTAGATGAAGTGTTTGAAATTGACAATAAGTTCCATGATATGATCGCAGATATGGGACATAATGCAATGGTATTGAAGATCAATGCGATCACACGTGTGCTGACTCACTCTACCAGATATTATTCCGTAAAGGGAATGTTGGAATCGGGACGTGGTGAAGAACTGTATGAAGCGCATGAAGAAGTATATCATATGTTGGAACGCAGACAGGTGAATGGCGTATACGAGTCCATTGCAGGCACGTATTTTCTGAGCGCATACGAACATTAAGAAGGATTAAGCAAATGTTAAATATTGTATTATATGAGCCGGAGATTCCGGCAAATACGGGGAATATCGGACGTACCTGCGTGGCAACAGGAACAAGGCTTCATCTGATCGAACCGCTGGGTTTCCGACTGGATGAAAAGAGTTTGAAGCGTGCGGGTATGGATTATTGGAAAGATCTTGACGTAACAACTTACATTGATTTTAATGATTTCATGGAAAAGAATCCGGGAGCGAAGATCTACATGGCGACGACCAAAGCACCGAATGTATATACCGATGTGAAATACGAGCCGGACTGCTATATTATGTTCGGAAAAGAAAGCGCAGGTATCCCGGAAGAGGTATTGGTAGAGCACAAAGAAGACAGCATCCGCATTCCGATGCTTGGAGATATTCGGTCGCTGAATCTTGGCAATTCTGTGGCAATCGTGCTGTATGAGGCACTGCGCCAGAATGGATTCAGAGGGATGAATCTGGAAGGACATCTGCATCGATTAGAGTGGAAGGATTAACAGAAGCATCTGTATAAAGCGAATATATATTAAGTTGAGCTGGGTATGGAGATACCCAGCTCATTTGCATGAAAAGAAATATTATTTTTTCTTCAATTCCGGAATATAATTCCGACAAGCTTCTACATCTCCTTTAATGAATGCGTCTTTTTTCAGTGGCAGTAGTATACCGCCTGTAAGCTGGAACACGAAGAAACGTTCTGTCTCGAATACACCGCGCACATCATTTTTGCGAAGATCTACATCCGGTGCATTATTCTTATAAGAGCGGATGCGCGTGCCCTCAATCGTGATCATGAGATCATAGCCGTCTTTTGAATAACTGTCGCGGAAAGCCTGGATCTCAGCTTTTTTTCTCTTATTTGTGCTGACCAGCGACACAATAGTAGCAATTACACATAATACAACAATGATTGCAAAGAGTATACAGAGCACACCTTTGTGGGTGTTGTATTCTCGCCAGGTAAAGAATGCACAGATCAGAGCAATGATGATCAGTGTAATATAGTTCTTGTAGGTCTGTGCGGCGTAGCCGTCCTGCACTTCTACCATCAGTGGATCCGTGTACTGATATTGATTCACAATGGTGGTTGATTTTTTTGATGATGATGCCATAGTAAACTCCTTAGTATAGCGGCTGTCAGCCGTAATGATTGATTTCATTATAACGGATGTGTGAGGGAAAGGCAATCACGCAGACGTGGATTCTGCATATAATGAAGCAGAATGACAGTCGAATCGCAGGAGGAATCACAGATGGATCAGAAATTACCATATTATATGGCATATCCTACACCACTTTTATATGATGATGAGCGCAGAGACCGGATGGATTTTGAATATATGAAAAGTATGTATCCGGATGCGGCGAAGCAGCTTCTTCCATATATAGAGGATGAATGTGACCGTGTTGCATATGAAGGAAGTGTGATGTTTGATGAATATCCGGATCAGCTTCAGCTGCACTTGATGGGAAGACGCGTGTATGACAGAGCAGAAAAAGATCAAGTGATTGAAAAGTTGATCCGAAGCGAAGGAAAGGGTGCGGATGAATCCTGGATACGGGATCTGATACAAGTGATGCTTTATCAGGAAATCTATAAGCGTCGCAGTGATCAGCGCAAATATAGTCAGAAGTATTATCAGGGGATCGCATTTCCAAAAGGTTAGCCTTGTGCAGAATACAAAACGTATGCTATACTGATTGCGCAAAAATGAGACAGAGCAGAAGATAAGGAGCAGATGCATGGATAATATTATATTGATTGGTATGCCGGCATCAGGCAAAAGCACAGTTGGAGTTGTATTGGCAAAAAGGCTTGGTTATGAATTTATAGATACAGATCTGCTGATCCAGAAGCAGGAGCAAGCATTGCTCAGGGAGATCATTGCAGAAAAAGGGGAGGATGGTTTCCTGGTGATTGAAGATCAGGTAAACGCAGATCTTGAAGCGGAACGGTCAGTGATCGCACCGGGAGGAAGTGTGGTATACTGTGAAAATGCCATGAAACATTACAAAGAAATTGGTGCGGTAGTATATTTACAGACCAGTTATCAAACAATAAAAGAAAGAATCGGAGATCCAAAGAAGCGAGGGGTTGTGTTGCGGGAAGGACAGACGCTTAAGGATCTCTATGAAGAGCGCAGAGTGTTGTTTGAAAAGTATGCAGATGTTACAATTTGCGAAGATGGATTGACATTGTCTGAAACTATTGGTAAAGTAGTAGAGGTTTTCGGGCAGGAATAATATTGGTAAATGTTACGAAAATCTTACGGGGTTGTAAAAAAGATTTTACAAATACTTATTACTGATGTATACTAGACTATACGAATAATGTTATTTAATTGAAATTGGATTTACGTGCCATATATATTGGGACATAAAGGCGAGAGTATAAATAGAAAATAATTGAGGTGCAAAATGGAACAGTATATTATCAAAGGCGGCAATCCGCTTGTTGGGGAAGTGGAGATTGGCGGCGCTAAGAATGCAGCTCTGGCTATTCTTGCGGCAGCTATTATGACTGACGAGACGGTTTTGATCGATAATCTGCCAGATGTGAATGATATTAATGTATTATTGGACGCTATAGCCGGAATCGGCGCATCCGTTCACCGTATTGACAGACATACGGTAAGGATCAATGGTAAAGGAATTACTAATTTTGATATCGAATATGAGTATATCAAGAAGATCCGGGCGTCATATTATCTGCTGGGTGCGTTACTCGGCAAGTACAAGAAAGCAGTTGTGGCGCTTCCGGGCGGATGCAATATCGGAAGCCGTCCGATCGACCAGCATCTGAAAGGATTCCGTGCTCTGGGAGCTGAGGTTGAGATCGAGCATGGCAAGATCATTGCTGAGGCAGAGAAGCTTGTCGGCAAGCATATTTATTTTGACGTTGTCAGTGTAGGTGCTACGATCAATGTCATGATGGCAGCAGCTATGGCTGATGGACTGACGATCATGGAGAATGTGGCAAAAGAGCCTCATGTAGTAGATGTGGCGAACTTCCTGAACAGCATGGGTGCTAATATCCGTGGCGCAGGTACCGATGTGATCAAGATTCGAGGTGTGCGTTCCCTGCACAGAACAGAGTATTCTGTTATTCCGGATCAGATTGAAGCCGGAACATTTATGTTTGCAGCAGCAGCTACCAAGGGTGATGTGACTGTCTGTAACGTCATTCCGAAGCATTTGGAAGCAACCATTGCCAAGTTGTTAGAGATTGGCTGTGAAGTAGAAGAGTTTGATGATGCGGTACGCGTGGTTTCCAAGGGAGGACTCACCAGTACACATGTAAAGACTTTGCCATATCCGGGATTCCCGACAGATATGCAGCCACAGATTGGTGTTACGCTTGCTCTTTGTAAAGGGACAAGTATGATTACTGAAAGTATTTTTGAAAACCGTTTCAAATATCTGGATGAACTTGCCCGCATGGGTGCATGTGTGAAGGTAGAAGGTAATTCCGCTTCGATCGAAGGTGTGGAGAAGCTTTCGGGAGCACGTGTCAGTGCACCGGATCTACGTGCAGGAGCTGCGCTTTGCATCGCAGGACTTGCAGCAGATGGTATTACAATTGTAGATGACATCGTATATATCCAGAGAGGATATGAGCGGTTTGAAGAGAAGTTGAGAGGCCTTGGCGCAGTGATCGAGCGTGTCAGTACAGAACGTGAGATTCGCAGATTTACGCTGAAAGTCAGCTAGAGGCGGCAGACAATTGAATAATATGATGGCAGGGGCAAAAGTCCCTGACTATGACTAACTCTTATTCAGAGCAGTGGAGATACAAAGGATCTGAGAAGCTGCGGCAACCCCCATTGGAGGAAGGTGCCAACCTGAGCGAGCAAATCGAACAATAAGAGGATTGGTTTATAACTACGAAATAAAGCAGTCCACTTGGTGGGCTGCTTTTTGTGCAATAAATGAAAGAGCATTGATTGCACATCGGTCAGGCGTTAGCCTGGTCGAGAATATATAATCATGCAGCTAATAAAAAGATATACTTACACAACAGAAAGGAACACAAGAAGATGGAAAAAAGATTATTTACATCAGAGTCAGTAACTGAAGGACATCCGGACAAAATGTGCGACCAGATTTCAGATGCGATCCTGGATGCACTTATGGAACAGGATCCAATGAGCCGTGTGGCATGTGAGACATGCACTACTACAGGTCTGGTTATGGTTATGGGAGAGATTACAACAAAAGGATATGTGGATATTCAGAAGATCGTACGTGACACGGTACGTGAGATTGGATATACTCGTGGCAAATATGGATTTGACGCAGATACCTGCGGTGTAGTAGTAGCACTGGATGAGCAGTCTACAGATATTGCTATGGGTGTTGATAAGGCGCTGGAAGCAAAAGAACATACCATGTCTGACGAAGAAATCGACGCTATCGGAGCAGGAGATCAGGGTATGATGTTCGGTTATGCTTCTGATGAGACAGAAGCATTGATGCCATATCCGATCGCGCTGGCACAGAAGATGGCTATGAAGCTTACTGAGGTAAGAAAGAATGGAACTCTGCCATATCTGAGACCGGATGGAAAGACTCAGGTTACTGTAGAATATGATGAGCAGGACAGACCGGTTCGTCTGGATGCTGTTGTACTTTCTACACAGCATGATCCGGAGGTGACTCAGGAGCAGATCCATGAGGATATTAAGAAATACGTATTTGATGAGACGATCCCGGCTAATATGGTAGATGCTGATACCAAGTTCTTTGTGAATCCAACCGGACGTTTTGTAATCGGCGGACCTCACGGAGACAGCGGACTGACAGGCCGTAAGATCATCGTAGACACTTATGGCGGAATGGCTCGTCATGGTGGTGGTGCATTTTCAGGTAAAGACTGCACAAAGGTAGACCGTACAGCAGCTTATGCAGCACGCTATGCGGCTAAGAATGTCGTGGCAGCAGGACTTGCCAAGAAGTGTGAGATTCAGCTTTCTTACGCAATCGGCGTGGCTTGTCCGACTTCCATCAGAGTAGATACATTCGGCACAGGAAAAGTATCGGATGAGAAGCTGGTTGAGATCCTGAGAGAGAACTTTGACTTCCGTCCGGCAGGCATGATCAAGATGTTGGATCTGAGACGTCCGATTTACAAACAGACAGCGGCTTACGGACACTTTGGACGTACAGATATCGATCTTCCGTGGGAGAAGACAGACAAGGTGGATGCACTGAAAGCATATCTGTAAGAGTATCTTGTTGTTTTATAAAAAGTTTAGAAATGTTTATGGGTGCTTTGGTGAGAAGCACCCATTTTTGTGCTATGATAAGAATAACTTTTAGATAAAGAGGTTATTGATTATGAAGCTGAAGACGAGACTGGTGGTAGCATTTCTTACAGTCGTGATCTTGCCGGTTATTCTATCGGGAAGTGTTATATTTGCGGTGGGAAAGTACCAGATGAATTGTATAGAAAAGACATATGGTATCAGTGGGACTTCGGTAGAGAGCCTGTCTAACTCAATCAAGACACTTGGACAGTTGACGATGGAGCCGTACAGAGAATTGTGTAATGAGATCGACCGGACACCACAGAAGATGGAAGATGCGGCATTTCTGGAGAAGATTAATCAGGAACTGGAAGAGAAGAAGTCTTATCTGTTGGTGCGCAGGAATGACATGATGGCATATATGGGTACAGACTATGATGAAGCAGAAGCGGTGATCAGCCAGTTGCCGGAATATGATGAGAACAGAACTCCATCGGAGAACAGTATTTATCTTGGAGGTGAAGCGCAGGCGCTTGTAAAGCAGATTGATTTTCAGTATGAAGATGGTGAAGAGGGCAGTGCATTTCTTGTTACGGATGTGGGAACTGTGATGCCGGAAGTACGTGCGATGGCGAGAGAAATTGTAATCATTGTGGTATTGATCCTGCTTTTTACAATCGCAGCACTGATCGTGTGGATATACAGAGCAGTCATGGGACCGGTGGCAAAGATCCAGAAGGCTGCGGAGAATATTAAGAATGGCAATCTGGATTTTGAGATGCCAAAAGCTGATAATGATGAATTTGGTCAGGTATATCAGAACTTTGAAGATATGCGAATACGTCTGAAAGAGAGCGCGGAAGAGAAGATCCAGTTTGATAAAGAGAATAAGGAACTGATCAGCAATATCTCTCACGATCTGAAGACACCTGTGACCACGATTAAGGGTTATGCAGAAGGTATTATGGATGGCGTGGCAGATACACCGGAAAAGATTGACAAGTATGTACGGACGATCTACAACAAGGCTAATGAGATGAACACGCTGATCAATGAGCTGACGTTGTATTCTAAGATTGATACGAATCGTATTCCGTATAATTTTAATACTATCCCGGTTAATGCATATTTTGACGATTGCGCGGAAGAACTTTCCATGGAACTTGAGCCTAAAAATGTAGAATTTGGATATTTTAATTACGTAGAAGGTGATGTGAAGATCATCGCAGATGCAGAGCAGATTAAGAGAGTGATCCACAATATTATTAATAATTCACTCAAATATATGGACAAAGCGAAAGGCATGATCAATCTGCGTGTGAAGGATGTAGGAGATTTTGTACAGGTGGAATTGGAAGATAATGGTAAAGGTATCGCAGCGAAGGATCTGACGAAGATATTCGAACGATTCTACCGGACAGATGCATCTCGTAATTCTTCGAAGGGAGGAAGCGGCATTGGCTTGTCTATTGTAAAGAAAATCGTTGAGGAGCATGGTGGCAAGATCTGGGCGACCAGCCGGGAAGGCACTGGTACGACCATGTATTTTGTATTAAGAAAATATCAGGAGGTACCGATTCATGAGTAAGATATTAATAGTAGAGGATGAAGTAGCAATTGCAGATTTGGAAAAGGATTATCTGGAACTGTCCGGGTTTGATGTAGAAGTGGCGAATGACGGACTGATCGGTTACCAGAAAGCAATGGAAGAGGACTATAATCTGGTAATCCTGGATCTGATGCTTCCGGGAATGGATGGGTTTGAAATCTGCCGCAAGCTTCGTGAAGAGAAGAACACACCAATCATCATGGTATCTGCGAAGAAAGATGATATTGATAAGATCCGGGGTCTGGGTCTGGGAGCTGATGATTATATGACCAAACCGTTCAGTCCCAGTGAATTGGTGGCAAGAGTTAAGGCACATCTGTCACGATATGAGAGACTGATCGGAAGCGCAGCAGAGGTGAACAAGGTCATTGAGATCCGCGGTCTGAAGATCGATACAACGGCCAGAAGAGTGTGGGTTAATGGTCAGGAGAAAGCATTTACCACAAAAGAATTTGATCTGCTCACATTTCTTGCAAGTCATCCGAATCATGTGTATACTAAGGATGAACTGTTCAGCGAGATCTGGGATATGGAATCCATCGGAGATATAGCAACGGTGACGGTTCATATTAAGAAAATCCGTGAGAAGATCGAGATGGATACATCCAACCCGCAGTATATTGAGACAATCTGGGGTGTAGGATACAGATTCAAGATGTAGTAATAGTTCTGATAACAGTTATTCGGGCGGGTTCCAACAGGAATCCGCTTATTTATTTGAAGATTTAGGAGAATACTATGATTACCAGTACATCCAATGCAAAGGTAAAAAGACTTGTGAATTTGAGAAAGAAAAGGAAAGCCAGAGATACAGAAAAGGTATTTCTTACAGAAGGACTTCGGATGTTCGAGGAAGTGCCGGAGGACAGACTTCTGGAAATCTATGTGACCGAACATTTCTATAAAAAGGAAAAAGCACTGGTGGATGCAAAGCATAAGAAGAGTGGATGCCAGATGGAGGTGCTGACGGATACCGTGATGAATTTGGTGTCGGATACCAAGACGCCTCAGGGAGTGTTATGTGTGGTGACACAGGAGAATCAGGGAGAAGCGTGGCTTGAAAAGGAACTTAAAGCGCCGGAACAGGTACCGCTTATCATGCTGTTAGATAATCTTCAGGATCCGGGGAATATGGGGACGATCCTGCGGACTGCGGAAGCGGCAGCAGTAACAGGGATTATCATGAGCTCCGACTGCGTGGATGTGTATAATCCGAAGGTTATTCGTTCAACGATGGGATCTATATTTCGTGTGCCGTTTGTGTATGTGGAGAACGTAACGGATGTGATTCGGCAGATGAAAGAGCATGGTATCCGTACTTATGCAACACACCTGGAAGGAGAGCTTGCCTACGATGAGCCGGATTATCGCACACCGTCAGCATTTTTTGTGGGAAATGAGGGCAACGGTCTCAGAGATCAGGTGGCTGAACTTGCGGATATATACATTAAGATTCCAATGGCAGGTCAGGTGGAATCCCTGAATGCGGCGATCGCAGCTACGGTAGTGATGTTTGAAGCGGGGCGCCAACGTCGGCATTGACTTTTGAAGTTGGAATAATTATAATGATACCAACCGTTATGGAACCATAATCGAAGGAGGGATTCTTATGGAGACAATGGGATGGCTGATTATATTTATTGTACTCATTGTGATCGAACTTCTGACCATGGGACTTACAACGATCTGGTTTGCCGGAGGTGCACTGGCGGCGCTTCTGATGTCAGTGTTAGGATTAGGGATGCCGGTACAGGTTGTGGTATTTATCATCGTATCGGTTCTGCTGCTGGTACTGACGAGACCGATTGCGGTGAAGTATTTTAACCAGAACAGACAGAAAACGAATGTGGAAAGTCTGATCGGGCAGCAGGCATTGGTGCTGGAAGATGTGGATACGCTGCATGCATCAGGACAGGTAAAAGTGAACGGGCAGATCTGGTCGGCGAAGACAGAAGAGATGTCTGGTTTCATTGCAAAAGATACGGTTGTGATGATCCAGGGAATCCAGGGAGTTAAGTTGATTGTAAAGGCAAAGGAGGATTAGTTATGGTGGCAGGTATTTTCAGTATGTTAGGAATCTTGATTCTTTTAATCGTGATTGGAGTTGTAGTATCCTGTGTGCGTATTGTACGGCAGGCACAGGCATTAGTAATAGAGAGACTCGGTGCTTATCAGGCAACCTGGGGAACAGGACTTCATGTGAAGCTTCCGATCGTTGACCGTGTGGCAAGACGAGTGGATCTGAAGGAGCAGGTAGTAGACTTTGCACCACAGCCGGTAATTACCAAAGATAATGTAACGATGCGTATTGATACGGTTGTGTTTTATCAGATCACTGATCCGAAGATGTTCTGCTATGGTGTGGCGAATCCGATCATGGCGATTGAGAATCTGACAGCTACAACACTTCGTAATATTATTGGAGATCTGGAACTTGACCAGACACTTACCTCAAGAGAGACGATCAATACTAAGATGCGAGCTTCTTTGGATGTGGCAACAGATCCGTGGGGCATTAAGGTGAACAGAGTAGAACTTAAGAATATTATTCCGCCGGCAGCAATCCAGGATGCGATGGAGAAGCAGATGAAAGCTGAGCGTGAGAGACGTGAGGCTATCCTTCGTGCAGAAGGCGAGAAGAAGTCTACGATCCTGGTGGCAGAAGGACATAAGGAATCTGCAATCCTGGATGCAGAGGCTGAGAAGCAGGCAGCAATTTTGCGCGCGGAAGCGGAGAAGGAAAAGATGATCAAAGAAGCAGAAGGTCAGGCAGAGGCAATTTTGAAAGTACAGCAGGCCAATGCAGACGGTATCCGTTTTCTGAAGGAAGCAGGAGCAGATGAGGCAGTGCTTACAATGAAGAGCTTGGAAGCATTTGCCAAGGCGGCAGATGGTAAGGCTACTAAGATCATTATTCCATCTGAAATTCAGGGGATCGCCGGGCTGGTGAAATCCGTGACTGAGATTGGAAAAGATACGACAGAAGAATAAAACATAAAGAAAAGAGGAAAAAGACATGGATTTAAAGGGACGCAGTTTTTTGAAATTACTTGATTTTACACCGGAGGAGATTGTTTATCTCGTAGATCTGGCGCAGGATCTGAAAGAGAAGAGAAAGAAAGGCATCAGAGGCAACAGCCTGAAGGATAAGAACATTGCACTTATTTTCGAAAAACCGTCTACCAGAACCAGATGTTCATTCACCATCGGGGCACAGGAAGAGGGTGCTCTGGCAACTTACCTTGCAGGAAGTGAACTGCAGCTTGGTGAAAAAGAGAGTATCGAAGATACAGCCCGTGTACTGGGAAGAATGTTTGATGGTATCGAATACCGTGGCTTTGACCATTCTTATGTAGAAGAACTGGCTGAACACAGTGGTGTACCTGTCTGGAACGGACTGACAGATCAGTGGCACCCGACACAGCCGTTAGCAATGATGCTGACACTGAAAGAGCACTTCGGATACCTGAAGGGGTTGAAGGTAGTGTATCTTGGAGATGGACGTAACAACGTAGCGAACAGTCTGATGGTTGCCTGTGCAAAGGTTGGTATTGATGTTGCAATTTCAGCTCCGAAGCAGTTGTGGCCGGAAACATGGTTAGTAGAGACCTGTGAGAAGCTGGCGAAAGAAGCAGGATCTACCGTAACAGTATCTGATAAGCTGGATGTAGTAGAAGGCGCTGATATGTTGTATACAGACGTGTGGTATTCTATGGGTGAGGAAAGAAAAGAGCAGGAGCGTATCCGTCTTGCAGTGCCTTACCAGATCAACAGTGCGCTGATGGCAAGAACAGGTAAAGATACTACAATTTTCTCGCACTGTCTGCCGGCTAACAAAGGAAAAGAAGTAACTGAGGAAGTATTTGAAAGTGAAGCATCCAAGGTGTTTGATGAGGCAGAGAACCGCCTGCATACGATCAAAGCAATTATGGTGGCTACACTGGGTGAATAAATGAAAAAAGAAATATTATCCATGCTCCGCAGTGCGGAGGGATATGTATCAGGACAGCAGCTCTGTAACCAGTTAAAGGTTTCCAGAACTGCTGTCTGGAAAGTAATAGAACAGTTGAAAGCGGAAGGGTATGATATAGAAGCGGTGCATGGCAAAGGCTATCATCTGGTAAGTGTTCCGGATGTGATATCGCAGGCAGAGATTGAGAGTCGTCTGCAGACGAAATGGGCCGGATGCAGCGTTTTTTATTGTCCAGTCATAGATTCTACTAATGTGAAGGCAAAGCGACTTGCTGATGAGGGAGCACCTCACGGTACTCTGGTAGTAGCAGGTCATCAATCTGCCGGGAAAGGAAGACGCGGTAGGGTCTGGGAGTCACCGGAAGGTACCGGGATTTATATGACGTTAATTCTGAGACCGGGTATCAAGCCGGAACAGGCGCCGATGCTTACGGTATTGATGGCGCAGAGCGTGGCAGATGCCATACAGACGGTGACCGGAATTACGCCGGGAATCAAGTGGCCGAATGACATTGTAATGGATGGCAGGAAGATCTGTGGAATCCTGACTGAGATGAGTACGGAAATGACATGGATCCACTATGTGGTGATTGGTGTGGGTATTAATGTGCATCAGCAGACATTTCCAGAGGAATTGGAAGATAAGGCCTCATCGCTGGATCTGGCTGGTGCACAGTCTGTAAAGCGGGCTGAACTTGTGGCAGAAGTGATGAAGCGTTTTGAGATATATTATGAGCAATTTGAAAAAGAAGGGGATCTGTCGGTGATCTGGGAGCGGTATAACGAAATGCTTGTCAACAGAGACCGGGAGGTGCGTGTGCTGGAGCCGGGGCATGAATATACTGGACATGCCATCGGTATTGATAAAAATGGCGAGCTTTTGGTGCGCCGGGAAAATGGGCAGGTCGAGACGATCTATGCCGGAGAGGTATCGGTAAGAGGAATATATGGGTATGTATGATGATAAAGTTGTGCTCTGTGGAGCCAACTCTTATAACGAAAAGTATTATCTGAATCCGGATTTTGAAGGACTTCCGGATCATGTAAAAGAAGAGTTAAAGATTATGTGTGTGTTGTATGTGCACGATGTCGGAGGCGTATTAACACTCGTGTTTGAAGAGAATGGCGAACTGTGCTTTGAGGTTACATCCGAAGATTTTGATCCGACATTTGATGATATTGGCAGCCGCTTGCTGATTAAAAAGCTGCAGACAGAGAAATCGGATCTGCTGGAAGCACTTCAGATGTATTTTCGTGTATTCTTTTTGAATGAAGACATGGATCTGGATGGTAAGGAATAGGAGGACGCTATGTTACTTGCAATAGATATAGGGAATACGAATATTACGTTGGGAGTATTCGATGACAGAGAGCTTTTGGGAAAGTTCCGTATGACAACGATGATGTCAAGAACTTCCGATGAATATGGTATTACGCTAAGAGAGCTTTTAAGGAATCAGAATATGAATCCGGATGAGATTGATGCAGTTATCGTTGCGTCTGTTGTACCGGATATTATGCATTCATTCAGTAGTGCTATTATTAAATATTTTGGACATAAGCCGGTGATCGTGTCAGCCGGGATCAAGACTGGTATCCGAGTAGCGACAGAGAATCCAAGACAGACGGGGCCGGATCGAATTGTGGATGCGGTTGCGGCCTATAAATTATATGGTGGACCGATTATTGTAGTAGACTTTGGAACAGCAACAACTTTTGACCTGGTAGAACCGGATGGTACTTTTGGTATAGGTGTAACGGCACCTGGTATCCGGACATCAGCAAGAGCACTTTGGGGTGGGGCAGCGATGCTTCCGGAGATTGAGATCCGCAAGCCGGATACGATCCTTGCGAGAGAGACTATTTCCAGTATGCAGGCGGGGCTTGTATATGGATATATTGGTCAGACAGAGTATCTGATTCGCCGGTTGAAAGAAGAATCCGGGTTTACTGATGCGAAGGTAGTAGCGACAGGTGGACTGGGCAATATCATTTATAAAGAGACAGACTCTATTGATTATTATGATCAGAATCTGACATTAAAGGGTCTGGAACTGATCTATGAGAAGAATAAAAAGACAGCCAGAGAGAGCGTGTAGGCGGAAGTGTCTGCGCGGAGTATAAGGAGTGGACATGCAGATAGGAAATGTGACAATCAAGCATCCATACATTCTGGCGCCGATGGCAGGTGTAACAGACCTGCCATTTCGTCTGCTATGCAAAGAGCAGGGCGCGGGACTGTTGTGTATGGAAATGATCAGTGCCAAGGCATTACAGTATAAGAATAAAAATACAAAAGCACTGCTTTCGATTCATCCTGATGAATATCCGGTATCACTACAGCTCTTTGGCTCAGATCCGAAGATTATATCGGAACAGGCAAAGAAGATCGAAAATCTGCCGTTTCAGATATTGGATATTAACATGGGCTGTCCGGTTCCGAAAGTGGTAAAAAATGGTGAGGGATCAGCACTCATGAAAAACCCGAAGCTTGTATATAATATTGTAGCCGAAACAGTGAAAGCAATTCGAAAACCTGTGACGGTAAAGATACGTAAAGGCTTTGATGAACAGTCACTAAATGCAGTAGAGATTGCAAAGGTCATAGAAGCGGCAGGGGCATCAGCAATTGCGGTACACGGAAGAACCAGAGAACAGTATTATTCCGGCAAGGCAGACTGGGAGATTATCCGACAGGTGAAAGAGGCGGTGAAGATTCCGGTTATCGGTAATGGAGATGTGACTTCGGCGAGGCTTGCAGCAGATATGCGGAAGCAGACGGGCTGTGATGGAGTGATGATCGGAAGAGGAGCGCAGGGGAATCCATGGATTTTTCATGAACTGCTGGTGTATGAAGAGACCGGACGGATTCCAGAGCGTCCAAACATTCAGCAGATATGTGATACGATACTTCGACATGCGAGACTGCAGATTGAGTTCAAGGGTGAGTATCTGGGAATCCGGGAAATGCGTAAGCACACAGCGTGGTATACCAAAGGAATGACCGGATCCGCCAGACTCAGAGACATGGTGAATCAAGTAGAGACATATGAAGAATTAGAAGCACTTTTGACAAAAATGATAACCGGAAACAATTGACAGAAATGATTCAATTATGTATAATTATGAAATTGCGAAAGTATAGTAAGGAGCGATGAGAAACATGGAAGAAAAGAAGAAAATTCTTACGTATGCAGGTTTAAAAGCACTCGAGGATGAGCTTGAGAATCTGAAAGTTGTTAAGCGTAAAGAAGTTGCTGCAAAGATAAAAGAAGCAAGAGAACAGGGCGATCTGTCAGAGAATGCAGAGTACGATGCTGCTAAGGATGAACAGCGTGATATCGAGGCAAGAATCGATGAGCTGGAGCAGATTCTGAAGAATGCAGAAGTTGTAGTAGAGGATGAAGTAGACTCTGATAAGATTAACATCGGATGTACAGTAGCTGTATATGATGAAGAGTTTGATGAAGAGATTGAATTCAAAATCGTAGGATCTACAGAGGCTAACAGCCTTCAGGGCAAGATTTCCAACGAATCTCCGGTTGGAAAGGCGCTTCTCGGACGTGAAGTCGGCGATGAAGTAGTCGTAGAGACACAGGCAGGAGATATTACCTATAAAGTATTGAAGATTGAGAGATCTATTTAAGAGATAAGGAGTAAGGAAAGTGGCTGGACAGAAGAATGGACAGGAACAGGATATTAATCAGTTAAGAAAGGTTCGCCGTGAGAAGCTGGCTAACCTTCAGGAAGCGGGCAAGGACCCATTTCAGATTACAAAATATGATCAGACACACCACTCTCTGGAAGTAAAAGAGCTGTACAATGCTCACGAAGCAGAGCTTCTTGCAGGAAGAGCTGCTGTGAATACAGAGGGTATGGAAGAGCAGGAAGCAAAGCAGGCAGTCAATGACGATTACAATGAGCGCAGAGAGATCATGGATGCAAGTCCGATTCACGTAAGCATCGCGGGACGTATGATGTTTAAGCGTGTGATGGGTAAAGCTTCATTCTGCAATATTCAGGATCTGGATGGAAGCATTCAGGTATATGTTGCAAGAGATGTGATCGGTACAGATGCATATGCAGATTTTAAGAAGTCTGACATCGGTGATATTTATGGTGTGAAAGGTTATGCCTTCCGTACAAAGACAGGTGAGGTTTCTATCCATGCTGAAGAGATGACACTGCTCTCTAAGAGTCTTCAGATCCTTCCGGAGAAGTTCCATGGCATGACCAACACAGACCTCAGATACCGTCAGAGATATGTTGACCTTATTATGAATCCGGAATCAAAGGATGTATTTATCAAACGTTCTAAGATCATCAGCGCAATCAGAAGATTCCTTGGTGATCAGGGATTCCTGGAGGTAGAGACTCCAATCCTGACAAGTAATGCCGGCGGAGCATCTGCAAGACCGTTTGAAACACACTTTAATGCACTGAACGAAGACCTGAAGCTTCGTATTTCTCTGGAGCTTTATCTGAAGAGACTTATCGTAGGCGGTATGGAAAAGGTATACGAGATTGGTCGTGTATTCCGTAATGAAGGTCTCGATACAAGACATAATCCAGAGTTCACGCTGATGGAGCTCTATCAGGCATACACAGATTACAATGGAATGATGGATCTGACAGAGAATATGTACCGCTATGTGGCACAGGAAGTTCTCGGAACTACTAAGATCGTCTACAAAGGCATTGAAATGGATCTTGGTAAGCCATTTGAGAGAATTACTATGGTCGATGCTGTTAAGAAATACGCCGGTATTGACTGGAACGATGTGGAGACAACTGAGGATGCCAAGAAACTGGCAGATGAGCACCACATCGAATACGAAGACAGACATAAGAAGGGTGATATCCTTTCTCTGTTTTTTGAAGAATATGCAGAAGAACATTTGCTTCAGCCTACATTTGTAATGGATCATCCAATCGAAATCTCACCGCTTACCAAGAAGATTCCTGGTAATCCGGAATACGTAGAGCGTTTCGAGATGTTTATGAACGGATGGGAAATGTGTAACGCATACTCAGAGCTGAATGATCCAATCGATCAGGCAGAGCGTTTTGCACAGCAGGATGCTAATGCAGAAGCTGGTGATGAGGAAGCGCAGCATACGGATGAAGACTTCCTGAACGCACTTGAGATCGGTATGGCACCGACAGGTGGTATCGGATACGGAATCGACCGTCTCTGCATGCTGCTGACAGGGGCAGAGGCAATCCGTGACGTACTGCTCTTCCCGACAATGAAGTCACTCGGTGATGTAAATAAGAAAAATGATGTAAAAAATCAGGCTGCCGAAGAAGTGAAAGCTGAGCCTGAAAAGATTGATTTTTCTAAGGTAAAGATTGAGCCTTTATTTGAGGAAGAAGTTGATTTTGATACATTCAGCAAGTCAGATTTCAGAGCTGTAAAGGTTAAAGAGTGTGTTGCAGTACCAAAGTCAAAGAAACTCCTTCAGTTCACTCTTGATGATGGAACAGGCACAGATCGTACGATTTTAAGCGGTATTCACGCTTATTACGAGCCGGAAGAACTGGTTGGTAAGACACTGATTGCCATCACAAATCTTCCACCGAGAAAGATGATGGGAATAGAGTCTTGTGGTATGTTATTATCAGCAGTAAATAATCTGAAAGACTCAGAAGATGAAGAACTGCATCTGATCATGGTTGATAACCACATTCCAGCAGGTGCAAAGCTCTATTAAGATGATGTATGGATGTACCGTTTCACTAAAATGACGGGATGTACTTCATTTGATAAAAAACTGAAAAAACAGCGATTTACATCAAACTTACATCAATTGATGCAGAAATCGGTGCAAGCAAGAAAAAATCGCATAATTAGCAGAATGAATGGGCAGTCCTGAAATCGGGATTGCCCATTTTTAGAAGAAAGACGAAAAACTCTTGACCTGCACGCAGCGTATACGCTTATACTATCAACATAAATCATAAGGAGGTGCATCTGATGTTATTAAATGAAATTATAAATGAGGTTGGAATGACAAAGCGTGCAGTTAAGTATTATGAAGAAAAAGGATTGCTGTCAGTGGATAAAGATAACAATGGTTATCGTAACTATACTGCACAAGATGTTGAAACTTTAAAAAAGATTTCAGTATATAGAAAACTCGGTATTAGTATTAAAGACATACAGAGCCTTTTGGAAACTGGCGACAAAAGTATTCTTCTTCGTATTTATCAAGAAAAAGTGCAGGAAAAAGTTTTAAAAGACTCAGAACTTGAAGCTTTGAAGCAATTTATAGATGATGGTGACGCAGACAAAGCAAATGAGGCACTTGATTATCAAACCGTTGAAAATGCAATTGAGTCTTTGCTACCGGGAAAAGAATGGGGAGATTATTTTAAAAGTCATTTCAAACCATTTCTTAATGTAAGGTTGAAGACTCTGGAACAGAAGCAGGCACTACAGAATATATTAGAATATTGCGATGAAACGACATTGAAAGTTCCTTTTATTATGGGAATAGGTGCGAAGATGATAGGTGGGATTGCACAAGAAACCAGAACCGCAGATGAGATGATAGCCTATTATCGTGATATGAGTGAAAGTGAATATGAAAGACTAAAAGAAAAAGTATGGAAAGGTGCTAAAATGAAAAACGGTATAATGAAATACCATCCAGCATTTATTGCACAGAGAAAAATGCAGAAAGAGTTACAAAATAAAGGATATAACGATATATTCATTCCTAATTTAATGGTTCTGTCTCCAACGTATGCAGAATATAAGAAAGCGTTAGATAATGTGAACGATAGAATGTGTAGAGAACTTGGACTGTATTATGATAGCAATTATAACTTAGTTATTAAAAAAGATAATTCTAAGTAAAAGTTAAACTACCCTTTGGGAGAGGAGAAATCCTTTTCTCAAAGGGCTTTTTCTATTTATACGGATATTCGCAA
>ERZ1026880.486-NODE-486-length-20200-cov-36.675652_pt1 | contig 20200 bp, 17 predicted proteins | sample MGYA00380170_ERZ1026880 | MGnify/ENA primary metagenome ERZ1026880 (study PRJEB33269, sample SAMEA4719806) | human gut metagenome | biome: human-associated habitat; feature: organic feature; material: feces | place: Cameroon | collected 2013-10 ...
GCTGCTTGAACAATTTTTACTTCAAAATATTGTCTAGCTTTTGGGGGTCACTTCAGTTAGATTGGTTCGTGGCGGTTTTGTTATATTGTTTGGTTTAAATTGCTAAATTAGGCGCTTGATGAGCTGTTTTTGCTAAATCAGGATTTGCCTTTCTGCGGCGGCATTTTTTCCAGGTAAACGCTGGTGGAAGGGAAGGCGAAGTCGCATCCATCCCGCTTCATCAGGTCCATGATGGCCAGGTTCATGCGACTTTTCAGCTGCAAATAGCCGGTATAATCCACCGCCGTCACATAGCAGCGCACCAGAATATCCATGCTGGAAGCGCTAAATTCATTCAGGGTAACAGTCATTGCGTCCGAGCTGATCTGTGCATCCGCACTGAGCAGTTCTTTCAGATCTGCACACAGCGTTTCAACTTTTTCGCGCGGGGTATCATAGGTAACACCGATCGTAAACTGCCACAGGCGGTTGGTCCGGTCAGTAACATTCTGGATGTATTCGCCACACACCTTGGAGTTTTCTACCGTAATCACTGCATGGTCCGGCGTGCGGATACGGGTGGAGCGGAACGAGATATCTTCCACCGTGCCCTCATAGCTGCCCAGAATCACATAGTCACCAATGCCAAAGGGATGTTCCAGCACCAGCGCTACCCCTGCAATCAGGTTTGTCATGGTGGACTGCGCCGCCAGGGTAATACCGATACCGGCAACGCCAGCACCTGTCAGCAGGCCGGTAACGGGAATGCCCAATGCATCCAACACCGCAATGCCCGCCACAACGCCTACAACAGCTCGGAAGATATTTTCAAAAAAGCGCCCCATTGTGCGGTTGGTAGCAATATCCAGCTTGTTTTCTGCGCTGCGCAGCAAAAGGCGGCACACGGGGGCAGCCATCCATGCGCCCCAGGCAATCAGGCAGATTGCGGTTACCTGCATGATGCGCGCCAATACGCTGCGGTATGTGGAGGTGTTCAGTTCCAGCGGCAAAACCCACAGTGCAGCATAAATAAACACGGCGCGCAGCAAGATCGTTGTTGGGCGCAGGTAGCTATCCAGAATGATGCTGATCCACTGCGGCTGATGTGGACGGAATTTTTTAATCAGTTTGCCCGCAATTCTGCGGTAAACCAGTGGGGCAAACAGCGCCAGCAGCACAAAAAGCGCCATCGGGGCCACCGCCGTGACAATGTTCAACAGCGAAATCTCTCCTATTTCCATTGCAACCTCCATTTTCTAAATTTCCTGATTGTACCAAGCAGCAGGGAAACACCACCCAGTCTCCAAATTTATTTTTGTCAATTATAGCACACCCTCTTGCAATTTGTAAAACCTGTGCTATACTCAAAGCTAGAAAGTCTGTTTCAGGGCGGGGTGCAATTCCCCACCGGCGGTAAATGGCATTGCCACAAGCCCGCGACCGGCTGTTGATGCAGCCGCTGATCCGGTGTGATTCCGGGGCCGACGGTATAGTCCGGATGAAAGAAACGGAAAGCTGTTCTATTTGCTTTTCTGCGCCCTGTTGTAAGTATAGCTTGCAACAGGGCGTTTTTATTTGCAATTATCAGCCTCCCGAAGCTGTTACTGGCTTTCCAAATCATTTTATTTGGGGCCGCGTCCCCCAGGGAGGTATTTTTTATGAAAACCAAATTCAACACCCGCGTATTAACCGGAACCGCCATGCTTGCTGCCGTTGCCACAGTATTGATGTATATGGAGTTTCCCATTCCCATCATGCCCGCCTTTATCAAGCTGGATGTTTCGGAACTGCCAGCCCTGATTGCCAGCTTTGCTTACGGCCCGGTTGCCGGTATTGTGGTGTGCCTGATCAAAAACCTGATCAAACTGCCCAGCACCAGCACCGCTGCGGTGGGGGAGCTGTTTAATTTTGTGATGGGCGCTCTGTTTGTCGGCGTGGCCGGTATGGTATACCGTTTTAAGAAAACCCGCAGCGGCGCTATCCTGGGCGCAGTGCTCGGCGCTTTGGTTATGGCAATCGTCAGCGTTCCGTACAACTACTTCATCGTCTATCCGGCCTATGTGGTCATGTATCATCTGCCGCTGGATGCCATCATCGGCATGTACCAGGCCATTAACCCGAATGTCAATGGCCTTTTGAATTGCCTGCTGGTGTTCAACCTGCCGTTCACTTTCTTCAAAGGGATGCTGGATGCCGTAATCTGCTTTGCAATTTACAAGCCGCTTTCGCCCATTCTGCATGGCCGCAACAGCGGTGGCAAAAGCGTAACCGCTTAATTGCTGCTGATTGGGCAGCCATCATTGGTCATTTTTGCCCGTTTTGACAAAAGTTCAATCAATTTTGTGCAAAGCTGACAATTTGCCCAACGCCACATCGTTGACTTTGCCGGTTGCCTATGGTAACATAAGCACGTTACATCAGAATAGCAACTTATCAAGAGTGGCAGAGGGAACAGGCCCTATGAAGCCCGACAACCTGCGCGCAAGCGTAAGGTGCCAATTCCTGCGGGGAACCGAAAGATAAGCGTTCACGCGCGCTTTGGGTCCACACCCGGCGCGCGTTTTTTGTTCTCGGCAAGTTGCCTTTCTGACCCTATATTTTTTAAGGAGGCAGCTTTTTATGTCCAAAGTTCTGTTCACATCCGAATCCGTTACCGAAGGCCATCCCGACAAAATCTGCGACCAGATTTCTGATGCCATTCTGGATGCCATCCTGGAAAAGGACCCTGGTGCCCGCGTTGCCTGCGAGACCACCTGTTCCACTGGTCTTGTCCACATCATGGGCGAAATCACGACCGATTGCTATGTTGATATTCCCGGTGTTGCACGCCAGGTCATCCGCGAGATTGGTTATAACCGCGCCAAGTATGGTTTTGACTGCGATACCTGCGGCGTGATCACCAACATCGACGGCCAGAGCCCCGACATTGCCCTTGGCACCAACGATGATGTTGCCGGTGCCGGCGACCAGGGTATGATGTTCGGTTACGCCTGCAACGAAACCCCCGAGCTGATGCCTCTGCCCATCAGCCTGGCCCACAAGCTGGCCAAGCGCCTGACCGAAGTGCGCAAAAACGGCACGATGGATTATCTGCGCCCTGATGGCAAGAGCCAGGTTACCGTTGAATACGATAACGGCAAACCCGTGCGCGTGGATGCTGTTGTTATTTCCAGCCAGCACAGCCCTTCCGTCAGCCAGGAGCAGCTGCATGCCGATGTGATGGAGCATGTCATCAAAGCCATCATCCCCGCTGAACTGCTGGATGAGAACACCAAGTATTACATCAACCCCACCGGTCGTTTTGTTGTCGGCGGCCCGCAGGGTGATACCGGCCTGACCGGCCGCAAGATCATCGTTGATACTTACGGTGGTTATGCCCGCCACGGCGGCGGCGCTTTCTCCGGCAAGGACCCCAGCAAGGTTGACCGTTCTGCCGCTTACGCTGCCCGTTGGGTTGCCAAGAACGTCGTTGCTGCCGGCCTGGCCGATAAGTGCGAAGTTGAGTTGGCTTACGCCATCGGCGTTGCCGAGCCCGTTTCCATCATGGTTGATACCTTTGGCACCGGTACTGTCGAGCACGATAAGCTGGAAGCCGCTGTGCGCAAAGTATTTGATCTGACCCCGGCAGCCATCATCCGTGACCTGGATCTGCGCCGGCCCATCTACCGCCAGCTGGCTGCTTACGGCCACATGGGCCGCGAGGAGCTGGGCGTGAAGTGGGAGAACACCGACCGCGTGGAAGCACTGAAAGCCGCTGTTGCTGAGCTGTAAATCGTATTTATCCTGATTTTTTCAGATTCATTCAAGCCTGTACTGCCGTCAAAGCTGTACAGGCCTTTTTATTTTACCTTGATTGATTCTATCAAAGGGGTTACAAAAATGAAAAAACTGCCGCTTTTCCTGCGCATTGCCTTGCAAACAGCGGCCAACAATAGTAAAATAAATAGTAAATATGTATTGGCGTTTGCTGCCTTTGGGGCGCTCCTGATTGCAGGTTACGGCAAGCGCTGCCTTGTAATGCTTTGATAACGAGGTGTAGGAATATGGTACTTAGTATGACCGGTTATGGCCGCGCGGAGCAGGTTTTGAACGGGCGCGATATCGTTGTGGAACTGCGCAGTGTCAACTCCCGCTTTTTTGAATATTCGTCCCGTGTGCCCCGAACCTGCTCATTTTTGGAAGATAAGCTCAAAAAGCTGGTGGCTGCCAAGGTTAGCCGCGGCAAGGTTGAGCTGAACCTGAGCATTCAGAATGTTGCAGCGGCAGATACCGTTGTTCAGGTCAACTGGCAGTTAGCCAAAAGCTACCAGACCGCCATGCAGGCAATGTCGGAAAAGCTGGACCTGAAAAACGATGTTACCGTCAGCACCATCTGCCGTTTCCCAGATGTGTTGACCCAGACCGCTGCGCCCGCAGACCCGGATACCCTGTGGGCTGATGTGGAGCAGGTTGCCCAGCAGGCGGTTGCCGCATTTGTTTCCATGCGTGCGGTGGAAGGCGAAAAGCTGCGCACCGATGTGCTGAACCGCTTGGCAGCGGTTGAAACGCTGGTTGCCCAAATTGAGCAGAACAGCGCCGGGCGTGTGCAGGCATATACCGAACGGCTGTACACCCGCCTGAAAGAGCTGCTGGAAGACCGCAACATTGACGATGCCCGCATCGTGACAGAAGCTGCTATCTTTGCCGATAAAACTGCCATCGACGAAGAGACTGTCCGTCTGCATAGCCATGTGGCCCAGTATCGCTCTATTCTGGAGCTGGACGAGCCGGTTGGCCGCAAGCTGGATTTTTTGACGCAGGAACTGAACCGCGAATCCAACACCATCGGTTCCAAGTGCCAGGATATCAACATCACCCGCCTTGTGGTTGAGCTGAAATCTGAGATCGAAAAAATTCGTGAGCAGATTCAAAACATTGAGTGAGGCCCGGCCATGAAGCTTATCAACATCGGCTTTGGCAACATGGTCAATGCGGACCGTGTGATCGCCGTTGTCAGCCCGGATTCTGCACCCATCAAACGTATTGTGCAGGACGCACGCGACAAAGGTGCGGCCATTGATGCAACCTATGGCCGCCGCACCCGCGCGGTAATTATTACGGATTCTGACCATGTGGTGCTTTCGGCTTTTGAGCCGGAGGAAGTTTTAGGACGTTTTGAAAAAGAACAGGATAAACCAACCGTGTAACCACCTGTATTAAACATGTTAGGGGGATCTTGCATGAAAGGCGAAAAATATTTGTTTGTTGTTTCCGGACCTTCCGGCACCGGCAAGGACACTGTTGTGGCAAAGCTGCTGGGCAGCCACCCAGAAATCGAAAAGACCGTTTCCGCCACCACCCGCGATATGCGCGAAGGGGAAGCGAACGGCGTAAACTACCACTTTTTGACCAAAGAGCAGTTTGAAACCGCTCTGGCAGAAGGCAATATTGTTGAGCACACCTGCTATTGCGAAAACTATTACGGCACCCTGCGTTCCGAAGTTGAGCGCCATATGGAGCAGCAGATCCCGGTTATTCTGGTGATCGAAGTGGAGGGTGCCGGCAACATCAAGCGGATGTACCCCGGTTCCACCACCATTTTTGTCATGCCGCCGGATATGAAAGAGCTGGAACGCCGCCTGCGCTACCGTGGGACCGAAGCGGAGGAAGTCATCCAGAAGCGCCTGCGCCGTGCCGAAACTGAGATTGCCCGTTCGGCTGATTATGACGAGCATGTGGTCAACGATGTTGTCGACACCTGCGCCGAAGAGATTTATTCCATCATCCAAAAGCGCATTGCCGAGCCCGATGCCGAATAATCCGCTGCCCCAAACACCAAAACAGGAGGTGCGTGTTTGCCCTGCATTGCAAAAGTGGCGGTAAACGACGCCACCATCCATTTTGACAAGCTGTATTCCTATCTGGTTCCGCCAGATTTTTCGGAATCTCTCTGGCCCGGCAGCATTGTGTTGGTGCCGTTTGGGCGTGGCAATCACCCACGGATGGCTGTTGTTCTGGAAGTAGGAACGGAAGAAGCCCCCGATCCACGTTTAAAAAGCCTGCTGGCCGCCGCGCCGGAAAAAGCCCGCTTGACCCCGGACCTGTTGGAGCTCGTGCATTTTTTGAAAGATCGTTATTTCTGCACCTGGTACGAGGCAGTCAAGGCGGTCATTCCGTATGGTGCGCAGTACCAGCCCGGCATGGAAAACGGAAAGCCCGTATTAAAAAGCCGCCTAACCCGCACGCTGGAAACCGTTTACGCCCTGGTTGGCGAGCTGCCGGAGAAACCAAAACCCGGCGCACGCCAGATTCAGGCCGTGGAAGCGCTGCGCGCAGGGCCTTGCACCAAATCCGCTTTGGAAGCGCAGGGGATATCTTCCTCCACCTTAAATGGGTTATGCCAGAAAGGCATTCTGAAAACCGAACAACGGGATAAATCGCTGGATTTATTTGCTGATATTCCCTTTGACCCACAGCCGCTGGAACTATCGCCGGAGCAGCAAACCGCTTACGACCAGCTGGAACAGGATTTGCTGAGCGGACAGACCCGTGCGGCATTGCTGCACGGCGTTACCGGCAGCGGCAAAACCGCCGTATTCTTAAAGCTGATTGAAAAGACATTGGCGCAGGGCAGGCGGGCGCTGGTACTTGTGCCGGAAATCAGCCTGACCCCGCAGATGACACGCCGCCTGAAATCCATGTTCGGCAGCCGCCTTGCGGTGCAGCACTCCGCGTTGAATAACACCGAACGCCTGCTGCAATGGCGGATGATCCAAAATGGCGATGCTGATATCGTGATCGGCACCCGCAGCGCTATCTTTTCACCGCTGCAAAACATTGGGCTGATCATTTTAGATGAGGAACAGGAACACACCTACCAAAGCGAATCCGCCCCACGCTATTCCGCCCATGACGTTGCCAAAAAGCGCGCCATGATGGAGCATTCGCTGCTGCTGTTTTCCTCCGCCACGCCGCGCACCGAAACCTATCACGCCGCCATAAGTAGCCGGATGCGACTTGTTACGCTGACCCACCGTTATGGCGGTCGCCCGCTGCCAACGGTTGATTTTATTGATATGCGCGCCGAACTTGCCGCTGGGAACCCGCGGGAAGTCAGTCAGCGGATGGTACAGGAACTCGCTGCTAATCTGCAGCGCGGGGAACAGAGCATTTTGTTGCTGAACCGCCGCGGCTACCAGACCGTTGGCATGTGCGGCACTTGCGGCCATGTGCTGAAGTGCCCCAACTGTTCCGTGCCGCTGGTTTATCATAAAGCGCAGCACGCGCTGCTTTGCCATTACTGTGGGCACCGGGTCAGCCCTGTACCAGGGCTTTGCCCGGAATGCGGCGGCAAAATTGTGTACAGCGGTTTTGGTACCCAGAAAGTGGAGGAGGAGCTGGCCGAACTTTTGCCCGGTGCGCGGATCCTGCGCATGGATCAGGATTCGACCATGCAAAAAAACGCCCACGAAAAAATGTTGGCCCGTTTTGCCAAGCAGGAGTATGATATTCTGCTTGGCACCCAGATGGTTGCCAAGGGCTTGGATTTCGGCAATGTCACCCTGGTTGGTGTGCTGGGCATCGACTCCCTGCTTTTTGGGCAGGGGTTCCGCTCCTATGAGAATGTGTTCAGCCTGATCACTCAGGTCGTTGGCCGCGGCGGCCGGGCGGAGCTGCCGGGTCGGGCGTTGATTCAAACCGCCGTGCCGGATCACCCTGTGCTCCAGTTGGCCGCAGCGCAGGATTACCCCGCGTTTTACCAGCAGGAGATCATGTTCCGCAAGTTCTCGCTCTATCCGCCATTTTGCTCATTCTGCGTGGTCAGTTTTTCCGGTGCGCAGGAGATGGAAGTATTTCAGGCTGCGCGGCGTTTTGCCGCCATTTTGGGGCAGCAGTTCGCTGCACACCCCGGCCAGCCGCTACGTGTGCTTGGCCCCACCCCCATGAACATTGCCATGATCAGCGGGAAATACCGCTATAAACTAACATTGAAATGCCGCAACGATGCGGGTTTCCGTGCCCTGATGCACGCCGCATTGGATGCTTACGCCGCCGAAAAGCTGCCCGCAAAAGCCGGGATCACTTTGGACTTTAATTCCGACGGCGATTGAATTTTAAGGAGGATTTTTATTATGGCTCTTCGTACAATCGTAAAAGATGGTGACCCCATCCTGAAAAAGGTCTGCCGCCCCGTTACCAAATTTGATGACCGCCTTGCCACTCTGCTGGATGATATGCAGGATACCCTGGTGGATGCTGACGGTCTTGGCCTTGCCGGCCCCCAGGTTGGCATGATGCGCCGCATTTTCATCTGCCTGGATGACCGCAACCGCCCGGAAGATGCCCCCGCCGATTACAAAGATACTTTTATTGAGTTCATCAACCCTGAAATTGAATACCTGAGCGACGAAACCGATGAACTGTATGAAGGCTGCCTGTCTTTTCCCGGCCACAACGGCGCCATTACCCGCTCCAAAAAGGTCAAGGTCAAAGCGCAGGACCGCAACGGCAACTGGTTTGAACTGGAAGCCGAAAACATGCTGGCCCGCTGCATCCAGCACGAGAACGACCACCTGAACGGCGTTACCATCATGGACCGTGCCACCCATTTTTATGAGGATGACTACCCGGAAGATGCGGAGGATTGATCCCGCTTTGTACATCAATTTTCCCATACGCTTACGATAAGAAAAGGAATAACTTCTATGCGTATCCTCTTTATGGGCACCCCTGATATTGCTGCCGAAAGCCTGAAGGCTCTGATTGCCGCCGGGCACGATATCTGCGCCGCATTTACCCGCGCAGATAAGCCAGTTGGCCGCAAACAGATTTTAACCGCCCCACCGGTCAAGCAGACGGCTGAGGCCAACGGCATCCCTGTTTATCAGCCGCGCACCCTGCGCGATGGCAGCTCGGATGAGCTGATCAAAAGCCTGGCACCCGATATTATTGTCGTTGTTGCTTACGGCTGCATTATTCCGCCGCAGCTTTTGCATGTGGCCAAATATGGCTGCATCAACCTGCATGTCTCGCTGTTACCCAAGTACCGTGGTTCCGCCCCTATCCAATGGGCTGTGCTGAACGGCGATGCCGAAACCGGCGTGACTATTATGCAGCTGGACGAAGGGTTGGATACCGGCGATATTTTGTATGTGCAGCCGGTTGCAATTGACCCGGACATGACCAGCGGCGAGCTGTTTGACCGCGTAAGTGCGATTGGTGCTAAAACGCTGGTTGAGGTCTTGCCCAAAATCGAAGCAGGGAAGCTGACCCCAAAAAAGCAAGAAGAAGCTCTCGCCACCAAGGCACCGCCCCTGACCAAAGAGATGGCACAGTTCGATTTTACCCAGCCTGCTGCCCACATCCACAATTGGGTGCGTGGTATGAACCCATGGCCAATGGCGTTCTTTATGCACGATGGCAAAAAAATCAAAGTCACCGCCAGCAAGCTTTCTGAAAATCCCGCCAATGCTGCGCCGGGTTCTGTATTGGCGGTTAAGCCGTTGACCATTGCCTGCCAGGATGGCGCAATCGTGTTGGATTCCGTCACGCCGGAAGGCGGCAAGTCGATGGCGGGTACCGCATGGGCTGCCGGCCGCCGCCTGAAAGCGGGGGACAGCCTGTGACCGCGCGTTACCTGGCCGTCAAGGCCCTTATGCGGCAGGAGCAAAACGGCTATGCAAACCTTGTGCTGGATTCTGAGCTGAAAGCCTGCAAGCCGCCGCTTTCCCCGCGGGATGCAGCTTTTGCTTCCGGTATTTTTTATACCGTGCTGGAGCGCCGCAGCCTGCTGGACTGGATGCTGGCACAGTTTTCCAAGCGTCCGCTGGAAAAGCTGGATGCCCCTGTGCGGGCCATTCTGCGCACCGGGCTGGCACAGGCCAAGTTTATGGATGTTCCGCTGCCTGCGGCTGTCAATGAATCAGTCAAGCTAGCCAAAGCATTTGGCAAAACCAGTGCTGCGGGTATGGTCAACGCCATGCTGCGCCGCACGGCCGCATTGGACCCCAAGCCGGAACGTTGGCCGAATCTGGAAGAACGGTTGCGCACCTATTACTGTCTCTCTCAGCCGATTGTCGCGTTGTTTGCAGCACAGTATCCGCAGGATGCCGAGGCAATGGCCGCTGCGTTTTATCAGCGCCGCCCCACCGCCATCCGGGTCAACCCGCTGCGCACGACCGATGAAGCCCTGACGCAGACATTGCAACAGGAAGGTCACACCGTAACGGCTGGCCCATGGCCGCACTGTCTGCTGGTTATGTTCAACGGTAATCCCGCTGCATCCAAAGCATTCCACGCCGGGCAATTCCATGTGCAGGGGTTAGCCAGCCAGTTTGCTGCCTTGTGCTGTGATGCCCGCCCCGGTATGCGGGTGCTGGACCTGTGCGCCGCCCCTGGGGGCAAAAGCCTGACGATTGCCGAGCAGATGCAGGACCGCGGTGAGCTGTTCAGCGGTGAAGCCATGGCAGGCCGCGTCAAACTGCTGAAGCAGACCTTTGACCGCTGCGGCATTGAGCGCGCCAAGCCTTACCATGGGGACGCCACTATCCTGAACCCCGCCTTTGGCCTTGGCAGCTTTGACCGCGTGTTGTGCGATGTGCCCTGTTCCGGCCTTGGTGTCATCGGCAAAAAGCCGGACATCCGGGAAAAAACGCTGGATGGGATTGAAAATTTACTATTAACACAGCAAAAAATCCTGCAAAACGGCGCAAAATATCTTGCCCCGAACGGCCGTTTGGTGTATTCTACCTGTACGGTGAATTATAATGAGAACGAAGCGCAGGTGCGCCAGTTCCTGCAGGCCAACCCGGATTTTGCTGTTATAGCGCCGCAAATCACTTTATCTGGAATGCGGGTGGGGGAGTACGGCACGCTGTTTTTGCCGCATGAAACATCCACAGACGGTTTTTTTGCTGCTATTTTGGAGCGTCAAAAGAACTGCTAACGCAAAATACACAAATCGTCTATTCAAAAATTAGAGAAAAGGTATATAATAATTGGAGGGAAAGCACCGCATGCAGCAAGCACATATGCAGCCACAGAACGAACCCCAGGCAGAAACAAAAAAAATCTGTCTGACGGACCTGACGCTGCCCAAGCTGACGGATTACATTAAATCCATCGGCCAGCCAGCTTTCCGCGCCAAGCAGATTTTTAAGTGGATCCACCAAAAGCAGGCTACGGATTTTTCTGCCATGACAGATCAACCCAAAGCCCTGCTTGCCCAATTTGCACAAAACTGCACCCTGGCTGTGCCCACCATCCGCCGCCGCCAGCAGTCCAAAGACGGTACGGTCAAATATCTGCTTCAGCTTGCGGACGGCAACTGCATTGAAACGGTTTTGATGCGCTACCATTACGGCAACACTGTATGTGTATCCACACAGGTGGGCTGCGCTATGGGGTGCCGCTTTTGCGCCTCCACCCAGGCGGGCCGCGTGCGGGACTTGACCCCCGGCGAGATTGCTGCGGAAATTTATACCGCGCAAAAGGATACCGGGGAGCGCGTTTCCCATATCGTCCTGATGGGCATTGGTGAGCCGCTGCACAATTTTGATAACGTGATGGACTTTCTGGACATTATCTCCTGCCCGGAAGGCGTCAATATCGGGATGCGCAACATCAGCCTTTCCACCTGCGGCCTTGTGCCGGGAATTGATAAGCTGGCAGAGCGCAAATTGCAGCTGACCCTTTCGGTATCCCTGCACGCGCCGGACAATGTGACCCGCAGCTCCATGATGCCGGTTAACGATGCGTTCCCGCTGGAAAAGCTGATCCCGGCCTGCCGCCGCTATCAGAAAACGACCGGGCGGCGCATCAGCTTTGAATATTCCATGGTCAATGGTGTCAATGATTCGCCCCAAATGGCAAAAAAACTGGCCGATCTGATCCGTGGCATGGGGGCCCATGTCAACCTGATTCCCATTAACCCGGTCGATGGCAGCCCTTACTCGGCAACGGATGAAGCCAATGTGCGCCGATTCCAGAAAATGCTGGAAGATTTGGGTGTAAATGCCACCATCCGCCGCCGCCTTGGTACCGATATCAGCGCTGCCTGCGGCCAGCTCCGGCGCGAAGATGCCAAACAGGCCGAACAAGCAACACGGCAAACGACGAGCGAAAGGACCAACGCACAATGAAAATTGCAGCCCTAACAGATATTGGCAGCTGCCGCCAGGAAAACCAGGATAATTATTGTGCCCGTCAGTTGGTCGATGGTACTGGCTGGGGTCTTGTCTGTGACGGCATGGGCGGGGCCAACGGCGGGCGGGTCGCTTCCACCCTTGCCACCCAAACCATGCTGCGCTATTTTGACCATTCCCTGCGCACGATTGAAAACGGCGAAGAAAAAGCCTTTATGATGCGCGCATTTGATAATGCCAACCGCGCCGTATATGAAAAAGCGACCTCTGATCCCGAAGTGCTCGGTATGGGCACCACGGGGGTATGTGCTTTACAGCGCGGCAACCTGGCGCATATTGTACACGCAGGGGATTCCCGCGCGTACCTGTGGCATGGCGGAGCAATCCGCCAGCTGACGCGGGATCATTCCATGGTGCAGCAGCTGGTGGACAGCGGGCAGATCACCCGCGAACAGGCCGCCCTGCATCCGCAGAAAAATCTGATTACACGTGCCCTTGGCGTTTCGGCCAATATTGTGCCGGAATATAACCGCTGCGAGGTGGTTCCCGGTGACCTTTTGCTGCTTTGTACCGATGGATTAACCAACATGGTACCCGATGCAGAGCTTGCGCTGCTTTTGCAGGAGTCCGCCTTTTTTGACGCGCCGGGGGTACTGGTTGACCGTGCCCTGAAAGGCGGCGGGCAGGATAACATCACCGTCCTTTTGCTGGGCGTTGAAACTACGGAGGAAACAAATGGATAATCTGATCGGCAAAAAGCTGGATGGCCGCTATCTGATTGAAAGTCTGATCGGCGTTGGCGGCATGGCCAATGTTTATAAAGGCCGCGATGTCCGCACCGGCAACCAGATCGCCGTCAAGGTGCTGAAAGAAGAGTTTCTTGATAACGAAGAGCTGGTCCGCCGCTTCAAGAACGAATCCAAAGCTATCTCGATTTTGGACCATCCCAACATTGTCAAGGTGTATGATGTCTCTGTAACAGATCGATTGCAGTACATCGTGATGGAATATATTGACGGTATTACGCTGAAAGAATACCTGAAGCAACGCAACGGTGCCCTAACCTGGAAAGAGGTTGTCCACTTTGCCACGCAGGTGCTCAGCGCGTTGGATCATGCACACTCCAAGGGCATTGTTCACCGCGATGTGAAGCCGCAGAATATTATGCTGCAGGCGGATGGCTCCATCAAAATGATGGACTTTGGCATTGCACGCTTTTCCCGTGCACAGAGCCAGACTGTCAGCGACAAGGCCATCGGCTCGGTCCATTACATCAGCCCGGAACAGGCCAAAGGCGACCATACCGATGCCCGCACTGATATTTATTCTGTTGGCGTTATGATGTACGAGATGCTGTCCGGCAAGCTGCCATTTGATGGTACCGGGGCAGTTTCCATCGCCATCATGCAGATCAGTGAAAAGCCGAAGCCGCTGGCTGAGGTTGCCCCCAATATCCCGGTTGGGCTGCGCCAAATCACCGAGAAGGCCATGGAAAAGGATCCCGCCGACCGTTACCAATCCGCGCAGGAAATGCTGGATGCCATTGCTGCGTTCCGCCGCAACCCCAGCATCAGCTTTGAATACGAATATAACACGCAGGACAACCCGGATAAAACCATTAACCGTGTTGTCAGCAGCAGCACAGCCAAAACAGCGGGCAAAGCTGCTGTCAGCACCAGCCAGGCACGCCGTGCCGGCACCATGAACAGTGGGAAAGGCAAAAACGTGAAAAAGCAGAAAGCCAAGGCAGCCAAGGGGTTCAGCATGCTGCCCATCTTCTTTGGTATGGCGGTCGCCTTTGTGATCGGTGCTGCCATTCTGGTCTATCTTATTTTTACCAACTCCACAAACTCTTTCTTTTCCAAGCATGCTGACGTACAGCTCATCAATTTTGTCGGCATGACGGAGGATGAGTTCCGTGCATCGGATTATAATTCCAGCCTGCTCGCCAAGTGGGTGTACGAATACAGCGATGCACCGGAAGGAACGATTTTTCAGCAAAACCCTAAGCAGGGCCGCACTGTAAAGGCAGGCCAGAAAGTGACCCTGAAGGTAAGCCTTGGCACCCAGTGGGTCACTGTGCCGGATGTGAAAACATATGTAAGCGATGATGCCAAAAAGACCTTACAGGATAGCGGCCTTCAGGTTGTAAGCAAATATGTGGAGGACGAGAGCGTTGCCGCAGGCACCGTTGTGTATACCGAACCCGCCGGCGGCGAAACGGTAGAGGGCGGCAGCACCGTAAACATGTATATTGCGCGCTCCAAGCGAGACAACATGGTTTCCGTTACCTCCGTGACAGGTTTGCAGGTCAGCGAAGGCACCGCCGACCTGCAGCGCCAGAACCTGGTGGTCAGCGTTGTGGAACAGCCCAGCAGCGAGGCCGAGGGCACTATTCTGAACCAGGAACCTGCTGCAGGCACCCAGGTACGCATCCGCAGCACGGTGCGCCTGTATGTGGCTACCGCAATACCGGAAGTTGTGCAAGACCCCAGCACCTCGGGTTCTCCGTCCTCTGGTGATGGTGCACGCTGGTCTCAGGAACTTACTGACGATAACGGTAATACATGGTGGGTCGATGTAGAACAGCGCGATGGCCATGTTTACCGCCTGGATACTGGTGAAATGCTGTGGTAATGACAAATTATATCACAAAGGGCATTGGCGGTTTTTACTATGTTAAAACCGAAACCGGCATTGTGGAGTGCCGCGCCCGCGGCATTTTCCGCAAACGCGGTATTACGCCGGTAGCGGGAGATCAGGTTGTATTAAGCGCCGACCGCACCACGATTGACGAAATTCTACCGCGCAAAAATGTTTTTATCCGCCCTCCGGTTGCTAACCTTGATGTGCTGTTTATTGTGGCAAGCACCACCCAGCCGGTGCCCAGCACATTGATTCTGGATGAACTGACTGCTGCCGCCGTTTATAAAGACGTGCAGCCGGTTATTGTCATCACAAAAGCCGACCTTGCCGCCGCGGATGCCTTGGAGAAAGCTTATGCGGACAGCACGATTCCTTTGATCCGGCTGGATTACGATACCTGCGAAGGTCTGGATCAAATTCGTGCGCGCATTGCAGGGAACTTGTGTGCATTCTGCGGCAACTCCGGTGTGGGCAAGTCTACACTGTTGAACGCGCTGGCTCCCCAGCTGGAACGCCAGACCGGCGGTATCAGCCAAAAATTGGGCCGTGGCCGCCATACTACCCGTGAAGTGGAGATTTTTGAGGTATGTGGTGGTCTGCTTGCCGATACCCCCGGTTTTGCCAGCCTGGATGCCAACAAGATCTGCCGCATTCCGCCGGAAGAGCTGCAGCATGCTTTCCCGGAATTTGAGCCGTATTTTGGGCAATGCCGTTTTACTGGCTGCTCCCACCGCAGCGAAAAAGGCTGTGCGGTGCGCGCGGCTCTGGAAGAGGGCAAGCTTTCGGATACACGCTATCAGAGCTACCTGACCATGTACGAGGAAGCCAGCCAGTTAAAGGAGTGGGAACGCTGATGCAGGATCTTACCAAACGTGCCGTTATTCTTTCGGCCATGCCGGTTACGCCCGCTTTGTCCGCGTACCTGCAGCCGGGGGATATCGTTGTTGCCTGTGATGCCGGGTACCGCAATGCGGCTGTGCTGGGCATTCAGCCGGATCTGATCGTGGGGGATTTTGATTCTGCCCCCAAGCCGGAAACCACCGGTGATATGATCATTCTGCCCCATGTAAAGGACGATACTGATACCCACTATGCTGCAAAGTGGCTGTGTGAACGGGGGTACCGTCATATCGTCATGCTGGGTGCCCTTGGCGGCAAGCGGATGGAACACACGTTTTCCAACGTATCCACCGCGTTGTACTTGGCAAGCAACGGCGTTGATGTCACCCTTGCAGACGAGCACAGCGAGCTGCATATTTTGTGCCCAGGCAAGCCGCTAACATTGCAAAAGAAAGACTGGATGTATCTTTCCGTGTTCCCGCTGGATGGGCCGCTGGGCGATGTATCGATTCACGGCGTGTTTTATCCATTGAAAGATGCAACGCTGACACCTGATTACCCCCTTGGCATCAGCAATGAATTTACCGCACCTGAAGCTGAACTTTGCTGCCAAAGCGGCCATGGTCTTGTGATTTTGACCCGCGCTGACGGGTAACATTGCCTGCACCTGCTGCATAGTATGGCGTACAAACCTGGAAGGGGGAATATGCCATGCAGATTGTTGTGGTAAAATGTCCGCATGCCCTGCGCTGGCTGCTGCGCGCTGTATTTAAGGTTTAATTTTTCCATTGTAGCCCTGCCGGGCCGTATGTTTGTACGGTTCTGACAGGGCTATTTTTTTACCCCCGCGCATATAGTACACAAGAGGCAATCAAAAACTTTCCCCGTATCGGGGCAAGGAAAGGGGTATACCGCCATGCAAAGCAAAGCCGCCAACCAACCGCTTACCATTGAAACCGGCCAGGCCCTTGCCAATACTGGCCGCTGGGAAACCCGGCAGGAGCTGCCTGTTGAAACCGAGATTCTGATTCCGGATTACCTGCCCGCAGTGTTCAAAATTGTAAAGTGCCTGTTGGAACCCGTTATCATGCAAAACAGCGTGGCTGACCGCCGCTGGCAGTGCAGCGGCTACCTGCGCTGCACTGTGTACTATCAGTCCGATGAAGCCGGAACTCGCCTGTACCGCACTGAGCAGAAATACGCTTTTGAAAAAACCATTGACCTGCCGGAAGGCAATTATCTGCCCGGCGCCGCCCGCCTGTGGGGCGAACTTGAATACTGCAACTGCCGCTCTGTCAGCGAGCACCGCATTGACATCCGCGGCGCTTATACCTTAAATGCTGCTATTGGCATGGTTGAGCCGGTAGAGTTTATCACCAACCTGACCGGCTGCGGCGTTGAGCAGTGGAGCCAACAGCTTAACGGCATCATCTGCGCTGCGTGCGAGGAACGCACCTTTACTGCAGAAACGCCGTTTCCGTTGCCCGGTGAAGGTGAAACAGTCCTGGACATTACGGGCAGTTTTTTGCCCGGCACATCCAGCGTTCATACCGGCCAGCTGGATGCAGCCGGAACCCTTGCCATGCAGCTCTGCTCCCGCGCTGCCGGTACAGAACAGCTTACAATTCAAACCAAAGATGTTCCCGTCACCCAGACGCTTGACCTGCCCAACGCCGCAGAAGGCGACAGTGCGGTACTTTGGGGCGAAGTATTGGCCTGCACCCTGACTGCGGCAAAGCAGGAAGAAGAGCCGCTTTTGAGCATCACATGGAAGCTGCACGCTGAACTCTGGCGCCCGACAGTGTACATGGCGGTTTCGGATGCTTATTCCACGATCTGTAACATGACGCTTGAAAAGCGGACTTTCAACCAGTTCATGCCTCTTGCCAGTGTAGATACCACTATCCCGGTTATGATCGAAGATGACCTGCCGGATGCCAATGTTTCTATTCTGGGCTGTTTTGTCACGATTGGAGCCCCACAGCTGACCGCCGCAGAAAAGGGTGATGTCATCCAAGTTGCCGGGCGCGGTACCGCGCACCTGATTTGTGCGGATGACCGCGGCGAACTGACCTGCTATGATAAAATCTTCCCCTGGGCCCTGGCGGAGACCTTCCACGGTTCTATCGGGCAAAGCATCCCGCACTTGCACGCAGCGGTACGGCATATTGCCAGCAGCCGCGCCGGAAGCAAAGCGCGGGTCGAGCTGGAACTGCAGGTAAGCGGCATTCTGCTGCAGGGGATTCCGCACGAGGTCGTTTTCTCCGCCACGCCGGGAGAAGAATACCCTGACAGCAAGGATGGGCCTGCGCTCTACCTGTACTATGCCCAAAAAGGGGAGGCCATTTTTGATATTGCCCGCCGTTACCATGCCCGCGCCAGCGACCTCGCCACGGCTAACCACCTGACCATCCCGGAAGGGCAGAGCGCCCAGGAGCTTACTGCTGACGCAACCTGCCTGCTGATACCAGCAGCTTTGTGAAAGGGGATGCTGCAATGACACAGGATCAAATTTATCAGAACATTGCACAGCGTACTGGCGGCGATATTTATATCGGCGTGGTCGGCCCCGTACGCAGCGGCAAAAGCAGTTTCATCAAGCGCTTTGCGGAGCTGATGCTGCTGCCCCGCATCAAAAACGAAGCACAGCGCGCCCGCGCCAAGGACGAACTGCCCCAATCCGCCGCCGGGCGGACGATCATGACAACCGAACCAAAGTTTATCCCTGAAAAAGCGGTCAGCATTGACCTGAAAGCCGGCGGAAGCTTCCGCGCACGGCTAATCGACTGCGTGGGATATATGGTGGATGGTGCCCTTGGGCACGAAGAAAACAACGCCCCGCGGTTGGTCAAAAGCCCTTGGTTTGACCAAGCGGTTCCCTTTGACCAGGCAGCTGAAACCGGCACCCGCCGGGTCATCCGCGAGCACGCCACCATCGGTCTTGTTGTAACAACGGACGGCAGTGTGGCGGAACTCCCACGTGAAAAGTATCTGCCCGCGGAACGCCGCATCATTGCCGAACTGGATGAAATCGGCAAGCCGTATCTGATTTTGCTGAACTGCACAGAACCGGACAGCGAACCTGCCCATGCGCTTGCTGCCCAGATGGAAGAAGTCTATCATCACCCGGTTTGCCCCATCAATGCCGTCAACCTGACAGCGGAACAGCTAAACAATATCCTGCAAAAGCTGCTTTATGAGTTCCCACTGCGGGAAATTGCCGTTTCGATGCCGTCCTGGGTCACCATGCTGGAACCGGGGCACTGGCTGCAAAGTTCTGTCTACCAGGCCCTACTGGAACTGGCCGGCAGCGTGCACAAAATGGGGGATATGACCCGCGGCAAGCCCCAGCTGAACTGTGCCAACACAACCGGCGTTACCCTGACCGGCATGGACCTTGCCTGCGGCCAGGTGCAGCTGCAGGTTGGTATTGAGCCTGATATCTTTTTCAAGATTTTGGGCGAGGAAACCGACCTTCCCATCACAGATGAAGCCAGCCTTTTGCCCTGTATGCTGGAGCTGGCTAAAGCCAAAGCGGCGTATGACAAAATCAAAAGCGCCTTGGAGCAGGTTCAGGCCACTGGGTACGGCATTGTTATGCCCGGTATTGAGGAACTGCACCTGGAAGAGCCCGAAATCGTCCGCCAGGGCGGGCAGTATGGGGTACGGCTTTCCGCCAGTGCCCCCAGCCTGCACCTGATGCGCGCGACCATCCACACCGAGCTTTCGCCAACCGTTGGCAGCGAGGAGCAGGGAGAAACACTGATCCAGGGGCTTTTGAAAGACTTTGAGAGCGACCCCAGCAAGTTGTGGAGCACCAATATTTTTGGCAAAAGTCTGAACGAACTGGTGAATGAGGGTTTACAGGCCAAACTTATGCATATGCCCGCCGAAGCCCGCACCCGCCTGCAGCAGACACTGGAACGCATTATCAATGATGGCTGCGATGGGCTGATCTGCATTTTGCTGTAAGGAGGTGCCGCATTGTTCAGGCAAAAAAGGCTGGCCAGAGCTGCACAAATCCGGTGTGAGAACACCCGCCGGGCGTTCCACCTCTCTTTGCAGCAACTACGCCAGAACGAAGCCGCCTTCCAACAGGCGCAGGAAGACTTTGCCATCGAACGCACCATTTATGAGCACGCCGCCTTAATGTGCCACTGCCGGGCAATCTTGCGAGAACTGAGGGGGAGTGGCACATGCCTGCATCTATAATCGCTGTGGGTATTTTCTGTCTGCTGGTCACTGCCCGCGCGGCTGCCTGCCGCCGCTGGCCGCTGCTTGGCATTTTTGGTGGGGCAGCATGCGGTCTGGCCGGGCTGGGGGCAGTGGCACTGCTTGGCCCTTTAACGGACGTCGCTCTGCCGCTGAACGCCCTGACTGCGGGAACCGCCGTTATCTTAGGGCTGCCGGGTGTAATTCTATTGATGGTGCTAAACCTGTTATAGTATTACTTTTTAAGGCAATACCGCATAATTCCAAGTGCCGATACGGCGAGCGAGGTGCGGCAGCTGCTAAGCAAAAAGCGCAGATAATACTTTGTGTATTATCGAGCATTTTTGCAACGCAGATGCCGTGCCGCAGCCGCCGGAGCGGTGCTTAAGCCGTAAGGCGGG
>ERZ1026880.487-NODE-487-length-20154-cov-19.609035_pt1 | contig 20154 bp, 19 predicted proteins | sample MGYA00380170_ERZ1026880 | MGnify/ENA primary metagenome ERZ1026880 (study PRJEB33269, sample SAMEA4719806) | human gut metagenome | biome: human-associated habitat; feature: organic feature; material: feces | place: Cameroon | collected 2013-10 ...
AAGTTATTTTGATAAAGCCCCCTTAATTAATTTAGTATTATTCTTTTTTAGGAGTTAAATCATTTAAAGATTTAAATTCATAACCATTAGATTTTAACTCTTTTAAAATTTCATCTAAAATGGCAGTATTAGTATCTGATACTGCATGAAGAAGAGCTACTTCACCATTATGAACTTTATCTAATATTTTTTTCTTAGCAGCTTCTTTAGAAGGTTGCTCATCAACTAACCAATCTTTATAAGCAAAACTCCAAAAAACAGAGGTATAACCAAGTTCTTCAGTGTAAGCTAAGGATTGTTCACTGTATTTACCCATTGGAGGTCTAAAGAATTTAGGCATTTCTTTTCCAGTAACTTTAGAGTATTCCTCTTCAACTTCAGTAAATTCTTTTGTAAATTTTTCTTTATCAAGTATTTTAGCCATAGATGGATGATGAGAAGTGTGATTACATACAAGATGGCCCTCTTCATCCATTCTTTTTATAAGGTCTGGATAGTCTTTTATATATGGTCTTGTTACAAAGAATGCAGCAGGAACTTGATTTTCTTTTAATATATCAAGTATTTTTGCTGTATTACCATTTTCATATCCTTCATCAAAAGTAAGAAAAATTTCTTTTTTTGATGTGTCTCCACAATATACAACTTTATGATTACTTATATAAGGAGTTTCTTTTGGTCCATGAGGAATACCTTCCTCTTTATTAAAAGAATAATACCAGTTAAATTCTTTTGTACAAGGACTATTAAATTCTTTTGCACTTACTTTTGTGTTTAAAGTAATAGATAGAATCATCATTATTGAAAATAATAATGAAAAAACTTTCTTAATCATAAAATATCACCTCAAATTTAGTATGTGTTATATATTAGGATTAATTTGTATTTTTAAGTGGATAATTAGGAAACATAATACAGTTGTTGAAATATATATTAAGCTAGAGTATAATCATTAAGTATGAAATTAAATATAAGAAAGGGACGTGTACATAGATGAAATTAGGAATGGTTGGATTACCAAATGTTGGTAAAAGTACATTATTCAATGCTATTACAAAAGCAGGAGCTGAATCAGCAAACTATCCTTTCTGTACAATAGAACCAAACGTAGGTGTTGTAAGTGTACCAGATAAGAGATTAGATGTTTTAGAAAAAATATATAATACAAAGAAAAAAGTATATACTGCAATAGAGTTTTATGATATAGCAGGATTAGTTAAAGGTGCTAGCAAAGGTGAAGGATTAGGAAATAAATTCTTATCACACATAAGAGAAGTTGCAGCTATAGTTCATGTTGTAAGATGTTTTGACGATGAGAATGTTGTTCACGTAGAAGGTTCTGTAGATCCAATAAGAGATATAGAAACTATAAACTTAGAGCTTATCTTTGCAGACTTAGATGTTCTTGAAAGAAGAATGGAAAAGACTATGAAGTTAGTAAGATCAGGTGATAAAACTGCTAAGTTTGAGTATGATGTAATGGAAAGATTAAAAGCTCACTTAGAAGCAAATAAACCAGCTAGAACTTTAGAAGCTACTGAAGATGAAGAAGCTTTCGTAAAAAGTTTATTCTTAATAACTTCAAAACCAGTTTTATATGCTTGTAACATATCAGAAGATGATATGATGGAAGGAAACTTAGATAATGAGTATGTTCAAAAAGTTAGAGCATATGCTGAAACTGAGAATTCAGGAATCATGGTTGTTTGTGCTAAACTTGAAGAAGAATTATCAGGATTAGATGAAGAAGAAAAAGCTGAAATGTTATCTGAGTATGGATTAGAAGAATCAGGTCTTGATAAACTTATACAAGCAAGTTATAAATTATTAGGATTAATGAGTTACTTAACTGCAGGTGTACAAGAAGTTAGAGCTTGGACAATAAAACAAGGAACTAAAGCTCCACAAGCAGCAGGTAAAATTCATTCTGATATAGAAAGAGGGTTCATAAGAGCAGAGGTAGTTTCTTATGATGATTTAGTAGAATGTGGTTCAGAAGCAGCTGCTAAAGAAAAAGGTGTTTACAGATTAGAAGGTAAAGAATACGTAATGAAAGATGGAGATATAGTTAACTTCAGATTCAACGTATAATATAAAAGAAAAAATATCATCAAATTTAAACAGTATTTTTAGACAAAAAAAGAGCTATTTGAAACTTTCTTCAGATAGCTCTTTTTCTTTATGGCGGGAATATGTGGGAATCGAACCCACCCATGATGGTATTAGCACCATAACTAGGTTTTGAAGACCTGTAGAGACACCAGCCCCTATCTACTCCCATAATATTTTAAAATTTTACATCAAAATAAGTATAATGTCAAATTTTTTTCTAAGAATATTTTAATTATATAAACTTATAAATCCTGAATATTGAAAGGAATTTTTAATTTTTTATAGAATAATGTATAATAAAATATAATATATAATGGGAAAATAGTTGCAATAGCATTGTATTGTAGTGTAAATTAGTAAGAGGTACGATAATTTACAGAATGTTTATAATAAATACGTTTAAAAATGTTTATTAATAAAATTAAGCATGATAAATTAAGGTTATTAGGCTATATTATACAGTATATAATATGATTGATAAAATCAAATGATGATAAGTAATTAAAAATTTAAGGAGTATTTATATGGAATTTAAACATGTTTCGGTTTTGCTAGATGAGTGCATAAATGCTTTAAATATAAAAGAAGATGGTATATATGTAGACTGCACATTAGGTGGTGCAGGTCATTCAAGTGAAATAGTAAAAAGACTATCAAGTGATGGTAGATTAATAGGATTCGATCAAGATAAAGATGCTTTGAAAGCTGCTGGAGAAAGATTGAAAGACTATAAAAATGTTACATATGTTCATAGTAATTTCTATGCTATATATGATGTATTAACAGATTTAGGCATAGATGGAGTAGATGGTATCCTTATGGACTTAGGAGTTTCTTCTTATCAATTAGATAATGGAGAAAGAGGATTTAGTTATATGCAAGATGCTCCTTTAGATATGAGAATGAATAGAGAAAATGAATTCTCAGCATATGAAATAGTTAATACATATTCAGAAGAGGAATTATATAGAATAATCAAAGAATATGGAGAAGAAAAATTTGCTAAAAGAATAGCGAGTTTCATAGTTAAAAATAGAGAAGAAAAAAATATAGAAACTACTTTGGAATTAGTTGAGATAATTAAAGCGGCAATTCCGGCAAAGGCTAGAAGAGAAGGACCACATCCAGCTAAAAGAACATTCCAAGCTATAAGAATAGAAGTTAATAAGGAACTTGAAATTATAAGTAAGACTATTTTAGATGGAGTTAAGAAACTTAATAAAGGTGGAAGAATGGCAATAATAACATTCCACTCATTAGAAGATAGAATTGTTAAAAATACATTTAAAGAATTAGCTAATCCATGCACATGTCCAAGTGAGTTTCCTGTATGTGTTTGTAATAGAAAACCAGAAGTTAAGCTTATAAGCAGAAAACCCATTGAAGCTAGCAAAGAAGAGTTAGAATTTAATCCAAGAAGTAGAAGTGCTAAGTTAAGAATAATAGAAAAATTATAATATGATATATTTAGATATCTTTATTAGATTTTTAAGTAAGGGGAATACAAAATAATTGGAGAGGGATTGTAGATGATTGTAAAAGAGTTTGATTATAATGGTAGTTCAGCACTTAAACCACAAAGAAAAGAACAAACTATACCAAGTAAAGAAACCTATGACAAGAAAAAGAAAAAAATCGAACAACAAAGAAGAAAAAAGCAAAAAGATAAAAAAATAAAAAAAAGTGTATATCAAATAGTACTTCTAATATTAGTTGTTGGTGGGATAACAATAAGTAGAGATGTAAAAGTTTATAAAACTCAGCAACAATTGGATTCATTAAATAAAGAAATAAATTCTGTTATAACGGAAAATGAAGCTTTGAAGGTTCAAATATTAAAGGCAAGTTCTTTAGACAAAATAGAGGAAACTGCTAAAAATAAATTAAAAATGATATTACCAACTAAGGAAAATATGATTAAGTTAGGCGAAAGCCAAGCTACTGAAGGTAAGCAATAGGGGGATAAATTAGGATGTACTTTTATTATTTTTTTAAGAGTACATCCATAATTTTTTATAAGGGCTACAATTTTATAAATTTACTTTTAATTAGATAACATGATAAATTTAGTAGAACCTTAAATTTTCGTAAAGTGAATTTTAAAGATAGAACTCATTTTATTTAACTTACTACGGAGGGCTAAGGGTGAAAAATAAGAAAAACAAAGGATTTAAAGATTATAAAATAACAAAGTCACTTAGATTTAAAAGAACATATTGGACCATGATAGTAGTATGGGGATTACTAGGAGTATTAACCTTAAGATTATCATACGTAATGATTTTTAAGCATAAAGAATATGGTTCAATGGCAGAAGAACAATGGAAACATGAAATAAAAATAGATGCTAAAAGAGGAGAAATACTAGATAGAAATGGAGCTCAATTAGCTGTTAGCGCTAATGTTTATAGGGTAGATTTAGATCTTAAAACTCTAAGAGAAGATACATTCACTAAAGATGATACAGATGATACAAAAAAAGAAAAGCTTAATAAAATTGCAGGGGAGTTAGGTACTGCTTTAGGCATGCCTAAAGAAGAGGTATATGATAAGATAAATAGTACTTTGCCATCAGGATTGCCAGCAACTTCTGTTACTTTAATTAGAAAGATAGAAAAAGATAAAGCGGATAGTGCTAAAAATTTAAAGATAAGAGGAGTTATAGTTTCACAGGATACAAAGAGGTATTACCCAGATAATAATTTCTTAGCTCAAGTATTAGGAAGAGTTGATGCAGATGGTATAGGTCAAGGTGGTATAGAGCGTGAATATAATGTGGAGTTATCAGGTTTACCAGGAATGAGAATATCAGAAGTTGCAAGAAATAGTAGTGGGATACCTTATTCAAATTCTGAGTTTGCAAAACCTGTTGATGGTAAAGATGTGACACTAACCGTTGATGAAACTATACAGTATTTTGCAGAAAAAGTTGCAGAAGAAGGCAAAAAAGAATATAAAGCAGATGGGGTTAGTATAATAGTTATGAATCCTAAAAATGGAGAAATATTAGCTATGGCTAATAAACCAGATTATAATCCTAATGAACCTTATAAGGGTTATGAAAATTTCCCTGGTAAAGATAAAACTGAAAAGATGGAAAATATGTGGAAAAATGATGCCGTATCAAATTCATTTGAGCCAGGATCTATATTTAAAATGGTAACATCTTCAGCTGCCGTACAAGAGGGGATAGCAGGTGGAAATGAAACATATTTTTGTCCAGGTGGAAAAAATGTATCTGGAACTTATATAAAATGTTGGAAGCCAGAAGGACATGGAACTGAAACTTTTGATCAAATATTAGAAAACTCTTGTAACGTTGGGTTTATGGACATAGGTCAAAAACTTGGAAAAGAAAAATTAAATGAATATATAGAAAAGTTTGGATTTGGTAAGCAGACAGGAATAGATTTACCTGGAGAAACAACAGGTATAGTATTGCCAAATGATAAAATAGGTCCAGTAGAACTTGCAACCATATCATTTGGTCAAACAGATAGTGCTAGTTCAGTTCAAATGATGGCAGCTATGAACACAATTGCTAATGGAGGAACATGGATACAACCTCATATAATGAAGGAAATAAGCCATGAAGATCCAAGTGGAGCAAGAGTAGTTGATAAAACTTTTGTACCTAAAAAAATTAATAATATAATAGATAAAAAAACTGCTATGAGAGTTTCAGAAGCTTTAGAAAAAACTGTTCATTTTGGATCTCCAAAGAGAGCTTATATAGAAGGATATGGGATTGCTGGTAAAACTGGTACAGCTGAAAAGGTTAAAGCTAGTGGAGGATATGGTGCAGGGTATGTAGCGTCATTTGCTGGATTTGCTCCATATAATGATCCACAAGTTTCAATTTTAATATCTGTAGATAATCCAAAGGGGGAGTACTTTGGAGGATTAGTAGCAGCACCATTAGCTCATGATTTATTTAGCGATATATTTAATTATATTGAATTAGATAGTTCAGATTTAGATAAAAATAAAGTAAAAGAAGAGATTGTACCAGATGTTAGAGGTATGAATTTAGATAAAGCTAAATCTATTTTAGATAAAGACAATATTAAATATTCTGTAGAAGATGCTGGAAATTCTGTAGTTGATATGAATCCTAAGCCAGGATATACAATTAAAGAGGGAGATGAAATTAAACTTTACACTAAAACTACTTCAAATTATAATAAAGATGTTGTAGTACCAGATTTTAATGGACTTTCAATGGAAAAAGCAAAGGAAATTTTAAACAAAATTGGCTTAAAGGGTACTTTTGCAGGAGAGGGAGTTATTAAGGAACAAAGTGTAGCTCAAGGTGATGTAGTTAAAAGTGGTACATCAATAGAATTTAAATTAGATAAAAAATAATTATAATTAAAAACTAGCATGTGAGTAATTTCACATGCTAGTATTTTGTGAATTTAACGCTTGTTTATTGCATAGTATTTAAGGAGTGAGAAAAATGATTCTTAAAAGTTTATTAAAGGGCTTAGATTATGAAGTTATAAAAGGTAATGAAGAGTCAAAAGTACAAAATATAAGATATGATAACAGAAAAATAGAACAAGGGGATGCCTTTGTTTGTGTAAAAGGATTTAAAGTAGATGGACATTCCTTTATTGGTGATGCTATTAAAAAAGGAGCTAAGACATTAATAGTTCAAGAAGATGTAAGTGTTCAAGAAGACATAACAATAATAAAGGTTAGAGACACTAGAAAAGCTTTAGCAATAATGTCTTCAAATTATTTTGGAAATCCAAAGGATAAACTTAAAATAATAGGAATAACAGGAACTAATGGTAAAACCACTTCTGCTTTTATTATTAAATCTATCTTAGAAAAGGCAGGATTTATGACAGGTTTAATAGGAACCATAGCAAACTATATAGGAAATAAAAAAGTAGATGCAGTAAGAACTACACCAGAATCTTACGAGCTTCATGAACTATTTAAAAATATGGTTGATGCTGGAGTAGAATATTGCGTTATGGAAGTTTCATCTCACTCTCTAGAGTTAGATAGAGTATATGGAATTCAATTTGAAGAAGGAATTTTCACTAATTTAACTAGAGATCATTTAGATTTTCATAAAACTTTTGAAAACTATTATAATGCTAAATTTAAGCTTTTTGAAAGAAGTAATCATAGTATCATAAACTTAGATGATCCATATGGGGCTAATATAGTTAAGGATATAGAAGAAAGAGGAGTAAAGACTAAGGTTTCTACTTTTTCAATTGAAAAAGAGTCAGACTTTAAGGCTTTTGAGATTAAAAGTCACTCAAATGGTTCAGAATTTAAGGTGAATTTAGAAGAGGTAGAAGATTTTTCTATAAACATTCCTGGAGAATACAATGTATATAACTCATTAGGTTGTATAATATGTGCATATAACTTAAATATCCCAATGAATAAAATTAAAGAGGGATTAAGTGATGTGGTTATACCAGGAAGATGTGAGTTAGTAGCAAAGGAGAAAAATTTACCTTATAGCATAATAATAGATTATGCACACACACCAGATGGATTAGAAAATATTTTAAGCACAGTAAAAGCTTTTACTAGAAATAGAATGATTTCTGTATTTGGTTGTGGAGGAGATAGAGATAAGGTTAAGCGTCCTCAAATGGGTAAAATAGGATGTGAATTATCAGATATTGCAATAATTACTTCAGATAATCCAAGAAGTGAGGAGCCTATGGATATAATTAATGACATAGTAAAACCACTTAATTATGATAACTTTGTTATTGAAGTTAATAGAAAAGAAGCTATAAGAAAAGCAATGAATATGGCTTTAGAGGGAGATGTTATTGTTATAGCTGGTAAAGGACATGAAACATATCAAATACTAAAGGATGAAACAATACACTTTGATGAAAGAGAAGTTGTATATGATATTTTAGAAGGCAAGTAGAGGTGTTAAAAAATGCTAGAGTTAAATTTACAAGAGATTGTAAAAGCTACTAAGGGAGCTTTATTAAAAGAAGCTTATGTAAAAGAAATAAAGGCTGTATCAACAGATACAAGAAAAATTGAAGAAGGAACTATGTTTATTGCCTTAAAAGGGGAAAATTTTAATGGAAATAACTATGTTTTAGAGGCCTTTAATAAAGGGGCTAAAATTGCTATAGTTGATGAAGTTAAATGTGACTTAAATGAGTTAAAAGAAGATGTAGCCTTAATTAAGGTTCAAAATGCTAGAAGAGCCTTAATGGATTTAGCTAAGTTTTATAGAGAAAAATTAGGATTAAAGGTTGTTGGTATTACTGGTTCAGCGGGAAAGACTTCTACTAAGGATTTAGTGGCTGCTGTTTTAAGTGATAAATATAAGGTTTTTAAAACAAAGGGAAACTTTAATAACGAAATAGGATTACCTCTAATGATATTAGAATTAGATAGCACATATGATGTGGCTATTTTAGAAATGGGAATGAGAGGTCTTGGACAAATTAAAGAGCTTGCAGAAATAGCATCACCTGATTTAGGTATTATAACTAATATAGGTATTTCTCACATAGAAATATTAAAAACTAGAGAAAACATATTAAAAGCTAAGATGGAAATAGCAACTTTCTTTGATAAAAACAATACCCTTGTTGTTTGTGGAAATGATGACTTTTTAGGAGCCTTACCTAATGCTGAATACAAAATAGTTAAAACTGGAGTTGGAGAAAATTTTAAGATAGGAGCTAAAAATATAGCTTTAGAAGAACTTTCATCTAAATTTACAGTTTATGATGGAGAAAAAGAAGAAGAGTTTTCTTTAGATATGCCAGGAGAACATAATATAAGCAATCTAATGTTAGGAATTGCTATAGCAAAAGAATTAGGTGTTTCCTTTGAAGAAATGAAAAGGGGATTAAAAAATATTGAAGCTACTTCAATGAGATTAGAGCTTATAAAAAAAGATGGGTTTTCAATTTTGAATGATTGCTATAATTCAAGTCCAGTAGCTGTTAAATCAGCTATAGATGTTATGAAAAACATAGAAGGAAAGAGAAGAATAGCAGTTTTAGGAACAATGAGAGAACTAGGACATAAATCAGAGGAAGCTCATGAGGAAATAGGTAAATATTCAAAAGAAAATGGAATAGAAAAAGTACTTTGTTTTGGTGACTTCTCAAAAAATATTAAAGAAGGATATGGAGAAGGATGCACTGTATATGAAAATAAAGAAGAACTAATAAAAGATTTACTTAACATTATATGTGATGGAGATATTATATTAGTTAAAGCATCTAGAAGTTTAAAATTTGAAGAAATAACTAAAGCATTATTAGAAAAGTAAATGGAACTAAGGAGGTGAAGCTGCTTAATAGTTTAAGTAGCAGAATTTTATGGAAATTTTAAAGTCAATGATAGATCCAAAGATAGTAATGGCAATAGTAATAAGTTTTATAGTAGCATCAATATTAGGACCTATTATAATTCCACTACTACATAAACTTAAATTTGGACAAAATATAAGACAAGAGGGACCAAAGAGTCACTTAAAAAAAGCAGGAACTCCAACTATAGGTGGATTGATATTTATTTTTGCAACTATTATAACAATGTTTGTTATGGTTGGAAATCCAACAGATGAGGCTATGATAGCTTTATATTCCTTCGTAGGATTTGGTTTTGTAGGATTTTTAGATGACTTACTAAAGATAATTAAGAAGAAAAATGAAGGATTAACATCAGGACAAAAAATGATTTTATTATTAATAATATCAGGATTTTTAACTTGGTATGCTTATAAATATATAGGAACTAGCATTAATATACCATTTTTAAATGGGCAAATTAACTTAGGATTATTCTATATACCGGCTGCAATGTTCTACTTTGCAGGGGTAACAAATGCGGTAAACTTAACAGATGGATTAGATGGATTAGCTACATCAGTTACTGTTTTAGTAACTACATTTTTAGGGATAATTAGTTATAATTTAGGACACATAAGTTTAGCAATATTCTGTGTTGCTTTAGCAGGTGCATTACTTGCCTTCTTAAGATTTAATGCATTCCCAGCTAGAGTATTTATGGGAGATACAGGTTCTCTTGCTTTAGGAGGAGCTGTAGCGATGGTGGCATTAATATTAAAAATGCCTTTAATACTAGTGTTAATAGGAATTATCTATGTAATAGAAACACTTTCAGTTATATTACAAGTTGCTTCATTCAAGCTTACAGGTAAGAGAATATTTAAAATGGCACCTATACATCACCATTTTGAACAATTAGGTTGGAGTGAGACAAAGATAGTTTCTGTATTTTCTATAATAACAGTAGTATTTTGCTTCATTGCTTTTGCTTCACTTTAGAAAATTCCTAAAATAGGAGGTTTTTAAATGAAGAATAAAAAGACTACTAAAAAGAGTAATATTAACCCATTAGATTATGGACTTTTATATACAATAGTTATTTTATTAGCTATTGGGGTGGTCATGGTTTATAGTGCCAGTTCATATTTTGCTATGGTAAACTATAATGATAGTACAGCTTTTTTGAAAAAACAGGCTTTATTTGCAGCAATTGGTTTTACAGCCATGATATTTATATCAAGATGTGATTATCATAAACTTAAAAAATTAACAGGAATACTATTTGTTATAACTCCTATATTATTGGTTGTTGTTTATTTATTTCCAGCAACCAAGGGAGCACAAAGATGGATAAAATTAGGTCCTTTTTCTTTCCAACCATCAGAACTTGCAAAATATGCAGTAGTTATAATTTTAGCGAATATAATTACTAATAAAGGTGAGAAGATTAAGGAATTTTGGAAGGGGATAGTTCCTTGTTTTATAGTAGGAGGCGGATTTGCAGCTCTTATACTTGCTCAGAAAAATCTTAGTATAGCAGCTGTAACTGGCTTTGTTACTTTCATAATGGTTTTTGTTGCAGGAGCAAGAAAAAGATTTATGTTTGGAGTAATAACTCCACTGATTTTATTTGCAGGTTCATTCTTCACTTTATTTGAGGATTATAGAAGAAGAAGACTTTTAAACTTTATAAATCCTTGGAAAGATCCAGCTGGTGATGGATATCAGCTTATACAATCATTTTATGCTTTAGGAGCAGGAGGAGTTACAGGACTTGGAATAGGACAATCAAGACAAAAAACTTTATATATGCCAGAACCTCATAATGATTTTATATTTGCAATAATAGGAGAAGAGTTAGGGTTAATAGGGTGTACAGTAGTAATATTATTGTTTGTAATATTTGTTTATAGAGGAATAAAAATAGCAATGAATGCTAAAGATGAATATGGAACTTTATTAGCAGTAGGTATTACTTCAATTATAGGATTACAAGCTATAATTAATATTGCAGTTGTAACAGGTTCGATGCCAGTTACAGGAGTTCCACTTCCATTTATAAGTTATGGAGGAACTGCACTTGTATTTAACTTAATGGCTATGGGAATTCTTCTTAATATATCAAGACAAAGAAATAAAAAGATTGATTAAAGGCGTTTTATACGCCTTTATTTTTTTTGAAGTTTATGCAGAATTTTGATAGTAATATTTTCTTAAAAACTTAATGAAAAAAATATAGTAAAATGATATTATTGTTATTGAAATGTAAAATAAAGAGATAAGGAGCAATATGAGTACTAATATAAATGAATATATAAAAAAAAAGAAAAGAAAAAAGACAAGAAAGAAAATTATCTTAGTTAGTATAACCCTTGTTGTTATATTAGGGTTAATTTTAATTAAGACACCTTATTTTAATGTTAAAAAGGTTAATGTTAATAATAACAATGTTATAACTAAAGAAAGTGTAATAGGAGAAAATGATATTTTAAACCAGAATATATTTTTGCTTAATACTTCTGCTCTTAAGAAAAAAATATTAAGCAATCCATATGTAAAAAGTGTCAAAATATCAAGAAAGCTTCCAGATCAATTGATTATAAATATAGTTGAAAGAAATGCTATATTTATGGTTAATGATGGTGCTGATTTTTATGTTTTAAATAAAAATTTAGTAATAATGGAAAAGAAAAACTCAGCTGAAGGTCTACAGTTGCCTACAGTAACTGGGTTAACTGTAGAAAATAGATTTTTAGGGGAACCTATGAGTACAGATAAGGATAAAGTTGAGGTTTTAAAAGAGATTGGAGAAGCTTTAAATAAAAGTAAAATAAAAGTAAGCTCTGTAGATATATCTAACATTAACAATATTATTATAAATAAGGGAGAGGTTAAAATACTTTTAGGTAACTCTGATAAACTAAGTGATAAGTTAACTAAGATGGTTAATATATTAAATGATCCAGCAGGAAATTTTGAAAAGGGATATATAAACATAAGCTTTAATGGGAATCCTGTAATATATAAAGAAAAGTAAGGAGGAGTGCTTTTTGAAGAAGTTGTCTTCACAAATTATTATAGGTATAGTTTGTGCTTTGTTAGGGTTTTTATTAACCTACCAATTTAAAATTATAAATAATAAAGAGAAAAATATAATAGAAAGTTATAACCAAAATGATATAATGGCAGAGATAGATGGCCTTAAAAAGGAGAAAGAAGAGCTTCAAAAGAATAATGATTCTTTAAATAAGAGGCTTAAAGAAATGGAGGAGGCAGCAGCATCTAAAGGGGATGTAAATAATAAAATAAAAGAGCAACTAGATAAAACAAGAATGATTTTAGGAACTGAAGAGGTTAAGGGTACGGGGATAATTTTATCTATAACACCTAAATCTCCATTGCTTACTTCAAAGGATCCTGAATATATAAGTGAAAAGGAGATAATTCACATATTAAATTTATTAGCTTTTTCAGGTGCAGAAGCTGTTGCAGTTAATGATATTAGAATAACTCCTCAGACAGGAATAAAGAATGCAAGTAATTTTATATGGATAGGAAATAATGAAAGAATTTCTCCAAAGGAGAAGCTAATAATAAAGGTTATTGGTAACCAAGAAAACTTAATAAAAGGAATTGATTTCCCAGGGGAAATGGACTATGGAGTATTAGGAGGCAATTATGATTATAAATATGAGAAGAAAGATTCAATTATAATACCTAAGACTACTCAAAACCTATCTTCTGAATATTTAAAAAAGGTTGATTAGGAAGGTGATTTAATGATAGTATTTATTGGGCTTTTAGTAGGTATAATAATAGGAGTTATATTTCCAGGAAGCATACCAGATAAGTTTTCCCCATATTTATCTATAGCCATAGTTGCATGCTTAGATTCTGTTTTTGGAGCTATAAAGGCAAGTTTAAAGAAAGAATTTCAAGCTGATGTTTTTATATCAGGATTCTTTGGTAATGCAGCTTTAGCAGCTTTATTAGCTTATCTAGGTGATAAGCTTGGAATACCACTATACTTTGCAGCTGTAATAGTATTTGGGAGTAGAATATTTAATAACTTTGCAGCTATAAGAAGGATATTGTTAGACAAAAGCAAAGAACGATAAAGAGGTGATTCTTTGAAAAATAGAGAATTTACTATTTTTATATTTACGGCTTCAGTTATAGTTGGACTTTTAATATCTATGAACATAAGTTTTGATGGAATAGAAACTACAAAGGTGTTAAATGCTAAGGAATATCAAGATGCATATAATAAACGCAATAATCTTTATAATGAAATATCAAAGCTAAATGAAAGTAATAGAGAATTACAAAAAAAGATAAATAATTATTCAAAAAATGATGAGGATAGCAATAAAATTTCAAAGGATATGATAGAAGAGTTAAATAATAATTTAATGCTTTCTGGATTAGAAGAGGCTAAAGGACCAGGTTTAAAAATAGTTTTAGAAGATGGTGGAGAAGCTTTTAGTGGAGAAGTTGTTGATGATTTTATGAGACTTTTAAGAACCATTCATGATGATGATATGATAAAAGTTATAAATGAACTTAAAGCTGCAGGTGCAGAGGCAATATCTATAAATAATCAAAGAATAATATATAACACAGAGATATATTGTGGAGGTCAATTTTTACGAATGAATGGAGTTAAAATACCAGCTCCTTTTTATGTTAATGTTATAGGTGATCCTGAAAAAATGGAGAATCAAATTATGAGAGATGGAAGTTATATTAAAACTCTTATAAATAGAGGAATAAAGGTTAAAATAACTAAGAGTGAAGATATAACTATACCAGCATATATAAGTGATGTGAATTCTAAGTATATGGAACCTAATACAAAATAAAGAACTATGTTTTGTAAAAAATTTGTACAAAAAAGAAGGATTTTCTATTCCTATAAAGAAGAATATAATGTAATATATAATTAAAGGAGACAGTAAAAGTGGATATAAAAGAAAATTTAACAAAATTTACAAAAAAGATTCCCAGTAACGTTCAACTTATTGCTGTATCTAAAACAAGAACTATTGAAGAAATGGAAGAGGCCTATGAATTTGGTATTAGAAAATTTGGTGAAAATAAGGTTCAAGAAATAATAAGAAAATTTGATGAGTTTCACAAAGATGTAGAATGGCATTTAATAGGACATCTTCAAACTAATAAGGTGAAGTATATAGTTGATAAAGTTCATCTTATACAATCATTAGATAGTATTAAATTATTAAAAGAAATAGAAAAGGTATATGGTAGACATAATAAAATTGCAAATACTTTAATTCAAGTTAACATAGGAAGAGAAGAACAAAAATATGGTATCTTGGAAGAAAAATTAGATGAACTTATAGAAGCTATAGAAGCTTGCAATAATGTTAATGTTTTAGGTATTATGACTATAATTCCAAAGGGAACAGAAGAAGAATGTAGAAAGTATTTTAGTAAAACTCATAAGCTTTTTTGTGAATTAAAAGAGAAAAAGTTTAAGAATATAAAAATGGATATACTTTCAATGGGAATGTCAGGTGATTATGAGATTGCTATTGAAGAAGGCAGCAATATGGTTAGAATTGGCCAAGGAATTTTTGGAAAAAGATTATATAAATAAAATTAGGAGGATATGTGTATGTCAAAAGTAGTTAGTAAAATGAAAAGTTTTTTAGGGTTTGATGAATTCGAAGATGAAGATGAAGTAATGGAAGAAGAAGAGGTAATGGAGGAAGAAGAATCATTTGCTCCAGTATTATCTTCTAAGAAAAATGGTAAGGTTGTAAATATTCATACAGCTAACACAGCTAAACTAATGATAACTAAACCATTAGTTTATGATGATGCAACTGAAATATGTACTGCATTAAAAAATAGAAAGATTGTTGTTATAAACACAACTTCATTAGAGCTTAGAACAGCTCAAAGATTAATAGACTTCGTTGGTGGAGCTTGTTATGCATTATGTGGAGAACTTCAAGAAGTTGAAAAAGGAGTATTTATAGTATCACCTTCAAATGTTGAAGTAAGCAATGAATTAAAGAGTGAATTAAGCAATAAAGGAATGTTCAACTGGGCTTCAAAATAATATGAATAAAAAAGATTTTATAAATTTATTAAATTTAGAAGAGTTTGAAGCATTAAAACTCTTTGAGAGATTTAATTTAGCTAGGACAAAAAATATTTCAGTATTTACTGATGAGTTTTATACTCCAGATGTATGGAGCACTCTTCAAGAAATGAATTTATTTGATGTAAATGTTGAAAGTTTTGGATTTTTTGAGGATGGAGAAAGAAGAGTAATAGCCTTTAATAAGGAAGAATATGATTTGTTTCCAATAAGTCTTTTAAGGATTCAATGCAATACTAAATTTTCAAAATTAGAGCACAAGGACTATTTAGGATCTATTATGGCCTTAGGCATAAATAGAAACAAAATAGGTGATTTAATCTTAAGAGATGATGGATGCTATGTTGCTGTTCATCATAGTATAATTGACTTTTTAATTAATAATTTAAATAAAATAAGAAATCTTAATTGTAAATGTGAAATAATTTATGATTTAGATGAAACACCTAAACCTAGCTATGAAGAAAAAAATATAATAGTAACTTCTAAAAGGTTAGATTGTATAGTTGCAGCCTTGGGGAACATATCAAGAAGTAAAGCTTTAGATGCTATAAATTCAGGAAGTGTTCTTCTAGACTATAGAATAACAAAAGATAAAAGCAAAGAAGTTTCAGAAGATTCAAGACTTACCATAAGAGGTATTGGAAAGTTTAAAATAAGCAATATTTTTGGGACAACGAAGAGTGGTAGATTAAAATTGACAGTATTTAAGTATACATAGGAGTGTGATTATATGAAATTAACCCCAATGGATATTAACAACAAGGAGTTCAAAAGGGTTTTAAGAGGTTATTGTCCAGAGGAAGTAGATGAATTCTTAGACCAAATAGTCGAAGAATATGAGATTCTTTTTAAAGAAAACACTTCTTTAAAAGAGAAGCTTGAAAATTCTAATGATAAGATAGAGCATTATAGTAAAATTGAGAATACAATTCAAAATACTTTACTATTAGCTCAAAATACAGCTGAGCAAGCAAAAGCTAATGCTCAAAAGGAAGCAGATGTAATAATTAAAAGTGCTAATGATACAGCACAAAGAATATTAGATAAGGCTCACAATGATGTTATACAAATAAATGATGAGTATGATAGAGTTAAGCAAGAATTCACAAAGTTTAGAGCTAAGTTTAGAAGCTTTATGAATTTCCAAATAGATACTTTTGATGATTTAGAGAAAGATTTTATTAAGAATTTTAACATAACTAAGCCAGAAGATCAAACTGAAACAGAAGAACCACAAGGCATACAGATTGATTTTGAAGAAGAGAAAGAAGAAAAAACTGAGCTTAAAGACATCTATGAAGTGGAAACACATTTTGATGATGTAAATGAAATTAAAAGTTTCTTTGCTGAAGAGTAGAGAACTGTTAAAAAATCTCACTTTGATTAAGGTGAGATTTTTCTTTTTGTTTAATTAATTGTTGAAATTTAATATTTTATTATATAATATTTAAGATATAGCTTTAAATATTTACTTTAGAATGGAGCAAATAAACTATGAGTTTAAGTAAAGAAGTAATAAAAATAACTGAAGAAGAAAAAGGAATAAGAGCAGATAAATTTTTAGCTCTTAAAATAGATGGAGTTTCAAGAAACTTTATTCAAGGGCTTTTTGATGATGGAAAAATTTTAATTAATGGAAAAGCAGAAAAGGGAAAATATAAGCTTTCAGTTGGAGATTGCGTTGAGGTAGAAATACCAGAACCAGAGGAATTAAAAGTTGAAGCTGAGGATATCCCATTAAATATAATTTATGAAGATGAAGATGTAATAGTCGTTAATAAACCAAAGGGAATGGTAGTTCATCCTGCACCGGGAAATTATACTGGAACTTTAGTTAATGCATTATTATACCATTGTGATGATTTATCTGGAATAAACGGGGTTATAAGACCTGGAATAGTACACAGAATAGATAAAGATACTTCTGGAATATTAGTTGTTGCAAAAAATGATAATGCTCATCAAAAACTAGCAGAACAATTTAAAGATCATAGCATAAAAAGAGAATACTATGCTATTGTTGAGGGAAGATTTAAAAAAGAAGGTGGCACAATTGATGCACCTTTAGGAAGACATCATAGAGATAGATTAAAGTATGCTGTGGTTAAAGATGGAAAGAGAGCAGTTACTCATTATGAAGTTCTTAAAGTATTTAATTCATGTTCCCTTGTTAAATGTACTTTAGAAACAGGAAGAACACATCAGATAAGAGTTCATATGGCCTTTATAGGGCATCCATTACTTGGAGATACTGTTTATGGCTTAAAGAAACAAAAGAAATTAAGTCAAGAGGGGCAAGTTCTTCATGCTAAAACATTAGGATTTATTCATCCTACTACTGGAAAATATGTTGAATTTGACTCAGAATTGCCAGAGTACTTTGAAAAAATTGTAGAGAAATTAGGAGGGTGTTAGAATATGCATCTTAAGGCAAGTTTATTAGATGAAAATGCTATAAGAAGAGCACTTACAAGACTTTCACATGAGATAATAGAAAAGAATAAAGGGGTAGAGGATATAGTTCTTGTTGGAATTAAGAGAAGAGGATATCCTTTAGCAGAGAGACTTTCAGAGTTTATAGAAAAGTTTGAAGGAGTTAAAATTCCTGTTGCTAGTGTTGACATAACATTATATAGAGATGATTTAACTAATGTTAGTGATACGCCAAATTTAAATGATCCTAAAATAGATGTGGATATAAGAGGGAAAAAGGTTATTATAGTTGATGATGTTTTATATACTTGTAGAACAGCTAGAGCAGCTATTGATGCAATAATGGATCAAGGAAGACCAGAATTTATACAGTTAGCTGTTTTAGTAGATAGAGGACACAAGGAATTACCAATAAGAGCTGACTATGTTGGAAAGAATATTCCTACATCAAAGGATGAAATAATAAAGGTTCAAATCAAAGAGATTGATGGAACTGATTCAGTTGAAATATATGAAAATTAAAACTAAGGAGTAAATTTTTATGGATTATAATTTAATAGCCACTGCAACTTTTGGCTTAGAGGCTGTTGTTGCAAAGGAATTAAAAGAGTTAGGATATGAAGACCTAAAAACTGAAAATGGAAGAGTTCATTTTGAAGGGGATGAAATGGATATTGCCATAACAAACCTTTGGCTTAGAACTGCAGATAGAGTTTTAATAAAAGTGGCTGAGTTTAAAGCTGAAAGCTTTGAAGAGTTATTTAATAAAACTGTAGAGATTGATTGGAGTAAGTATATACCTGTAGATGGTAAGATGCATGTTGTTGGTAAATCTGTTAAGTCAAAACTTTTCAGTGTTCCAGACTGTCAGTCAATAGTAAAAAAAGCCGTAGTTAAGAGCATGAGCAGAAGTTACGGTCAAGATTGGTTCATAGAAGATGGTCCAGTTTATAAAATAGAAGTTGGACTTTTAAAAGATGTGGTTACCTTAACAATAGATACATCAGGAGAGGGATTACACAAAAGAGGATATAGAGAACACTCAGGGCAAGCTCCACTTAAGGAAACACTAGCTGCAGCTATGGTTTTACTTTCAAAGTGGAGAGGAGAGCAAACTCTTATAGACCCATGCTGTGGATCAGGAACAATACTAATAGAAGCTGCTATGATAGCTAAAAACATAGCTCCAGGATTACATAGAAAATTCGTTTCTGAAACTTGGCCTTCAATGGATAAGGAAATTTGGGATCAAGTTAGAGAAGGGGCAGAGAAATCTATAAAGAAAATTCCTTTAGATATAACTGGTTATGATATAGATAGTTGGGTATTAAGTACAGCTAAAAATAACGTAAGAAAAGCAGGATTAACTGACTGCATAACTATAGAAAAAAGAAACTTTTTTGATTTTTCAACTAAGAAAAAGTATGGATATATGATTACAAATCCACCATATGGTGAGAGAATAGGTGAAAAAGAAATAGTTTCAAAATTAAATAAACACTTTGGAGAAGTTAAAGAGAAATTAGATACTTGGGATTTTAACATTCTAACAGCATGTCCAGATTTCCAAAAAGAGTTTGGTAGAAAAGCTACTAAAAACAGAAAGCTTTATAATGGTAGACTTTTATGCTACCACTATCAATATTTAGATAATAATTTAAAGAAGTAATTTAAAAAGAATATAATATATATAAAGTTACAAATAGAATTAAAAGATAACTGTATAAATTATTAGTTTAGTACAGAAGGTATTAGAATCTATTTGTAACTTTTATTTTATTACTTAAGTTTTTCTAAAGTTATTTCCTTTGGTGAATCCATATAAACTGTCTTGTTAGTTGAGTAGATTACCATTCCAGGTTTAGAACCAGAAGGTTTCTTTACATTTTTAACTAAAGTATAGTCTACAGGAATTTTAGTGCCACCTTTTCCTTTACTATAGAAAACAGCTAAGTTAGCAGCTTCTTCTAAGGTTTTATCAGGAATATTTGAACTTTTAACAATTACGTGAGAACCAGGTATATCCTTAGTGTGAAGCCAAGTATCATTCTTGTCAGCAAACTTTAAAGTTAAATAATCATTTTGGATATTATTTTTACCAACATAAATATCTATTCCATCAGAAGAAACATAGTGATAAGGCTTAGATTGTTTTTCTTTCTTTTT
>ERZ1026880.488-NODE-488-length-20150-cov-50.125554_pt1 | contig 20150 bp, 13 predicted proteins | sample MGYA00380170_ERZ1026880 | MGnify/ENA primary metagenome ERZ1026880 (study PRJEB33269, sample SAMEA4719806) | human gut metagenome | biome: human-associated habitat; feature: organic feature; material: feces | place: Cameroon | collected 2013-10 ...
CTCTGGCCCAGACGAACGATGGCCGGTTGCTCATCTGGACGCAAAGCAATCCCGGAGGCTACTGCAACGGAATGGGTCTGATAACGCCAGAGGAGTTGGCCGCCGGCAGCACGGACTGGCAGCCGGTGACAATGTGGCAGGGGTAAAACGGCAGCCTGCCGCCGCAGAACCGGCTGCGAAAGCACAAATTTGTCCTTGTACAAAATACAGTGGCGCGCCTGCTGCAAACAAAATTTTAAAAAGTAAACAAAAAACTCTTGAAAAATTTCTTTTGTGGTGGTAACATGAAGGCGGTGTTTGAATTTATATAAAGGAGTGTTCTACTTATGGCAATTCAGAATGCTTACCTGCAGGGTGTATATGAGGGCCTTGCAAAGCGCAACCCTGAGCAGAAGGAGTTTTTGCAGGCGGTCGAGGAAGTCCTCGAGAGCCTCGAGCCTGTTGTTGAGGCTCACCCCGAATATGAGAAGACCGGTCTGATCGAGCGCCTTGTCGAGCCCGAGCGCGTCATCATGTTCCGTGTGCCTTGGGTGGACGATGCCGGTAAGGTGCAGGTCAACCGCGGCTACCGCGTCCAGTTCAACTCCGCCATCGGCCCCTACAAGGGCGGTCTGCGGTTCCACCCCTCCGTCAACCTGTCTATCCTGAAGTTCCTCGGCTTTGAGCAGTGCTTCAAGAACAGCCTGACCGGCCTGCCCATGGGCGGCGGCAAGGGCGGCGCTGACTTTGACCCCCACGGCAAGTCTGACGCCGAGGTCATGCGTTTCTGCCAGAGCTTTATGACCGAGCTGTACCGCCACATCGGCCCGGATACCGATGTGCCCGCCGGTGACATCGGTGTCGGCGGCCGTGAGGTCGGCTACCTGTTTGGCCAGTACAAGCGCCTGCAGAATGAGTACACCGGCGTCCTGACCGGCAAGGGCATCCCCTTCGGCGGCTCTCTCGCCCGTACCGAGGCCACCGGCTACGGCCTGTGCTACTTCACCAAGGAGATGCTGGCCGACGCCGGCAAGAGCTTTGAGGGCCAGCGCGTTGTGATCTCCGGCTCCGGCAATGTGGCCACCTACGCCAACCAGAAGGCCACCCAGCTGGGCGGCAAGGTCATCGCCATGTCCGACTCCAACGGCTACATCGTGGACGAGAACGGCATTGACTATAAGGTCATCAAGGAGATCAAAGAGGTCAAGCGCGCCCGCATCAAGACCTATCTGGAGTATGTCCCCACCGCCAAGTATGTCGAGGGCAGTCAGGGCATCTGGACCGTTCCCTGCGACATCGCCCTGCCCTGCGCCACCCAGAACGAGCTGCGTCTGGACGGTGCCAAGGCTCTGGTTGCCAATGGCTGCTACTGCGTAGCCGAGGGTGCCAACATGCCTTCCACCCCTGATGCCATCGCTTACCTGCAGCAGCACGGCATCCTGTTTGCCCCGGCTAAGGCATCCAACGCCGGCGGCGTTGCTACCTCCGGTCTGGAGATGAGCCAGAACAGCCTGCGCCTGTCCTGGACCTTCGAGGAGGTCGATGAGCGTCTGCACAACATCATGGTCAACATCTACAAGGCTGCCGCCACCACCGCCGAGAAGTACGGCATGAAGGGCAACCTTGTGGCCGGTGCCAACATCGCCGGCTTTGAGAAGATCGCCTCCGCCATGATGAGTCAGGGCATTGTCTGATATAGGCGCAGACAGCCCCCGGTAATGGGCGGTAAACTTTTTTAGAAAAACCTATTGACACACGCGCCGTGCTGTGGTATTATAATCAAGCACCGTGAAACAAGCGCGTGTGCCATATATCGCGGAGTAGAGCAGATGGTAGCTCGTCGGGCTCATAACCCGGAGGTCGCAGGTTCAAGTCCTGTCTCCGCAACCAATGAATAGGTTCCCACTTTTGAACCCGGTAACTCCGGTTTGAAGGTGGGACCTTTTCTTTTTATAAGCAGCCAGAATAGAACGCCGATTCATATTGGTTCGGCGTTTTCATGTTTAGTTTTCTATGCGGGCGTTGGCTGTTGTAGAAATTGATATATTCGTCCAGAACGGCTTGCAGTTCCTGCGGTGTGCCATACAGGTGGTGATAAAGCGCCTCCTTTTTCAGCGTGTGGAAAAACGACTCGCAGACGGAATTGTCGTAAGGTGTGCCGGGTGTGGAAAAGGATTGCTTTATATGAAGCTCTTTTAAATGTGCGCGGAAAATGTAGGATGTATACTGTGCGCCTTGGTCACTGTGGAACATCAGATCTTGCGGGGGATTCCGAGACTGGAAAGCGTCATCAAAAGCAGCAAGCGTAAGAGCTGTGTTGATGGAATCCGATATGCTGTACGAAAGTATACGCCGTGAGAACAGGTCCAGCACCACGCAGATATAGTAATATTGGTCGAGTACTTTGATATAGGTGATGTCGCTGACCCAAATTAGATTGGGCTGAGGCTGGTCAAATTGGCGTGCTAACAAATTTCTGAAATAAGCACGCGGCAGACTTTTTTGATGCTCTGCCTTGTAGCACGGTTTTGTAACGGATAATCCCATCTCCTTCATAAGACGAACGATGCGCTTTTCACTGACTTTGTAGCCTAGTTCTGCAAGTTTGTGATGAATTGGCTTTCTGCCAAAACGGTTTTTACTGTCGTGGAAGATTTGACGAATCAGAGGCTTCAGCTTTTCATCATTTATCTCATAAGAAGTCCGTTGCCCCGCTCTCCGTTTTCGGTTGTAATAAGTGCCGCGCGGGAGGCTTAGAGCATCGCATAAGACATGGATGGAATAACGCCCGCGCAGAACATTGACAGCGGCCACTTTTTCGTCGATGGAGGCCTTACTGCCGCACGGACACTGCAGAAGGACCTCTAATTCCAGCGCAAGTTTTTCAAGGTGGCGCTTAGATTTGTGGCTGGTTGCCCGGTTGGTGGTAATAGCCGCATGTACGGGATGAGCCTTATCAAATTTCTGCTTCCATGTAAAGAATGTGCTTTCAGCCATGCCATACTTGGCTTGTGTTTCCGCGAATGAGTGACCGAGTTCGTAGAAAAGAACAGCTTCATCTTTGATAGATTGTGGGTAATGCTTTTTGCCCATTGGATAAACTCCTTTGCTAAAATAGTGTGAGGATTCCAGTATAGCAAAGGAGGCGAGAAAAGTATCTCGACATGAAGAAAAAAGTATGCTATACTGAAGAAAAAGTGATGATTTGACTACGAGATAACAGGGATGGACAAGTTGGTCGTTCGAGGAACAGAAATTAATCAATGAGGGAATGCCGCAGGCAGAAAGGCTGGCAAAACTTAATGCTATTGCAATTAGCCAGATGAAGGTGCTGACAGAGGATCACAGACTGCTGCAACATGAAGCGGCGGAAGAATAATTGCATAGAGTAAAGAGACTATAGGCAGCGTTAAGAAATTTTCTGACCTGAAAAGGAGTATGGTCGTGCCAATTGATGAGCGAGAACAGGATAATCGTACCTTACGGACACTAATTATCACCGCATTGACGGAAACAGGGCAGACCCGTGATACGCTGTATGCAAAAATCGGAGAATTTTATTATTGTGCTGCCCCGAAATATCTGTACAAGTATTATTCGGAAAACCTGTTAAATATGGACGCAATTAAAAATCATGAAATGTGGTATTCTGCACCATGCAATTTTAACGACGTTTTTGACTGTGATGTTTCAATTAATGAGAAAGCCATTTTTGAGAGCTTTTTAAGTGCAGATCCTCAAGGACGCAGAATCCGCCAAGGAAGTCCAATGTGGATAAAACTAAAAAGTGATGTACATAAGCAAATTGATTATTTACAGGGAACATTTGAAGAGACTAAACAGACGACAGGAATATCTTGCTTAAGCGAATCGGATTCATCGCTACTTATGTGGGCGCATTATGCGAATAATCATAAAGGGATGTGCGTTGAATACGAACTGTTACAAATATCAGAGCAATTAAAGTTCTCTCCGATTCCTGTTATATATACGGATGAAAGGGTCAGCCTAAATTCGTTAGTATCAGAAGATTTGAGACGAGATACCATGAAATTTTTTGTCGAGAGTATTACTACAAAATCGCCTGAATGGAGTTACGAAAAAGAATGGCGTATAATACGAGATGAGTCAGTCTGCGATACGCGATGGGATAAAGTTAATAAGGGTGCTTTATTGAAAATGATACGGCCGACATCCATTATTTTGGGGTGTAGAACAGAGTGGGACTTTGAAAAGAGTGTGAGGGAATATTGCGAGAAAGAAAAAGTGACTCTTTATAAAATGGAAAAGAATAAGGAAAAGTACCAATTGGACAAGAAAGTACTTATAAATTTTCGGAATAAAGGGAACAATAAGACCAAAGTAGAAAAACAGTAAAAGATTTTTGAAATTTTGATTTTTTATTTCTGAAATTGCCGGGTATCTTTTTTGTCACATTCAGACAACAAAAGCTCGTTGAAACGACAAGTTTCAACGAGCTTTTTTCTACATTATGGCAAAAGTGGTAACGATCTGGTAACCTTGACCCCAAAATGACCCCAAAACGGCAAAATGACTGCGCCCGGACGATTGAACTTTTCAACCGTCCGGGCGCTTTTTGTGGATAAATTTTGCGGAGTTGGCGGGTAAAAATAGGAGCGGTCAAGGTGACTAGTATCCATGTCATTGCCACGATACAGAACATATTTGCTTGTGATAGGGCCATATCGATGTTCCGTGAGCTCGCACTTCTTCTCATCGACCAAGTGGTGATACTGGGATGGAACTGCTTCAGCACTGTGTTTAATTTCGTATATCGCGCAGTTGCCTGCTGCAGGGTCAAAAACAACCATATCGAATTCGCCGACGGCAAACTGAAGGACGAAGACTTGCTTTTTAGGGTGTGCAAGTTTGGTTCCCAGCAAAACGATATCTTCGAGCATACAGTTTAAATGCATTAATACCCCTTTACACCCAAAAAAGTAAAGGGTATAAAGGGGTATAACACAATGATCGATGTGAGAGACACCTTGCTTAGAATGCATTCAAGAAAAAACAGAAAAAATGCTTATTTCTTTAGGCGGAGAAAGTTGGCTTATTAGTTTGTCGATTTTCTTCGCAAGGTAGTGGAATTGGGTGCTCTTTTTTTGCAAACTCCAAGATTCCACGGATCAGATGGCCATTTGAAAATTCAACGATTGCTCGTGCTATATTCATCTGCATCCGACCGCCGCCACTTTGAATCAGAGCGCGGGTAGAATTTCGTGGAATTAAATTCATTACGAATTGCTGATTTTTGACCATTTCGTCCTTCTTGGGGCCATCTGGCATGGCATCCAATTTCTTCTGATTACCACCTACGCCTTTCATAAAACCATTATAAAGCAATCGTCCCATAAAACTGGCTTGATAGTCATTGATGGGAGATTCTACAGTGTATGGGCGCACAGGAGGCTCATCTGGAATGGGGTAACCAATGGTTTCCTCAAAGACACTGTCAGGAATGGCACATTTGGCAATTTGGTTGTAAGAGGCTACAGCTTTTGCTGAATAAGGTGTAGGTACAATATCATAACCATCAACGAGGATATAACTTTCCAGACGGATATCTTGGGAAGAGGCTCCGATATAAATTGGATATTTTCCGTTTTCTACTACCCAGCGATGAACCTTGGTATCGAAGTACGCCAAATCATGTTCAGAAAAGGTAAGAACAACATTCTTTTTTTCATTTGGGGCCAAGTACACTTTCTGGAAAGATTTCAATTCTTTTTGTGCCTTGAATATGTTCGTTTCGGAATTCCGTCCCACATATAGCTGCACCACTTCAGCTCCCGCCATAGTTCCGGTATTTTCTACTGTTACTTTAGCGATAATTGTTTCACCATTATGCTCAAGTTCGAGATTTTCGTAGTGGAATGTTGTATAGGATAGGCCATAACCAAAGGGATAACGTATTTTTTTTGGTGTCATGTCAAAAAAACGGTATCCAACAAAGATGTTCTCACGGTACTGTTCGATTTTTCCCTTGCTGAATCGCTTTCCATAGGGAATATCGCTACAGTTTTTCATCCATGTTTCGCTAAGCCGTCCTCCTGGATTTGCTTCTCCATACAATAATCGCCGACAGGCCTCTCCGCCACCTTGACCAGGGAGCGCCATATAAAGTATAGCAGAAACTTTCTCTGCAAACGGTAGTTCCATAACACTTCCACCGAAGAGCACTACGATGACTCTTTTTCCAGCGTCACACAATTTGCGAATCAAGGAAAGCTGGTTTTGGGGAATCGACAGATTTTCTCTATCAAAGCCTTCGCTTTCAAACGACTCCGTCAGCCCTCCAAAAAAGAGTACCATATCCACATCAGATGCTGCCTTTATGGCCTCTTCTTCCAGCGCGCCATCGGGGGCATATGCCATTTCTTGATAACCCTGAGCAAAGGTATAAATCACCTTCGCTTCATCAAAAGCATCTTTGGGTGTGGTAAGGTACGCTGGGGTCAAACCGCTGGAGCCCGCTCCCTGATAGCGCATCTTTTCAAACAAATCACCTACCACCAGAATTTTTTCCCCAACCTGTAAAGGTAAAACGCCATCATTTTTCAGTAAAACCGAACAATCCGTGGCAATATCTGTGGCCAACGTGTTGTGTTGTTCCAATAGATTCTTTATACTATCCGGTTTCTGTACACGGGGCTTGCATCGCTCAATGAGCTGTAAAACATTGCCCACAGCACGGTTCAAGATTTCCATAGATAATGTACCGGATTTTGCTGCATCAATAATGGCCTTTCGATTTTCCCATATTCCACCGGGCATATCCAAGTCAAGCCCAGCCATCACACCAGCAAGCCGTTTATGCGTAGCACCCCAATCGGTCATGACCAATCCGTCAAAGTTCCATTGCTCTCGCAGCACATCTGTAAGAAGCCACTTGTTTTCTGAGCAATGAGTGCCGTTGATTTTGTTGTAGGCACACATCATGCTCCATGGATTGCCTTCTTTAACACAAATTTCGAAAGATTTCAGGTACAGTTCTCGTGCTGCCCGCTCATCAATGACAGAATCACTCATATAACGGTGATTTTCGCAGTTGTTCAAGGCGAAATGCTTGGGACAGGCAGCAGTACCGGTAGACTGGATCCCCTTCACCATGCCTGCTGCCATTTTGCCAGAGAGCAATGGATCCTCGCTGTAATACTCAAAATTGCGGCCGCAGCGGGGATCGCGTTTTAAATTGAGCGCGGGCCCAAGCAACACTTGCACATTATAGCCCACGCATTCTTCTCCGATGGCCCGTCCCATTTTCTCTGCATTCTCTTGATTCCATCCGTTGGCAATAGTAACACTGGTGGGGAAAGCGGTAGAGGGAAAAGATTGGCCTAGTCCCATCACGCCATCACCCACATCATCAGTTTTTTTTCGCACACCTACAGGTCCGTCAGTCAAATGGATAGCGGGAATACCCAATCGAGGTACAGCGTTTGTCATCCATGACTGATAACCCTCCAACAGTGCCGCCTTTTCCTCTATTGTCAATTCCTGCAGCAATTTTTCAATTTCTTTCATCAGACAATCTCCCGAATTTATAAGTTCTCTTTGGGGCTGCATCCTGTTTTGTCTACTTCAATAAGGCGGGGCGGTCATTCAAAATACACCGCCCGCCCCTAATTGTGGCAGTCATTAATAGGCATATCGCCATTTTCCGTTCAGGCCATATCCAGGTACTCTATAAGATATGATTCAATTTTCGGGAGCCACCATTCCATATAACCAGCTTTGGTTGGATGGATGCCATCAAGCATATACAGGTTTCGCTGCTCCTCGGTGATATTATTCAGTTCCTCGTCATTCCACAAATCGATTACACCGCAGTCCCACTTATCCTGAATTTTCAGGAGTAAGTTAACCATATCACCATAGGCCGCATCATCGTATTTAGTTCCTGTGTAGAAGATAACGGGGCAATTCCATGTTTCTTCGGCATAGGAGATGATGTACTCAATCGCGCCGGCAACGGTTTCTGTATTAAAGCTATCTCGATCAAAGCTATCACTGACACTGCCCAAGGGCAGACCTTTTGTTGCATCGTTGGTAGAAAGCTGGCACACAAAAGCATCTGCCTTAATAGATGTATCAATCGTCTTCATACGGGGAATATAAGAGTCGCTCCCGGTGGTAACAAGGGTGGTTCCGCCGACAGCCTCCTTAACAGGAATAACGCCATCTTCCTTTTCTAGATATTCCACAAACGAAGTACCGCAGGCCCCGTAACCATCCGTAACGGAACTGCCCAGAAAAATAATCGTTTTTCCTTGAAGAGGGCTGTTCGGATTTTCTTCAGCAGCCGTAATATCATACTCTGCTGCATTGCCCGGTTTGTTTTTCAGAATGATTTTCAGAACTTTACTTCCAAAAATCTTATAGGCAATAAATCCCCCTACAGAAATCAGAAAGAAAAAGACAAGGAGCGTGACCAGAATAACCTTCCAGAGTTTTCGTTTCTTTTTTGGATTTTTACCCATTTCCGAATTCTCCTATTTTTTGATCATGGCTTTTAGTAATGCAGGGATATCCATAGGGCGAAAGAACTTGCTCATAAAACTTTTAGCAAATTCTCTGTTTGGAGCAGCTGCATCCATAGTTTGCGCTTTGACATCCGAGGGCATAGAATTGACTTTGATAAAATAATCAATAGCCTCCTCCCTTCGTAGTCGCCCTTTTGGTTCCCACCAGTCTTCCGGCGTATAGCACATTTTTCTGTGCAAGCCAGAAGATATAAACGTCTTCAGCCTAGATTTGAATTCGCTGTACTCTCTTCGGCCACACCAGTTTAACTCGGCCAGTGCGTAGATTCTTGGACACAATAAATTCTCTAACCGTTCTGCCTTTTCGATATGTTCTGTCCATAGGCAGCCCTCCAACCCTAATAGATTGGGATCATCTGCAACGTTTTTTCTCCCCAAGTGGGGTACCGTCCCATAAACCTTTTTGAGACTACTCATGGAATAGGGATAATCCAGATAAATTTCAAACATATCAGAATAAATCCACTTTCCGCCGTGTTCGACAAACTGTTGCATAGGAATACGGTGCTGGAGTGTCCAATACTGTACTTGAATACCTTTTGGAACATTGGATGCCAGTAGCGTTTCGTTCCAGCAGATGGGTTGTTTGCCGTGCTTCTTCAAAATTTCAATTACCCTTGTGGTAAAGTAACCCTGAAGATCTTCGATAGCGGTAATTCCTAGTTCTTTCATCTTCTTTTGACAATACGGGCATCTCTTCCATTCGGATTTTGGTGCTTCATCGCCTCCGATATGGAACCTCTTCCCAGGAAACAGCGGAATGATTTCCTCCAGCAATTTCTCCACAAAATCGAATGTGTCCTCTCTTCCCGCACAGAGAATTACTGGATAAATTCCCCCCGAGGCAGCTAGTTTGACCTCTTTTCGGGAACAGCTATATTCCGGGTAAGCCGCCAGAATACCGGTAGTATGTCCGGGCATATCGATTTCAGGAATAATTTCTACACCTCGGATTCGTGCATACTTCACAATTTCCCGAATCTCATCTTGTGTATAATAATTCTGACTGGTGATGTGCAGCTTGGGAAACTTTTTGCTTTCGATGCGCCATGCCTGATCATCCGACAAATGCCAGTGGAGTACATTCATTTTAGCAAGGGAAATTTCCTCGATAATTTTCATCACTTCATCTACTGGGAAGAAATGCCTGGCACAATCAAGACTTAATGCACGATGAATATGCTTTGGCGCGTCTTCAATGGAACAGCATGGGACTTTTCCCCCATCGATTAGTGCAACAAAAGTAGTTAAAGCCCAGACAACACCGAGTTCTGTGGAAGCCTTAATGACGGTTTTCTCAGTGTCAACGGTAAGAACGTATCCTTCTTCCGGAATTGATTCGTCTTTCTCTAAGTAGACCCAGGGGGTTCCAAAAATCTTTTGCCTGATACGGATGGCAAAAGCATCTACACACCAACTATCAAATTTGCCAAACTCCACACCGAGACTGCCAGGTATAATAAAATTCCCCGGAAGTTTCCGAACGTTTCCACTGGGATAAGGAATCATATTAATCATACATTACTCCTGTGAGGTCTGATGAAGATGCTGACTAAAGAACGCTGTTTCTGCATCATTACATTTTTGAGCATCATCCGTACGTATATCACAATGGAATACATGTCCCAACGGATTGTCTGTATTGCCCCAGCACTGGTACTGATACGGCACGCCCAGTTCGCTCAATTTGTTTTTAAGAATAGGTGCCTGATCATGTAGAAAATCTCCGATAGAGGTCATGAGGTAGACAGGAGGAAAGCTTTTCGTTACATGTTTGACCACGTTGATCTGTTCCAGTTCTTCTGTCGTTCCACTTTCCGGCAAAAGTTCTGCCATGACAAGTTTGGTTAAAAAGTTTTCCTTTCCAATGGTACTCACTTCATATTTACCGCAGTTCAATGCGATTGCGGTTGGGACAAATTTATCCGGTATTTTCAACCCGTAGGTGTGCGCATAAACCTCATCCGTACAGGCACAGCAGTACAGTCCCAAAAGATGTGCCCCGGCTGAATCACCGACTGCGAAGATATTTTGCGGATCGAATTTATACTCCTCAGCATGAGCCAACACCCAAGAAAATACGAGGTTTGTATCTTCTAATGATGACGGAAACTGAAATTCAGGCGCAAGACGGTAGGAATAGTTGACTACAGCGAATCCCCTCTCAGCCAGATTCATGCAGTAGAACTGATACGTTTCTTTACTGCCATACACCCACGCACCGCCGTGCACATTAACAATGACAGGAAGCCTTTTCTGTTTTGCATTCTTGGGACGGTAAACATCCAGCATCTGCCATTTTGTATCCCAGCCATAGCAAATGTCATCATGCCTTTCAATATCTTCAGGCGTGGAAAGCCCCTTATCACGCTCAATATCGGCGGGCGCAAACGCCTCCCTGATTTTTCGTGCCGGACTTTTCGCTTCCACGACTTCTCCCTGTGTAATTCCCGTCTCATTAAAAGCATCCACGCGCACGAATAGACGTTGGCCTTTTATCAACGCTCCAATATGCTGCTCGTTTTTATGATAGACTTGATAGCTATGATAGAGCTTATCCGGCGCATATCCCCAAAGAATCAAATGCCCGGCAGCTGTATTATCCGGCGCCCATTTTACGGTAAGATCCAGCGGAGAAGTATATTCCGTTTGAACGGCACTAGGCTTTTGCGGCAAATCGCCTGCGCATTTGCCGAATATCCGGACCCCGCTAACGCACGGAGGCTGATTATAAGGCATCTGCGTTACGGTAAGTTTCACAAAACGAAGCAATTTGCCTTTTTGGAATACCAGAAAATCATGTGGTAGGTCTGTTCCGCTCTCGCGTTTATCAGCAAGAACAAAGAAATCTTTCCCATTCTCGCTACCTTCGAGCAACCATCCTGTTCTCTGGTTACGCATTTCGATGTATCGTTTTTCATGGGTTACATGTACATCGGCATCCTTCGGTATTTCTCCGATAATGCTGTCATCCATAAAATTGATCTGGATCGCATGTACATCCGTCTTTTTCCCCAGGTCAACTTCAACCCATGCATCGTTATCGCCTTTTTCGGCTCGCCACCATGTCTTTCCATTTTCATCGGTTACGTTTTTGGCGTTGCCAGAGGAACTGCGCACCGGCTTACCATAGGAAAGAAGCATCCAATCAGGATCATCCCAGGGAGCAGCATCCATTCGAATAGGCCAATCTCCAAATCGCTGATCACAGAAAAGCTCTCCATCGTGATCAAAACCGGCTTTCCACAAACCAATTCTTCTCTCCATTCCATCGTTGACACCGACAGATATTGTGGAAGTATGCCACAGCACTCCGTTTTTATCACGTAGCGTAGAGCCATGCCCCGCGCCATTCAGAAATCCTCCCGGTTTATAAGAATAAGGATTGTTTTGGGCCGCAGTATAAGGTCCGAGGGGGCTGTCTGATACATATACGCCATCACCGTAAATATTATATTCCGTCCCCGGAATTGCATATTGGAGATAATAACGTCCCTCATGCTTCGTCATCCATGGTCCCTCTATGTATGGATCCGTTCCGACAACGGACCTCGCCATTGCAAGTATTGCTTCCTTGCTTCCCAGTCCGTTTTTCTTCCGGAGTTCTTGCGGGGCCCGCATAATCCGATCGACGAATGCTTCCTCTTGTTCTTGAATCTCTTTGGGGCTTTTTGGGCTGACATGATCCATTCCCATGCGTTCATAACCACGAGTTTGTGGATGGGCATAGAGTAGGGCTATAGGGTCTGTTTTAGGACGCATAGTTTCCCTATCCATTTCTACCCCATAAATCGGGGTTACATTCGAGCAACCCCAGTAAAAATATAACCTTCCGTCATCATCCAAGAATTGATGAGGGTCCCAAAAGTCAAAGCTCCCCTTAATTTCTTCAAAGGGCTCAGCCAAAGGATCTCGACTGCGGAAAAAGGAGCATGGTGTTCCTCTGTGTGATGCGCAAAAATACAAGTACTCTCCAATTACACACACATCCGGTGCATAATCAAAAATCGGCATTTCCGTAAGAAAAGAATGAAATTGCCATTCCACCAAATCCTGACTAGTGTAGAACCCGGCCGTCATAGATGGAAACAAATAGTACTTTCCTTTAAAGAGCACCAGTGATGGGTCTGCTGCCTCACGATAAATGTGCAGAGGCTGATTTGGCATATCGGTTCTGGAGTGATCAACCATCTGGTACCGATACGGCAGATTCAATGGGTTACAATAATATTGCTTTTCCATAGATTGTCCTTTCATAGACACTCTCCGTTAGATTCAATTACTTCCTTGTAGAACATAGCAGAGTCTTTTACAGTTCGCTTTTTTGTCTTGTAGTCAACATAGACCAGTCCAAACCGTGGATCATAACCGCTTGTCCATTCAAAATTATCCAGAAGTGACCAATATAGATACCCAATCACAGGGATATTTTCTTCCGCTGCACGCCTTAATTCCAACAAATAGCGCCGAATAAAATCTGCTCTTTGCGGATCGTGAACCTTTCCATCGCTCATGACAAAATCAATATTTGAGAATCCGTTTTCCGTAATTAATATCGGCAGACCATAGCGACGGTAACAAAACTTTGGAAACCAGTGCATACATTCCGGCACAATAGGCATGTTAGCGCTGCTGGTTGGATATCCTTCATAGCGCAATGGGTTTGGTCTTCCGGGCCTTTTATAATAGTTTCCTGCAAAGTAGACATTACCCGCAAAGAAATCCAACTTTTGGCATATTTCGGAAATGTCCTTGTCGGAAAGTGTATCTAAAAGAGGTTTGGGAATTTTTCCGAGAATTACGGGATCAAGCCACCAGCTCATTCCCATAGCTCCGGCAAGGTCCGAAAAAGTCATCTCATAAGCGGCTTCTTCATCTATTGCACCATCTACAGGTGCAACACACATTCCCATAATGGCCATCCCAATCTTTGGAGGTGTTTTTGCCCTCTTGCGGATTTCCTGAGCTGCTTTTCCGTGAGCAAGCAAGATATTACGCGTCGCTCTCTTAATATCATGCTCCCACAGGGAATTGGTAACATCCGTTGCGAAGTTCTGCGGCTCATTAAAAGTAAGCCACCATGTAACCTGATCCGACAAGGCATCGACAACTGTTTTTACATAAAACACAAAGTCTTCTACGATTGTTTCGCCATCCCAGCCCTGATCTTTTACAAGCCACGCAGGGAGATCCCAGTGGAAAAGTGTTACCATCGGTTCGATCCCCGCGGCCCTCAAAGAACTGACCAGATTTTTATAAAACTGTAGTCCCTTTTCATTCACTTTTCCCCGTTCTGGAATCACTCTACTCCAACTTATAGAAAAGCGATAAGCCTTCAGCCCAATCTGCTGCATCAGCGTGACATCCTCTCGCCAATGGGAATAATGTTCGCAACCGCTCTTTGGAGAATCTTCATTTTTTATCTGTTCTGCCGGCAGGATGTCCCAAACACTGGGGGTTCTGCCATCAGCATTCCATCCGCCTTCAATCTGGGGAGCTGCTGTTGCTGCGCCCCATAAAAAATCATTTTGGAATCCCATAAATCCATCTCCCTTACTGAACTTTATTCATGAGTTCTGCTCTTCTGCGTTCCAATTCATCATGAATTACGGACATTTCCTTGTCTTGCCGGTTGGGAATCAAGAACAGCACATTGATGATTTGAGCCAAAAGCGGAGCTCCCAGAGCTAAAACTACTAGAGCAGTCTGCACACCAGCAGACTGAACCGACAGCGTTGCATCATAGTCATTGATTATCATTAGACTAAAATTAAGAACGCCAGTTCCAATACCGGCGGCTACAGTGTTAGCGATGGATAAAAGTGAAATAGTGAATCCGTCGCACCGAAATCCCTGCTTGAATTCCACATAATCCATAGAATCTGCCAACATAGCCGAACCCGCATAAGTATTAGGTAGACAGCCAAAGGAAAAGATAATAAGTCCGACCAAAAGAACTGTCAAATTTCTTGGGAAAAGCACTGTAATCAAGGCACCGATAACAGCAATCGCACAGCCGACAAGCATGCTGTTGCGCTTTCCAAACTTTTTAATTAGCGGGAATACCAGAAAAACGCCAATGCCCAACGGAAACTGTCCAACAGCGTTGACAATTGTATACATACCTGCGCCAGCAGCATAATTATCAGCGAGTACCCAGCTGCAATAATAAAGTTTGCTCGCATTTGAAATGGCTACTAAGATCGTCCCGCACACCATCATGCAAACAACATATACCCAGTATTTGCTTTTCAAGCAGCCTGCGATTTGTTCTCTCAGCGGGATGATATTTTCTTTCTTTCCAGCAGCTGCAGCTTTCATCTGCGCTTCTGTTACGCGTTCTCTTGTGAAATAGTACTCTAAGAACACCGCGGGAATTGCAATAATGGAAAATACTGCAATGATGGTGATCCATCTTCCCTGATCCTGGCCCATCCATCCCAAGAAACACATGGGGAAGATGATGGTGAACAGGCCCGGAATGATATTGTTTGCTACATTGTTGAAAATCGCCAGAGTATCACGCTGTTTGCTGTCTGTTGTCGCAAGTGGCATCATTAGATTGTGGCTCATACTATACATTGTATAGCCAAGGCAGTAATACAGATTATAGCTGAAGGTGATCCAGATCGCTTTTACGGTGTTGTTGGCTGCTGGAATTACAAACAGCAATACTGCGGAGATGACAATAATTGGCAGTGAAACGATCATCCAAACGCGTGCCTTTCCCTGGCGGGTTCGCGTTCGTTCAATAATCTGCCCCATAACAATATTCGTGATTGCATCTAAAATTTTGGATAAGACGGGCATTGTGGCTAGAAAGATACCCCAGCCGGCACTGTTCAACAGCAGAACATCCGTATAGTATCGATTCAGATAGCCCGTTAAAATGGCATTCAGTGTAAGAATACCAGCGGGGCCAAGCATATACCCAAGCCATTTTTCACGCGCAGTGATTTTTTGAGGGTCTGTTTTTGAGTCCCATGCATTTGATGAGAACATTTTTGAGCGTAACATGATATTCCTCCAATTTTAATTTAAAATCCACACTTTTGAATTACTTTTGTATGTAACCTCCCTTCGTTCTTATTTGGAAGTGCTGATTTTCTTGATTTCTTATCTCCCCGTCAGTTTAGCATAATGTTATCCAAAGCGGTTATCACGAAAAAGCACATTTATATCTCGAATATGACGGAATCTATATTTTGCGGAATTTAAGACAAAAAAATCAGATTTTTTGTAGCATTTTGTGCCGGATTGTGATATGCTGACAGCATCATAAAAGGAGGCATGTGTACCAATGCGTCTTAGGCCGGATGTGGATTTAGCAAATTTTTTGATTGCAGTGGGAAAATGTACTGGCGAAGTCACATTTACTACTCCAGAAGGTGATCTTTTGAATCTCAAGTCTATTCTGTCTCGCTATGTATTTGTGGCGGCGATTCTTCACCCGGAATTATTGACTGATGGTTCCGTTATTTGCCGGAATCCTTCAGATATCGAACTTCTCCGTGATTTTGTTGTATTATCATAAGAGGAAGTATTCACCATGGCAGAAAATGCGGAACGAAACCTTCGACTATTGCAAGAATTAATATCCTGTGCTCACAATCTGTTTTTTTGGACGTTTGATTCTCGGATGACATGCGTATACAGTACTTGCCCTGATGAGCAGGCGCTTAAAATGGTTTTTGCATTGGATGAAAATCAGACAACCGCATTGAGGGAACTCCAAGAAGAAAATATGCCTGTAGCGATTACGAGTATGCTGAAATTCTTATGGATTGCTGATTTTGAACGGGATTCTTCTGGCAAACTTCTATACATCCATGTGATTGGCCCAGCATTTGTAGAGGATGTTGCTCCACGTTCATTGGAAGCAACGTTAAATCGAGTTGGAATTCCCTTGACGTTGAAATCGGATTTTCTACAACTTTTAGAGCAAATTCCTGTGATTCCGATAATTCGATTCTTTGAATATGGGTTAATGCTGCATTACTGTATAACGGGAGAGAAGATTAGCATCAGCGACATTCGATATCCAAATGCAAAGCAACACAAAAACGAATCAAATCCTGCCTTCGCAGACGCACACGGCTCATGGGCAATGGAACAAAAGGTACTGAAACTGGTCGAGGATGGGAATCTGGACATCAAGCGCCAAACATCACGGCTTGCCAGCATCGGGGCCGTAGGAAATCTGGGAAATGGCGATTCTTTGCGGCATTTCAAAAATATCACGATTATCTTTACGGCGTTATGTACACGTGCCGCTATTAGAGGCGGCTTGGATCCTGAAATAGCTTATACCCTCAGTGACCGCTATATTAATGGAATTGAAGCATGCGGTGGCCTATCTGAGATTGCAGAAGTCAACGCTGCTATGCAGGAAGACTATGCCAGGAGGGTCCATCAGATTAAACTTGGCACAGGGATTTCCCAGGAAATACAAAAATGCTGCGACTTCATCCAAATAAATATTGAACGAAAAGTCACAGCAGCAGAGTTGGCAGATTGCTCAGGGTATTCAGAAGCGCATCTAGCTAGAAAATTCAAACAAGAATTGGGCACAACCATAGCAGAATACACCATATCACAAAAAATAAAGTATGCAGAAGCTCTTTTACAGTCTGGAAACAAAACAGTGCAAGAAGTGGCCGAACAGCTTGGATTTCATTCCCAGAGCTACTTTGGCCAACAGTTTAAAAAAATCACTGGTACAACACCTGGAAAATATCAAAGCAATCATTCCAGATAGCTTATCTGTGATTATCTGAAGACTAAAAAATAGCCCGGCTACACATCCTATCGGCGTGTAGCCGGGCTATTAGTATTGAGATAAGGTATCAACCACCAAGAAACTATATTTCTGCCATCCGACTCGGTATATGCGTTGCAACATGACAAAAACGACTATTCGCTTCGTCATTATAAAGAGAGTTGAACAAAAGAAATAGCCGGAGCGTTAAATGTCCGCAAGGAAAATTTCTTTATAAGAGCAGAAACGCCGAAGGATATTATCCGAATATTGATTTGGTATGACTGGGAACATGGCTGCAGTGGGTGCGTTCCCATTGATATAATTTTGCTCTTTGACGATCGTTGCTTTTTCTCTTCAAAAACAGGGTATCTTTTTTGTCACACTCAGACAACAAAAGCTCGTTGAAACGACAAGTTTCAACGAGCTTTTTTCTACCTTATGGCAAAAGTGGTAACAAGCTGGTAACTTTGACCCCAAAATGACCCCAAAACGGCAAAACGACTGCGCCCGGACGGTTGAACTTTTCAACCGTCCGGGCACTTTTTGTGGATAAATTTTGCGGAGTTGGCAGGTAAAAATAGGAGCGGTCAGTGTAGTCAGCTCGATTTGACGAGTACCAACACGCTGTTGTTTGGCACGACGATCTGTTCCTGCTTGGTAGGAATGGGCGGGTTCTTGTACTGGCGCAGGGCTTTTTGGATTTGCTGTTTGACCTCCAGCAGGGCGGCGTCCAATGTAGGGGTCTGCACTTCAATTTTTGGAAAGTCGGGAACATGGGCGGTGCAGCCGTCCGGGGATAAGGTGCAAAGCACCGGATAAGGCCGGTTCTCTACGGAGATACTGTACTGCATAGCCTTAAAATAGCTATTTTTATAGCACTACTATATCAGCGCCTTTAATAGAATACCTTTTTATAAGCTGTAAAACACTACTTTCTTGCTCTTCTTTTACTACATAAAATGTCCAATTTGCATTTGCATATCTTGCGTTCAAATAATTGAAATACTCAAAATCAATTGCACAGGAATGTCCATAAACAATGATATTTTCAATCTCACATTGATTACATATAGAAAGTCTTTTAGTAAAAGAAAAACCAACCGAGTGTGTCCCAAAAAGCAAAGCTGCGAGGGAAATTCCGAAAGCCGCACTAAAAAAGGCATGGACAGAAGCCAAAGAGAAAAGCCGAACTAAGCTGTGGGAAAGCACTTCATCACAGGAGAATGGTGATTGCAACGCAGCCCAAAACACTGGCGTAAAACTGGCCGACACATCTTATTCAGCGATAAAACAAAATACCGATTTCACCATGCGGCAGGGTCAAAAGTTTGCCTGCAAGAAGATAGAAAAATATCGTAAGCACTGCAATGCAGAACAGGTCGAAATTGCTCGCGCCGCCAGTGAGCGCGGTGCCGGCCGGAAACAGGCCGGGCACAGCACGCTGCCCGATGCAGACCAGCGCCCGCACCGAGGGGCAAATTTGCCCCGCCAGTGGGCAAAAGAAAAAGTTGTCACCGCCAAGACCGCGCCGCGCGATATTCGTGGCGTGACCCAAAGTCAGCGGCAACTGCGTACCGCCACCAATGAAGCGGTGCATAATATGGCGTTCCAAGCACAGGTGCAGACTCGTACCCACCAAGTGCAGCTTGCCATCCGAAAGGTCGCTGCTAACACCCGCAAGACGGTTGCGACAGTGCACTCGGCTATCCGCCATTTTCTTGCCAGCCTGCACAACCTTGTCGTAGTCATTACCGCTGGAGTCAGCGTGGCGCTTAGCATCATTCTTGTCATCAGCCTTGTGGCGTTTGTGTCAGGCTCGGCCTATGGCATCTTTTTTGCCGCAAATGCGCCCAATGAAAATGCCGTCACAGTGCAGAAGACTGTAGAGGCACTTACGGGGGAATACCGTAACCGGCTGGAGGAAATCTCTAATACCATACAACATGACCGCCAGGACATTGTATAACGTTTAGGCTAATCTTTGACGGCTGTTGAGACAGTGTACAAAAACAAAATCGAAAATCGTCTGTTTTTATTTTGCAACCCTATTACGAGAAAGAGTACGCTACATGAGCATGAGGTGATGAAACACCCATGCTCAAAATAAAATGATTACGAATGTGTATATAATGTAATTACATTGTAAAATATTGTAAAAGCCCTTGATTTTGCAGTTCCTGTGTGCCATTATAAATGCCAGAAAGTATAGTGAAGGCGGCGGTTATCATGAGTACGACAATCTATCTGATCCGGCACGGGGAAACGGCAGGGAATGCAGAGGTGCGCTATATCGGTTGGACAGATATTCCATTGGATGCAAAAGGCGTTGTGCAGGCGCAGGAGCTCTGCTATAAGCTGCAGCAATATGCCATTGAGGAAATCTATGCAAGTCCCTTACAGCGAGCCATCGCTACGGCGGCGCCGATTGCAGAAGTACTGAGAAAACAAATTCACATCGAAAACGGCCTGAAGGAGATCAACTGCGGCGCATGGGAAACGCTCACCGCGAAGCAAGTTTGTGAGAAATGGCCAAAGGAGCTGGATAACTGGGCAAACCACCCGGATAAGCTGAAGATTCCAGAGGGAGACTCCTTTGCCGATGTACAAAAACGTATGATCTCTGCGCTGGGGGCCATTGCACGGGCCAATGAGGGTAAAAATGTCGCGGTAGTCTCCCATATGGGGGCAATCCTGACAGTGGGGTGTTACCTGACGAATACGCCGATCCGGGATCTGTGGTCGCTCGGACAGCCGGGTAATACATCCATTTCCAAGATTGTTTACGACGATGATTTGAATCCGCGATTGATTGGTTGGGCGGACGAAAGCTATCTGCCAATCAG
>ERZ1026880.493-NODE-493-length-19974-cov-14.102264_pt1 | contig 19974 bp, 23 predicted proteins | sample MGYA00380170_ERZ1026880 | MGnify/ENA primary metagenome ERZ1026880 (study PRJEB33269, sample SAMEA4719806) | human gut metagenome | biome: human-associated habitat; feature: organic feature; material: feces | place: Cameroon | collected 2013-10 ...
TATTACTTATGAGCAATGGAAAATAAATTATTTATATCCAACTCTTGATAATATTAAAAAATATTTAATAGATGGCGGATATTTAGCAATAAATATAAAAAATGTAAATGGACATTCCTTATGTGAAGATATTTATAATTATGTAACTAAAACATTATATCTTTTAGATGAAGGTGTTGAAGATTTAAAAAATAATACTCGTATTAAGTCAACAGGAGTATTAGGAAATAGTAATGAAAATATTTTTATTTTTAAAAAGGAGATTAATTAAAATGACTCAATTAGATATCATTATAAATATTATAAAAACTCAACCTAAGCATATTATAGACTATACTACTTTGTATGAAAAATATGAAAATTATTGTGGATTAAAACTCACCTTAGGTCAAAAAGGTGGAATTAGAAAAAATATTCAAACTCATTCTTCAGACTGTTCTTCTTATAATCCAAAAAATCAAGACTTGTTTTATTCTGTTGAAGGGTTAGGCAAAGGTGTTTGGGGACTAAGATAAAAAACAATAAGAAGTCAACAATTAAAAGTTGACTTTTTTTATATTTTTTGTTATAATTTATATAGAAAAAAAACAAAAGGAGAGTTGTGTATGAGTCGTTTTGAAACCCATTCGCATACTGAATACTCAAACATCAGGTTACTTGATTGTATCAATCACCCTAAAGACTTAGTTAATAGAGCAATTAAACTAGGATTAAGCGGAATAGCAATTACAGACCACGAGTGTTTAAGTGGGCATATAGAAATGAATATGTATCAGGCAGAGATTCAAAAAGAACATCCTGATTTTAAAATAGCATTAGGTAATGAAATTTATTTATGCGCTGATCGTAGCAAAGGACAAAAATATTATCATTTTATTTTAATAGCAAAAAATAAAGATGGGCATAGAGCATTAAGAGAATTGTCTTCAAGAGCTTGGTTAATGTCTTTCCGTGATCGCGGTATGGAAAGAGTAGTAACTACCTATAGCGATATTGAAGAAGTTATAAAAAAATATCCTCATAGTTTAATAGCGACAACAGCTTGTCTTGGCGGAGAATTATCAACAGCTTGTGTTAAATTAAGCGAAGCTGAAAAAATATCAGATGAACAAACTGCGACTTTAGAACATGATCATATTGTTGATTTTATGTCTTGGTGCTTAAATGTATTTGAAGATGATTTTTATGTGGAGTGCGCGCCGGGCCAGTCTAAAGATCAAATAACTGCGAATAAAAGATTAAAAAGCGTGGCCGCAGCATTTGGAGTTAAAATGGTCATAGGAACAGATGCTCATTATCTTAAAAAAGAAGATAGATATGTTCATAAAGCTTATTTGACATCTAAAGAAGGAGAGCGTGAAGTCGATAGTTTTTATTCTTATTCATATCTTCAAGAAGATGAAGAAATAAGAGAAAATTTAGCACCTTGTTTTGAAAATTCTTTTATTGATGAAATGTATTCCAATAGTGAAGAAATTTATTCAAAAATAGAAAACTACAGCTTGCTACATAAACAAGTTATTCCAAAGGTAGAAGTTCAAGATTATAAAAAAACAAATACATTATATGAAGAAAAAGATAAATATCCGATTCTTTATAGCATGACTCAATCTGATGATAAGGTAGAAAGGTATTGGATTAATCAATGTCTTGATCAGCTGAAAAAAATAAATAAAGACAATGATATTTATTTATCTCGACTAGAAGAAGAAGCAGATATTAAAAGAACAATAGGTGAAAAACTTGAAACTAATATGTTTGCTTATCCTGTTACTCTTCAGCATTATGTTGATTTATTTTGGGAGTGCGGCAGTACTGTTGGCGCGGGCCGTGGTTCAAGTTGTTCAGGTCTAAATCATTATCTGCTTGGAATTACACAGTTGGATCCTATAGAATGGGGGCTTCCATTTTGGAGATATTTGAATAAAGAAAGAACAGAATTAGGTGATATTGACCTAGACTTATGTCCGAGTAAGCGTCCTGCCATTATCCAAGCGATTAAAAAAGAACGTGGACAGAACTTCTGTGTAGATATTGATGATTTATCAAAACAAAATCTTGGTTGTACTTTAATTGCGACTTTTGGCACAGAGGGTTCTCGATCAGCCGTACTAACCGCTTGCCGCGGATATCGTAGTGAAGATTGTCTAGATGGTATTGATGTTGATACAGCGCAGTATTTAACAGCACTTATTCCTGCAGAAAGAGGACAATTATGGCCAATTAAAGATGTTATAAATGGCAATCCTGATAAAGGACGTAAAAAAATAACTCAATTTATCAATGAAGTAGATCAGTATCCAGGTCTAATAGATATTATTTTAGCTATTGAAGGGTTGGTAAATAAACGTAGTTCTCACGCTTCTGGTGTTATTTTGTTTGATGAAGATCCTTATGAATTTGGTTGTTTTATGAAAACTCCAAAGGGAGAAATTATAACACAATATGATCTTCATATGGATGAAGCCGCCGGTATGACAAAATATGACTTCTTGGTAACAGAAGTTCAAGATAAACTTTGTGAAGCTATTAGATTGCTTCAAGAAGACGGAGAAATTGAAAAAGATTTAACATTAAGACAAATATATAATAAATATTTTCAGCCATCTGTTCTTCCGATTAATGAAGATAAGTATTGGAAAGTATTACAAGAAAATAAAGTAATAAATATATTTCAGTTTGATGCAGACGATGGACGGCAGGCCGCGAAGAAAATTAAACCACGTTCAATTCTTGAGATGTCTGATGCTAATGGTTTGATGCGTCTTATGACTGGAGAAAAGGGTGGAGAAAATCCAATAGATAAATATGTTAGATTTAAAAATAATATAAATCTTTGGTACGATGAAATGACAAGATATGGTTTAACAAAAGAAGAACAAGAAACTTTAAAGCCATATTTTTTAAAATCTCATGGAGTTCCGCCTTCACAAGAGCAACTAATGATGATCTTAATGGATAAAGATATATGTCATTTTACTTTGGCAGAAGCTAACGCCGCACGAAAAATAGTTGGTAAAAAGCAAATGTCTAAAATTCCTGAACTCCGCGATAAAGTATTAAATCAAGCAGCTTCACCTTGTCTTGGTAAATATGTTTGGGATTGCGGCATTGGTCCTCAAATGGGTTATTCTTTTTCAATCATCCATGCGCTCGCATATTCTTTTATCGGATTTCAAACTATGTATATCGCAACTCGCTGGAATCCTATTTATTGGAATACAGCTTGTCTTGTAGTAAATAGTGGTAGTCTTGAAGAAAGAGAATCTGAAGAAGAAGTAGTTAGCTTATATGAAACAGAAGATACGGAAAATTATACTTATATCGACTTACCAGACAAAAGTGGTAAAAAGAAAATTGAGAAATCAACCGATTATGCTAAAATAGCCAAGGCTCTTGGTGATATTATTCAACAAGGTATAAAAATTTCATTAGTAGATATAAATAAATCAGATTATAGTTTTAAACCTGATAAAGAAAATAATGAAATTTTGTTTGGTTTAAAAGCATTAAGTAATATTAGTAGTGCGACTATTGAACAGATTAAGAGCGGCCGCCCATATAAAAATTTAAAAGATTTTATGATAAGATGTCCTTTAAATAAAAGTGCTATGATATCTTTAATTAAGGGTGGAGCTTTTGATAAACTTGAAACAAAATTAGCTCAAGAACTAAAAGTAGAACCGAGATATTTAGTTATGGCAGAATACTTATCAAAAGCTTGCGAACCTAAAGTTAAATTAAATCTTCAAAATTTTAACGGATTGCTACAAAAGAATTTAGTGCCTAAAGAATTAGACTTACAAAAAAGAACATTTGTATTTACAAAATATTTAAAAGCAAATTGTAAAGTAGGCAAATATTATACTTTAGACGATAATTGTCTTGAATTTTATCAACAGTTTTTTGATATGGATAAGCTTGAAGTAATAAATGGAGTTACTTGTATATTACAAACAACTTGGGATAAAATATATTCTAAATGTATGGATGCCGCAAGAGACTGGTTGAAAACAAATCAAAAAGAAGTGCTTGATCAAGTTAATTTAATATTATTTAAAGAATGTTGGGATAAATATGCGGAAGGAAACATTTCTTCTTGGGAGATGGAAGCTTTGTGTTTTTATTATCATAAACATGAATTATATAATATTGACAAACAGAAATATGGTATTGTAGATTTTAATCATTTACCAGTAGAACCGCCTATTGAATATTTTTTCAAAAGAAACGGAAAAGATTTGCCTATATATAAAACATATAAAATTATTGGAACTGTAATAAGTAAAAATGATAATAAATCTTCAGTTACATTATTAACAACAACTGGTGTCGTAAATGTTAAATTTACAAGAGATCAGTATGCTAAATATGGTAAACAAATTTCTGAAAAACAAGATGATGGAACTAAAAAAGTAGTTGAACGCGGTTGGTTTAAACGTGGCACAAAATTAATGATAACTGGTTTTCGTAGAGAAGATATGTTTGTTGCTAAGACATATAAAAATACACCGACCCATCAGATCTATAGAGTCACAGTAATAAATAATGGACTTGATATGGATCTTGTTCATGAACGAATAAACGTAGAGGAAGAAGAATAATGGACAAATATAAGATAATTGCCTTGTATGGGAAAAGTGCCTCTGGTAAAGACACTTTTCTTAGAATGGCATTAAAATGTTTTAAAAATTTTCATAAAATAATAAGTTCTACTACGCGGCCGCCGCGTGAAGGAGAAGAAGATGGAGTTGCCTATCATTTTTTAACAAATGAAGAATTTGCTATACAAGTTTTAAACTGTAGCATGTTTGAGGCAGCTACCTTCCGCGGTTGGTATTATGGAACAAATATAAATGATTTAGATATAAATAAAATAAATATTGGAATATTTAATACTACTTCTCTTGATATTATTTTAAAAGATGACAGATTTGAAGTAATTCCTATTTACATACAAACTGAGCCTAAAACTAGTTTAATTAGAGCGTTAGAAAGAGAAGAGTACCCTGATGTAGATGAAATTATTAGAAGATATCAAACAGATAAAAAAGATTTTGGAATATTTTTTGATGAACATCCCACATTACCAGATTACTATTTTTGGAATGGTGAAAAAGATGATTTGTCAGATGAACGCATTTCTACATATTTAAACGTAGTTCTTACTCTTGAACATTGGGACAAAATAGAATAATTTATAAATAAGATTTTTAAAATATATTGATATGGACAAATCTCACCATATTCTAGAAATAATTTATATACTTAGGAGGGACAAAATATAATGGCAAATAAACCAAAATATAAAGTCGGAGATAAAATTGGACTATTGACAATCGTAGAACGAGGACCAAATAATGGAAAAACAACTCAATGGTATTGTGATTGTGAATGTGGAACAAAACATAAGCTAATTTCTTCAAGAAGATTTTCAGATAAACAAAGGAAAAAACCTTGTAATTGTGGATGTTTAAATTTACAACAAATATCTGAATTAAGTAAAATTCAAACTGAATCGCTTGTTGGACAGAAATTTGGATTTTTAACAGTTTTAGAAGATACTGGAAAAAGAAGTTCTAGAGGAGCAATTATTTATAAGTGCCAATGTGGTTGTGGAACTTTATGTGAAGTTAGATCAACAAATTTAAGAAATAAACATACTCAAAGTTGTGGCTGTTTAAAGTCAGCTGGAGAGCTAATAATTAGTGAAATATTAACAAAAAACAATATTCTTTTTGAAAAACAAAAAACCTTTATAGATTGTAAAGATTCCGATACACAACATTTTCTTAAATTTGATTTTTTTATTAATAATACTTATTTAATTGAATACGATGGAATACAACATTTTGTAGCAAATGGAGGATGGAGCTCTCCAGAAAATCTTGCTTTAGTTCAAAAAAGAGATAAGATAAAAAATGAATGGTGTAAAAAGCACAATATCCCGCTCATTCGGATAAATATGCCTCCAGATAAAATTACTATACAAGATTTATTATTAGAAACTTCTCAATATATTTATGAAGTTAAAGGAGGAAAAAATGAGCAATAAAAAAATATTAGTAAAAAAACGTGATAATAGGATAGTAGATTTTGACGCAACAAAAATTAAAAATGCGATATTAAAAGCATTTAAATCAGTAGATGGAGAAATTACTCCTTATGCAGAACAAAAAGCTGAAAATATAGCAGATTATATTGAAGGCTATTATGAAGATGAAGCAACAGCTACAATTGAAGAAATACAAGACCTTGTTGAAAAAGGATTAATGAGCACTCGCCGCAAAGATGTAGCCCGCGCTTATATTACTTATCGCAATCAACGAACCGAGGAGCGTGAAAAAAATACTGAAATTTTTAAAATTATCAAAGAAAAACTTGCCGCAAGCAATGTTCAAAATCAAAATGCCAATGTAGATGAACATTCATTTGGTGGTAGAAAAGGGGAAGCAAGTAATGAAGTAAATAAATATATAGCCTTAACTGAGTATATGTCTCCAAAAGCTAGAGATAATCATATAAATAATCGTATTTATACTCATGATTTAGACTCATATGTTGTTGGCATGCATAATTGCTTATCAATACCTTTTGATGATTTACTTGCTAAAGGGTTTAATACGCGGCAGACTGATATCCGCCCCGCATCTAGTATTAATACTGCTTTTCAATTAGTCGCAGTTATTTTTCAACTCCAGTCTTTACAACAGTTCGGTGGTGTTTCCGCAACTCATTTAGACTGGACTATGGTTCCCTATGTTCGCAAGTCTTTTGCTAAACATTATAAAGATGGTTTGATATATATTGAAGGATATAAAGATATTGACTACGAAATACAAAATATGCTAGTTACAGCAAAAGATTATTCTATAGAAGATTCTGAATATCAGGCTTATTCATTAAAGGCTTTTAACTATGCTATGGATATGACAATTAAAGAATTAAATCAGGCAGTTGAAGGAATGTATCATAATCTTAACACACTCCAATCTCGGAGCGGCAATCAATTACCTTTTACGTCAATCAACTATGGCACCTGCACTTTACCCGAAGGTCGACTCGTTATAAAAGCTTTGCTTGAAGGTAGTATAAAAGGAGTTGGTAAACTTCATCGCACACCTATTTTCCCTTGCGGTATCTTTCAATGCATGAAAGGGGTAAATCGTAAACCTGAAGATCCTAATTATGATTTATTTCAACTCGCTTTAAAATCCACTTCACTTAGACTTTATCCTAATTACGCTAATGTTGATTGGAGTGGCAATGCTGGATATGATATTCATGACCCTAGGACTTATTTTTCTACCATGGGTTTGGCTATTTAACTAGCTCATGTAAAATCTTTTGAACCTCGCTCGAGGGTGTTACGCAAGTGGCTAACGGTTAGGTCTAGAACAGATGAGACCGTGCTAAGATTCATTATAATATTCACATAAAAAAGAAAAAAGGAGAAAATATTTATGTGGATATATAAAATAACTAATATTCAAAATAATAAAATATATATTGGTCAAACTATACGACCAGTAGAACAAAGATTTCATCGTCATATAAGCGATGCTTTAAATAATATATTGGATACTCATTTTGCGAGAGCTATTAGAAAATATGGTAAAGATAGTTTTGTTGTTGAAACTATTGATACCGCACAAACACAAGATGAGTTAAATCAAAAAGAACGATATTGGATTCAATATTATAATTCAGTTCAAGAAGGATACAATGAAACCGATGCTATTTCTAAATGCGGAGGTAATACTTATCAATCAAAAACTGAAGAAGAGATGGAAGTTATAAAAGAAAAAATTCGACAAACTAAAATAGGAGCTAAAAATCCTATGGCAAAAAAAATAAAAAGAACAAATATTATCACTGGTGAAATTGATATATTTGATACTGTTATTAGTTGCGCTAAAGCTTGTGGAATACAAAATGGAAAAACCTCTATCGTTTCAAGGTTAAATGGACAAATAACCAGTCCATTTAAAAAAATTTGGATTTTTGAATATTATAATGAATAAAGTGTATCGACTATCCCTGATGAATGTATGGGAGTAGGGCTGGAGATAAGCACCAGCAGTGTTTTAGGAAACGAAGCACTTGAAAACCGAAGCGAAAGACTGCGGAGAAATCCAATGATTAAATCATTTAAATGAAATAACATTTAGTAGAAGATATAGTCAGTGCCAATGGGGACATTGGATATACACGTGTCGTACCGCCAATGGTTTCGATATAAACGCAGAGGACGGGACAAATCCGCAAATAAAAGACGGTCGTGGAAATATTTGCCCAGTTACTATTATTCTTCCAACCCTTGCTATGGAAGCAAATGGTGATATAGATAAATTTATGAAAATACTTGATGAAGCTATCGCGGATGCGCGGGACCAGCTTATTGAAAGATTTGACTGGATTTGCGCGCAAGATCCGAAGTCCGCGCAGTTTATGTATGAAAATAAAACAATGCTTGGTTATAAACCTGAAGAAGGTATCCGTTCCGCGCTTAAACATGGAACTCTTGCTCTAGGACAGTTAGGCCTCGCAGAAACACTTCAAATTCTTATTGGTGAAGATCAAACTAGTATAGATGGTATGGAACTTGCTAAAAGAATTGAGCAACTTTTTAAAGATCGTTGTGCTGAATATAAACAAAAATATAAACTTAACTTTGGTGTATATTACACCCCAGCAGAAAATCTCTGTTATACTGCTATGAAAAAATTCAAAGCTAAATATGGTATTATTCCTAAAATATCTGATAAAGATTATTTTACTAATAGTATTCATGTCCCCGTATACAAAGAAATTTCACCTTTTGATAAAATTGATATTGAAAGTCAGCTCACTGGATATAGTTCAGCTGGGTGCATAACTTATGTTGAGCTTGATGGTGGAGTGAAAAATAACCTTTCCGCTCTTGAAACCTTAGTAAACTATGCTATGGATAAAGATATACCTTATTTTGCTATAAATATCCCAAATGATACTTGTCTTGATTGTGGGTTTACAGGAGAGTTCAATGATCATTGTCCCGCTTGTGACTCAGTTAACATACAACAATTACGTAGGGTTACGGGCTATTTGACTGGTTCGTATAAAACCGCCTTCAATAAAGGTAAGCAACAAGAAGTAGAAATGAGAGTAAAACATGGCTTAGGGAGGTTGAATCAAAATGGAAAGACCAGTATGTGATTTAATAAATAAAAAATTTGGTAAGTTAACAGTAATATCTAGAGACTTAAATAAACCAACAGGAGCTGGCAAATCTGCGTATTGGATTTGCCAATGCGACTGTGGAAATATTTGCTCTGTTAGAGGAGATCATTTAAGAAATTCTACTACGCAGTCTTGCGGATGTTTAAATTCTAAAGGTGAAGAAAAAATAAGCAAAATTTTAAAAGAAAATAATATATTTTTTAAAACTCAATATAGTTTTAATGATTTAAAAAAAGAAAATTTATTACGATTTGATTTTGCTATATTTGAAAACGAAAAATTAGTGTATTTAATTGAGTATCAAGGAGAACAACATTATACTCCATATCATTTTGATACTCAAGAAAAATTTGAAAAAAGACTAGAATATGACAATGCTAAAAAAGAATATTGTAAACAAAATCATATACCATTAATAATCATTCCTTATACAGATTTTGATAAAATAGATATACAATATTTAAATAAAAAATATCAAGAGGTAAAAAATATATGAAATACGCAGGAATACTTGAAAATGATTTTGTAAACGGTCAAGGCGTATGTGTTTCTTTTTGGTGTCAAGGTTGTCCTTTACATTGTCCTGGATGTCATAATCCACAAACCTGGAGTTTTGAGGGCGGCCTTGAAGCAACAGAAGATAATATTATTAGCCATATTTTAGACGCTCTCAAAGCTAATGGAATACAGCGCAACCTTAGTATCTTAGGTGGTGAGCCTATGTGTGAACAAAATATTGATTTTATTAATCTTTTGTTATATTGGGTAAAGAAAACTTATCCAGATATAAAAATTTATTTATGGTCAGGTTATACTTTAGAACAACTTCAAGAGATGAGTAAGCTAAATAATGAAATAAGATTTGTTTTAGATAAAATTGATATGCTTGCGGCAGGCCCCTTTATTCTCGCAGAACGCGATATAACACTTCCTTTTGTCGGGTCCCGCAACCAAAAAGTCTATTTTAAAAATGATAAAGGAGAATTTTGTGAAAAACATTTTTAATATTATTTTTAAATCTATAGGAGCTACGGTTATGATTGGTATAGGGTGTTTAATCTATATCAATCAACCTAACCCCATAGGAGCTTTTTTCTTCTCTATAGGGTTACTTGGAGTATTTTATTTTAACTTAAATTTATTTACTGGAAAAATAGGTTATGTAAGAACTAAAACAGATATAATTGATATAATTTTAATTTTTACAATAAATATTTTGTCAGCCCTCTTATTTCTCATCATTTCACAAGTAACTTTTGATTTTGCTGCTAAACTAGCTAATCCTTGGTATTTAACTTTATTTAAAGGTTTTATTTGTGGGATACTAATTTATTTGTGTGTTGATCAATATCGTAGCGGTCGCTCATGGGTAACTTTAATCGGGGTCCCCGCCTTCATTTTATCTGGTTCAGAACACTGTATCGCAGATATGATTTATCTAGTTTTAACTAGAAGTTTTACATTTGAAGCTTTTAGTTTTGTTATATTAGTAGCTATTGGAAACAGTTTGGGTTCATTATCTTTTTCATGGCTACAACAAATAAATAAAAAGGAGAAAAAATAAAATGGCAAAAACCGAAGAAAGGGTGATGAATGGCTATATTCCATCGCCAGAAGATGATAGAGATTATACTATTGACATGGTTATGGCGGCAGATAATGAAGAATTGCCCGCTTCTTATCGTACTGAGGGTACTGTTCCTGTATTAAATCAAGGGGCAAATTCTGATTGTGTCGCTCATGCTATCGCTGTTGCAATAGCCTATGGAGAATGTAAACTTAATTCAAATAAATTTCATAACTATTCACGCGGTTTTATTTATGGCAACCGTCGCATAACAGATTTACAAACAGAAGGAATGTTCATTCGTCAAGCTCTAAAACAAGTAAACCATGATGGAGATTGCTTATATACTATTTTCCCCTATCAGGGCAAATATAAAGTTATGAAGAAAACAATAGAAGAAAAAGAAGAAGAATACATGAAGGCGGCAGCACCTTATAAAATTCTTAACTATTTCCGTCTTTATAGCGAAAGAGAAATTAAAAAAGCAATTATGAGTCAAGGCGCAGTTGTGCTTGGGATGACTACTTATAATAGTTTTGGTACTCATATTAAACTACCAGATGAAAAAGCTAAAAAAACTGGTGGGCATGCAATGTGCTGTGTAGGTTGGAATGAACAGGGCTGGATTATTCAAAACTCTTGGGGCAAGTCCTGGGGAGATAAAGGTTATTGTTATTTGCCTTATGACTATCCTGTAGAAGAATGGTGGGGTATTAGCGTAAATAAAGAATCTCCAAAACCAGAGAAAGATTCATTTTTTAAAAGATTTATTGGCTTATTAAAAAGTTTTTGGAATTTGCTTAAGAATTTCTTTCATAAGTAATTTATTTGAAAAAAAATAAAATTTTTGTTATACTTTATTTAGAAAAATAAGGAGAAAATAAAATGAAAGAATATATTATGATAATTGATCCATTTACCATGGATCAGCAAGTATTTGAAACTGTTGATAATACTCTTAAATTAGTAGCTACATTTCAACTTACTAAGATGGAAAGCTATACTCCATTGCTTACTTTATTTCACCAAGCAAAAGATGAAGAAATTACTATTAATCTAAAATGCCCAAAAGCATTTAGAGATAAAGTAAAAGAAGTTATATATACCTATGCTAATAAAGTAAATTTTGCTGAAAATAAAATTATTATTAAGGATATTTAATATAAAGGAGATAAAAGGATGTATTTGATTGAAACAACTGAAATATATAGAGTCGATAGTGAGGACGAAGCAAAAGAACTCGTTGAAGAGGCTAAAAGAACAAGCACAGTAGCTAAATATAGTTGCGTTTATAAAGAGAAGAAAGCTAAAGGTGAGATTATTGATTCTTGGTATCGCGTCTCAATTACGAAAAAATGGGATGATGAAAAAGAACCTTGCGGCGCAACTAAAGTATCTTATGGCGTACCATGTGCTTTTGATAGAGAGGGGTAAAAATGAATATTAAATTACTCTCAGACAAGGCTAAAGTTCCAACAAGAGGAAGTGAATACGCGGCGGGTTGGGATCTATATGCGGCAAGCGACGCTACGATTCCACCACATACCACTGCTAAAATCTCAACTGATATCGCTATAGAAATACCTGAGCACTGGTGGGGTGGTATATTTGCTCGTAGCGGATTAGCTACTAAACAAGGACTCCGTCCAGCAAATTGTGTCGGAGTTATAGATTCAGATTATCGTGGCCCGCTAATAGTCGCACTTCATAATGATACAGACCAGGCTAAGGAAATTTTAAGCGGCGACCGCATCGCTCAGCTTATATTTCTGCCTATGTGCTATATACACGATTGGACTATTGTAGATGAGCTTTCAGATACTGAACGCGGGGACGGTGGCTTCGGCCATTCAGGAAAATAACTAACTTAAAGAGACCTTTATTTAGGTCTCTTTTTCTTTATCCTAAATTGTCCTTGAAAATTTTTAAATTTTCCGTTATAATGTCAATAGAAACTAGACCTAGATAAAGGAGAATTTAAATGAAATTACTTAGTCTTGATGTTAGCACTAAATCAACAGGTTGGGCTGTATTTGAGAATAAAAACTTAATAGATTATGGTTGTATAATATCAGCATCAACAGATTTAATAAAAAGAATACATATTATTACAGATGGCATAAAAGAAATATTAAATAAATATACAATAGATAAAATAGTAGTTGAAGAAGTGCGGCCGGAGATGGGAACTCAGAATATTAAGACGCATCGTGCACTTATGTGGGTCCAGGGCTACATTGCGATAATGGCACATGATAACTTTAAGCTAGACTTTGAATATATATATCCCAGTGAATGGCGGAAGACTTGCGGCATAAAAACTGGAAGCGGAGTCCGCCGCGAGTCATTAAAACCTAAGGACATAGCATTTGTAAAAGAAAAATATCATATTGATGTTAATGATGATATAGCCGATGCTATTGGAATAGGATATGCCTACTTATATTCTCAAAAATTAGAGCCACCAGTAAAAATGATAAACTTTGAATAAAAAATAAGGAGAGTATTTCTACTCTCCTTTTAATTTTGAAAAAATTGTATTAGTTACTTCTATGATTTCATATCCATATGTAGCAACTAAATCCGCCAACAACTCTTCCTGCTCTAAGCTTAAATCAATACCATAACTAAACATAGCTGCATGCGTAATCTCATGGCAGAGAACTTTCCAGATCTGTTGATCACTCAACATATCATTAATATAAACACTTTTTGTATCATTATCGCACGCACCTAATGTATATAAACCATCTGTGTTAAGTAGTACAGGATGATTTGGAGAAACAAGATGTATTTTCCACTCTTGTGAATTAATAGTAAACATTATACTATTTTAGTTGACAATGTAGAAATTTTTGTTTTTAATAGCTGTTTCTCTTCTGGCGTAGCATCTGCAATCATTTCAATCAAGTCGGATGTTAGTTCTTGAACATAAGTTTCAAGTTCCTGCATTTTTTTACTTTGGTCTTTGTGCATTTCTTTAGCTTCCATGTACATTTTTCTACTTACTGGACTACGACCTTCTTTAGGGTCACGTCTAGTTATATCACGAGGATATTCATAATCTCTATAACGGTCGGGTCTATAATCTCCTTCATAACGAGAATCTTTCCAATCATCATCATAATAAGGTTTTTTAGGATAATATCTCATTTCATGATCATCATAATCATAATAATCATCTTTGTGATGTTTATACTTTTTTTCTGTACCCTCTTCATCCATAGCTTCAGTAATAGTGCAGTAATAAATAGCTTGAGCTAAATCTTTAATCATATCAATAGCTTCACCAAGTTCTTTTGCATCTACTGATTTAATATCCCCTAACTGAGTTTGAACAACAGAAATGAGTTGTTCTTTCATAGTTTTTAATCTTTCCATTTTATGCTACCCTCTCTATAATTAAATTTGCATTTTGAACATTTATTGCAGCAGTGCCAATATTTCTTACCCCAATAGTTGAGCAGCAGCAAGCTGGAACTTCAAGATAAATACTAGAACCCACATTAAAATATTCTTCAACTGCGGCCGGGGTCGCAATCATAGTAGTTGTCGCTACTGGCTCGCCATCAACAGATAACGCTAATGAAATGGCATCAACAGTACCTCCAGTTGGAACGGCAATATTTGCTCCAAAGTAAACTTTGAACCGTGCTCTACACTGAGTGGTGGTCAGGCCACGCAGTTTAACGAGACCTGAACCATCAGCGTGGAGTATGGAGCAATTACCTGAAACTGGAGTCTCTGTAAAAGTTACATTAGAACCAGCGGCTACAGTTTGAACCGCATTTGCTGTAATCTCCATATGTTACCTCCTTATTGAGTCACACAACCGCAAGTTCTGTAACCATAGGCGCCAGTATATGGGTTAGGAACCTGATAAGCTGGAACTGGGGTTGGACTTAAAGCTGCTACAAGATAAGCGTTTTGAGCAGATTGACTTGCCGCAAATTTAAGCGACTGATTGTCTGCTGTAAGACTAGTAATTTTATCTTGTAAAGCCTGAGTTTGCATAGCTTGGATTGCTGCTAAAATACTTCTAGTATTGCCATCAGCGTTATCTGTAATTGCTCTCGAAGAATCAGCTATTGCCTGTCTTGTAGCACAACTCTGTTCAGCTAAGCGATAATTTAAATCAGCTGCCTGCGTAGCAGATTGATATTTAGCATCACAGCAGCATTGAGCCATCTGTGTTCCAAGAGCAGTAAGCTGTCCAGTTATAGCGTTAGTATTCTGCATGCCAGCTATAGTTTGCTGAGTAATGTTATTATTAACATCACCGAAGCCAGTTAATAAACCGGTGTTTAAGGCATAGAATCCATCGCACAAACCATTATTTACGCTATCAATTTTACGTTCGACATTAGCAAAATCTGAAGTTAAAATATAGCCATCAGTGATTCCCGAACCAGTGGAGCCGTTTCCGAAGAGACCACCTCTTCCATTTCCCCAGCCGCCAGCAAAGCAGAAAAGGAATAGGATAATGATCCACCAAGCGCCGTTGTCGTCTCCAAAGCCGAAACCGCCATTGCGACAGTTACTATTAGTTGCTGCGGCGATATCTGCTAAAGAGTAGCCGCTTCCATTGTTATTGAACATTTTTTATGTTCCTCCTTATAAAAATTTTTTTAATATATTAAATCCCTAGGGTTTTTCTAAAATTAGTGAACTCCTTATCGAAATCTACACCTCGCTGTTGTGCGAGATTTCTAGCAACCTGCTCGATTTGTTTATAGTTTCCTTGTTTGGCTAACTGAAGAATATTCATCATTACAGGATTGTTTTTAGAGTTGGTTTGTAACATTGACATTATCATTTGTTCAGGATTATTACCTGATTTAATAAATTGTATAATTTCTTGAAAATTCATTTTAATTGTTCTCCTTTATTATAAATTAAATTTAGGCTTTGCGGCGGGTGGCACTGGTTCTGCTTTAAGTTCTGTCTGAGGTAGCGTTGACCGAAATGCCGCAAGAGCAGCTTCTAATTCTTCTCTTGTTACATATTGAGAATCAGATGCTGGCGCTTCTTTACTTAAACTATAAATATTTAATGCCGCTGTTCCATCTGGGTTGATTTGCTTTGTATAAATTTTTTGATTAGCAATATCTGGAAAAACAAACAATGAGCCATCAAGATCTATTTGAGCAGCCCTTACTTCATCAATAGAAGATACTGGACGACACTTTAAATAGTTCTGCGGGAATCCGGTCTCAAATCCGTAGGACGGGGCCGTCGCATTATAGTTAGGCACATTAAAATTTGGTTTTTGTTGATATCCATAAGATAAATATGGATTTGACTGAAAATTATTATACATACTTTAAAATCTCCTTGTTCTTTTCTTTGTCATGTATATATTAAATTTATATTAAAACTTTTATCCAAGTTTGTATTTAAATTTGAAAATTTAGCAGGGCGTAAATTTTAATTACAAGCTCTCTTACAAATTTTCAAAAAATCACTTTTCTAATAAAAAAAATAAGTCGTAGTTTACTACGACCATAAAAAAAAAGACACTTTTCACAAGTGTCTTTTTATTTTTATTTTATTAAACTATTGTTACCGCTCTCGAAGCAGAAATTGTCATATTACCATTATAGGCAAGAGGTAATGAAATTGAGTTTATTATATACTCTCCATAGATATTGCTCTCTGGATCGCGCACTTTTATTATTGTGTTTGGTTCCAAATAATAAATAGGAACGATAGAAATAGAAATATTATTAGCATAACTAGTATATTGACATATTAATTGGCGGGCTTGCTCAAACGCGGAATTGCGGCTGCCGCCTGCATATAAGTTTTGATATATCTCATCACTTACTCTTAAGACTTGATAATTTTCTTCATAATATGTTTGCCCTTCAGTAAAAACAGTTACACTCACTTCTTCATACTCTTGTTTTTCTTCATTAAAAATATAGTATCTTTTATTTTTTAGAGGAGTTAAATCTTCTGTTTTTTTAAAGCTTTGCGAATCCCAAGGAACCTTATCTCCCAACTTAACTACAATATTATTTCCATCATCAGGAAAATATATACAATTAATATTAGTATCATTTACAGTTTTAGTTAGATATCTTCCTACTATACTTTTATTTAAATCAGAGTTAGTTCCAATATCAACAATATGACAAAAATAATCTATTTCATCTCCACTTGGCTCTTTTCCACTTTGCCATTTATTTTCTTCCATATTATAGAGCTTAGGCCACTCTATTTCTAAATCTTTAAAAAATGGATTATCAAAATAAATCTGGGTCTTACCTTCAGCTTCTTCTCTTTTTCCTCTAAAATACACTAAGGTTCGCCAATTATCAGCACTTGAGAATGTGCGCTCTTTTATATCACTTGTCCTATCTATGTATTTCTTTTGATCAAAATTATAAATATATTTTTTATTATTTTTAGTATAATATTTATTTGGACTTGGCGTAATAGCCTCAGAATACTCTCCACCACTTATCACTACTTTGAATCCATATATATCTGGCTCAGCAATTAAATATTTATAATAGAATACTGGTGTGTCAACAGTTTCATTAAATGTTGGCACGCTATCAAAACAAATATGATATCTTATAGGCAGTTCTGTTCCGGAACTTGATTTTCTCTTGCCCCATATAATATAATCATTTTTAATATTATTATATTGTGGATTATTAGAATATGAAATAACAAGCGGAGATGGCGCATATGTAGTTTCATCATAAAATGAATATGTAGATAGTCCGCTTTCTTTGTTGTTATTTATACTTACATTGATAGCATTTTTTAAATTATTGCTGTCCTCAAAAAAATCTTTAGGAGTAAGAGTAAGATTTTCTTTACCATAAGTATAAGTCTTTTTTTCCTGCCAAATAAAATTACCATTTATATCAAAAAAATACTCATAATTACCTAATGCTTTAATTTTATCTAAAATAGACGTAATAGTGGCGCCAATAGAACCAGTTAATGCCGTTCCCGGCCAAGTATAAGGCACAATTTCATATCCAATATTTTCATTATAATTATAAGTTTTATTTCGAGTTACTCCTGTAGGAATAGTAGTATCTAAGAAATAAGTGCTATTAATTTGATACTGATACAATTCCTGTTCTTGGCTCCATTTTAATATTTTTTTCATAGTATCGGGAACATCATTTATAATGATTTTATCTGTTGGTATTCCACCATACTGACTCACAAGAGTCTGAATAATATCTTTAATAAGAGAGTATTCTTTAGTATAACTACCATCTGCGGCAACCGCGTCTATTTCGGAAAAAACCACGGTCGCAGGAAGATTGCCTCCGACCTCGCCATTTAGCAAACACATCTTATCACTTAAAGTTAAAGATAAAGTTAAACCAGATAAGCTTCTATTTAAATTTGGATTTTTTATTACAAAAATGCCTAATGGAAACCATATGCGATTCATATGTTTTCCTTCAAATAAAAGATTTTCATTTTGTGCTATTTCGGTAATATTAAATCCAATTTCTATTTTAACTTTTTTATTTAATGATAGCCAGTTATTAATTTTATCAACTTCATAAAAAGTATCATCTTCTGCGACTATTAAAGATAAGGACCCGTTTCTTCTTATAGCACTGGTTCCGCTTAAATTAATATTGCCGCCAGTTACTCTACCTTGAATTGATACTGGAATATTTTTTTCGTTTACTACTATAGTTAAATCTGTTTCGTCCCAATTTAATATTTGTATTCTAACATACTGTACTTTATTAGGATATTCATCAATAGTTTTTAATAATTTATCAACTGCCGCCTTTTGTTCTGCGCCTTTTTTAGCAATATCAAGTAACGTTGGGTATCTTATCGAATTTATTGTAGCCATAATCTCACCCCTTTACAGTATAATAAATTTCTTCCCCATCAGCGTCAGAACCAGCAACAATATAATATTTTTCATCTGGGTTAAATATATTAAAGCTTCTCATATTTGCGATAGTAGCTGCGGCAACCTCTGTCGCAGTAGCAGAAAAAGAATAAATATCTCTTCCTAATTTAGGCTCAGATGATAATGTAACTCCAGTAAGGCGTATTAACATATTTCCCTCAGGCCCAGCTTTAAATAATTTTACCCGTCTATTAGTTAATATATCTAAATAATCTTTCCTATATCTACGTTCATCTATTGTTCTATTGATATAATTTATTTGTGTTCCATCTGCCAATATACTTATCGTTCCGCCCAAGGTAAAAGTATAATAATTCATTAAGCCATTTTGACGAATAATAGGATATTTTCCCCCAAGAGTCTGAGTTATAGACTCACCTTGATTAGGTTTTAAATTAGTTAAAGTGGGATTAAGTCTAATTACAAGCGGGCTACTAGAACTATCATATAAAATAATATCTTCATAATCTACTTCAATTGATTGAAATTCTACTGGAGTCACTACATCTCCGCCACTAACCTTATAATCATATTTAACTCCAAGCTCACAGGTATAATCAGTAAACTCCTCTACTGTTGAATCAATTTCATAAATAGGTTCATATGAAGTATCAACTGTTCCATTAATTTTTCTCTTTACTGTGCTAAATTTTATCTTTTCACCAGTATCGCTCTCATTCTCTTTTATGTTTTTAATAGAACAAGAACCATATAATGAATTTGTCACTGCTTCTAATTTCATCTCATTCACTCTCCTTGTATCTCAAAATATTATTTATCTAAGCGATTTTTCCGCGGCAGCGCCCTTAGTTCTTCCATCATACTATCTACATAAGTATTGCCGCCTTCCTGTTTATAGCTTTTAAATCTGCGTTCTAAACAATCTAATGAAAAATCATCAATATATCCTAAATTTATAAAATAATGATATTTATCAGTTATCCAACTTCTTATATCATCTTTATCAGAGGTAATTAATAAATTAATATTTTTCTTTACCTCATCTAAATCATTTTTTATTTTTTGAATTGTTTTCTCGCTATTGTGTTCTAGTATTTCTAGATTAGCTATTCTTTTTTCTCTGTCTTGATATTCATCATTTTTATTTTTATTTTTTTTTCTAAAATAATCTATACCTTGGGAGACTTCTAAGACAAGAAAAAAGGCAAGCAACAGTATTAATACAATGGTAGTTAAATCAAACTGCTCGAACAATTCTTGCCCAGCAGTAGCTAATAAATTTATTAACATATGATTATTAGCCCTCCTTAGTTAA
>ERZ1026880.494-NODE-494-length-19968-cov-41.101190_pt1 | contig 19968 bp, 12 predicted proteins | sample MGYA00380170_ERZ1026880 | MGnify/ENA primary metagenome ERZ1026880 (study PRJEB33269, sample SAMEA4719806) | human gut metagenome | biome: human-associated habitat; feature: organic feature; material: feces | place: Cameroon | collected 2013-10 ...
TCGGAGATGTGTATAAGAGACAGATTTATAACTATATTTATATACTATATTGATAAATAATTCAATTAGTTAAGACTTATTTAATAAATATCCAGTTATATTTACATTTGTTTTTTTTTTAAAGATGATTGGTATTGAATAATTTATTGAGTTTACTTAACTAGCATAATTTAATTGGGGGATTTAATATTAAATCAAACTATAAATATATTTTAATCGCTTGTTTAGTGATGATTTGTAGTATTGGTGCTGTTAGTGCAACTGATTTAAATGATAATTCTACTGTTGAAGTTACTTCAAGTGTAGATGATAGTATTTCAGTTGATGAAGCATCAATTATTGATGTTGGACAAAATCAGGAGGTGGCTAGTACAAGTGCAGCTACTTGGGATGAGTTAAAAACAGCTTGTCAAAGTAGTGGTGATAAAGTTATTACTTTAACTGGTCAGTCTTATAATGCAAATAGTCAAATTGTTTTTGGAAATAGTGCTACTATAATAGGTAGTTCTGATACTTATATCACAACTAATAATGATGATAATGTTACAAGCCCTCAATGGGCTATGACAGGGCATGATGCTCAAAATTCCGGACAATCTCCATATAATGGTATTAAATCTTTAAAAGTTCTTTGGAGCAATTCATTAGCTTTAATTTCAAGCCCTATTATAGATGAAGAGGGTAATATTTATGTTGTTTATGGCAGTACTATTTCTTCTTTTTATAATAATGGTACTTTAAGATGGAATGTTAATTCATGGATGCCTGCAGGTATAGCTCTTTATAATGATTATATTATTGCACCTGAATCTGGAAATAAATTAACTATTGTTAATAAAACCACTGGAAAGGAAGTTTCAGGTAATATTTGGCAATTATCAAGTGCTTTCACTCCTATTGTGGATTCAGAAGGTAATATATATGTTTCACATGAATATCCTTATAATGGTCCGGGGTCAGTGTCTGGTAGTCATTGGGTAGGAGTAGCTAGTTATAATAATGATACTACATCTCCTTCTTATGGGTATGATTTTTCAGCAAGCTTGATAAAATTATCTAAAAATCCTAGTTATGGTAAGCCTGGAACTCTTTCAGCTCCTGTTTTAGACAAACTTGGTAATGTTTGGGTAAATACTATTGAAGGTATTATTGGTGCAAATATTAAATCTGGAGATAATATAGTTAAGATTTCAAATGCCGGTACTAGTGGACGTCCAGTTGTTGGAGACAATAATGTAGTATATTGTTTTGGTAATAATAATGTAATTTTTGCTTTAAATGCTGGAGGTATTATATGGAATACTACAGTTCCAGATGGAATTGGTAAAGTATTAGCTATTGATAATGAAAATAATGTATTATATACTGTAAATGCTAAAGGCATGGTATATAAAATTGATAGTTTAACTGGTAATATCTCTGAGTTTTATGATATTGAAAGCACAGTTTCTTCAGCAATTATGGTTGGTGCTGATGGTACATTATATTTAGGTGATGATAAAGGAACTTTCTGGATAATTGGTAGTGATGGTAAAGTATTAGATAGCTACAATTTTGGATCTGCTATTGTAGGTATACCTGCTATGGATAAAACTGGAAACATTTATATTGGTACTAAAAATACATTTTATGTATTAACATCCAAAATGGAGTCTAATATTTCAGTTGATGTACAAAATATTAATGTAGGTGACAATGCTACTATTATAGCTACTTTACCAGCTAATGCTACTGGAAATGTGACTTTTACAGTTAATAACAAAGAATATATTGTAGCTATTGAAAATGGTTCTGCTAAATTAAATGTTGAAAACTTGCTTTCTGGAACTTATGATGTACTTGTTAGATTTATGGGAGATAATAATTACTTACCTGGTGAAAATAGTGCTTCTTTTATAGTATCTAAAATACCTACAAATATGATAATTGCTGTAGATGATATTAAAGTTGGTGAAGATGCAGTTATTAACATAACTCTTCCTAATGAAATTTCTAATGAATTGGTTAGTGTAACTATTGACGGTAAATCTTATACTGTTCTTATCAATAATGGTAAAGGTTCTTTAACTTTATCTAATTTGGTAGCTAATTCTTATCCAATTACAGCTAAATATGATGGAAATTACAAATATACTGAAAGTGAAAACAGTACTACTTTAACTGTTGCTAAAATGCCTTCAGCTGTAAATGTCACAGCTAATGATATCAAATTTGGTGAAGATGCTGTTATTAACATTGCTGTTCCTAATGTAGTTTTAGGTGTAGCTACTGTTGTTGTTAATGGTAAATCTTATAATGTAGCTATTGTTGATGAAAAAGGTGTCTTAACTATTTCTAACTTAGCTGCTAATGATTATGATGTAAAAGCAGTTTACTTAGGTGATAATAAATACTTATCAAGTGAAAATACCACTAAATTCACTGTTTCTAAAGTAGGTTCTTTTGTAAATGTTGCTGTTAGTGATATTAAAGTGGGTGATGATGCTGTTATTAATATAGCTGTTCCTGATGATGCTACTGGAAATGTAACTGTAAACATTAATGGTAAATCTTATAATGTAACAACTAAATATGGTATGGCTTCTATTAAAGTAGCTGGTTTAGCTAATGGAACTTATGATGTAAAAGCAGTTTACTTAGGTGATAATAAATACTTATCAAGTGAAAATACTACTAAATTTACTGTTTCTAAAGTGTCTGATTATAATATGACTGTTGATATTGCAGATATTATTAAAGGTGAAAATGCTACAATTACTGTTACTGTTCCTAAAGACGGAACCGGTAGTGTAGTTGTAACAATAAACGGTACAGATTACAAAGGAACAGTCACTAACGGTACTGCTAAAGTTATTATTCCTGGTTTAGATGAAGGAACCTACAAAGTAGTAACCTTCTATGCTGGAGATGCTAAATACGACTCCATGATAGTTAACGGAACAATAACAGTTAATAAAAACACTAAAACCACCTTAACAATGGACGATGTTGTAAAATACTTCAAAGGTGCTCAAAATCTCACAGCTAAACTTGTTGACGCATTTGGAAACCCAATAGCTAACGCAACTGTTTACTTCACAGTAAACGGCAAAGTTTATGCTAAAACAACTGATAAAAACGGTACAGCTTCCATGGGTATTGGATTAGTTCCTAACGAATACAAAGTAAATGCTGTATTTAACGGAACCAAAGATTATGATAAAGCAACAGCTAATGCAACAGTAACAGTTAAAAACACCGTCTTTGGAAACGACACTACATTATACTTCTGTAACGGAACAAAATATGTAGCTAAATTCTTAGACAGTAACGGAAAAGCATTAGCAAATACAACTGTTAAATTCAACATTAACGGTGTGTTCTACACTCGCGTAACTGATGAAAACGGTACAGCTAGTTTAGGCATCAGATTAAATCCAAAATCATATGTTATAACAGCTTACAACCCGGCAACCGGTGAAGAAAGAGCTAACAACATAACTGTCATGCCAACTTTAGTAACAAAAGATTTAGATATGAAATACTTAGACGGCAGCAATTTCACTGCTTTAACTTTAGATGGTCAAGGTAAGCCATTAGCTAACCAAAATGTATCATTTAACGTAAATGGTGTATTCTATCACAAAGTTACTAATAAAGATGGTATTGCAAGCTTAGGAATCAGATTAATGGCTGGTGAATACATTATAACTTCCTACTGGAATGACTTCCAAACAGGAAACACAATAAAAATAAGTCCTTAAAGAGAATTCTCAATTCTCTTACTTTCTTTTTTTATATATTATTAAATTTCTCTTAAAAAAGAAAAATAGATATGAAAATCTATTTTAAAATATCGCTGTCAGATTTGTCCAACCATTCGTTTACTATTTTTACTGCACAGTAATTTCCACACATGGTACATGCATCTGAATCTTCAGGAGGTCTTTGGTCTCTTTTTGCACGTGCAACTTCCGGAAACATTGCACATGCATATTGTGCTTCCCAATCAAGTTTTTTACGAGCTTCAGCCATAGCTAAATCTTGTGAACCGTCGATTGTACCAGTTGCTAAATCACCGGCATATGCTCCTATTTTTGTTGCAATTACTCCTTCTTTTACATCATTTGGGTCTGGAAGAGCAAGGTGTTCTGCAGGAGTTACATAACAGATGAAATCTGCTCCTGCTTTTGCAGAAGATGCTGCACCAATTGCAGATACTATGTGGTCATAACCTGGTGCTACATCACATACAATAGGTCCGAGCATATAGAAAGGAGCATTGGAACACATTTTCTTCTGAATCATAACATTTGTTGGGATTTCATTAATTGGAATGTGTCCAGGTCCTTCAATCATACATTGTACTCCTGCTTCACGGGATCTGTCGATTAATTCTCCTAAAATAATCAGTTCTTGGATTTGAGCCCTGTCTGTTGAATCGGCAATTGATCCTGCTCTCATACCATTTGCAAGTGAAAGAACAACATCATGTTCTTTAGCAATTTCTAAAACATAGTCAAAGTTTGAGTATAGGGGATTTTCTTTTTCGTTTTCAACAATCCATCCGGACATAAATGATCCTCCACGGGATACAAGTCCGGTTACACGGCCCTGTCTTTTGAGTCTGGTTAGAGTTTCGATGTTGATGCTGCTGTGAATTGCCATGAAGTCAATACCGTCTTTTGCCTGTTTTTCGATGGTTTTGAATAAATCTTCTTCTTCCATATAAATTACGGAACCGTCTTTTCTGATTCTTTCAATAGCTGCCTGATAAACTGGCACTGAACCTACTGGTAATGGAGACATATCAAGAACTCTTCTTCTGATTACATCTAAATCTCCACCAATACTCAATTCCATTAAACAGTCTGCACCATGGTCAATTGCAATTTGAGCTTTTTTAACTTCTTCATCAAAGTCAACAATGTCTGTTGAGGTTCCAACAGTTGCGTTTACTTTTGTTCTAAGTCCTGCACCAATACCTGAAGCTTCGATGTCTCTGTTTACATTAGACGGAATTACTATTGTTCCGTTAGCTACTGATTTTAAAATGAATTCTTCAGAAACATTTTCCTTTGCAGCTACGTGTTTCATTTCATCAGTTAAAATACCTTTTTTTGCATCCATTATCTGTGTCATAGGTCATCACATTAATTTAGTCAAATAATTTTTAAAATTATCAAATAAGTTTTAAAAACTTATCATTTTTGATTGATACTATTCTCTTTTATTGTAATAGTATTTAAATTAATATGATTGAGTTTAATTCAAAAAAAGTTGATATGTGTAAAGTTTATTTTAAAAAAATAAGTAAAAAGAGTGATTAATAAAATTCACTCATTCTGTCAAATGCATCATCAAAAGTAGGCATGTTGGTTTGACATCCTTGTTCTTCTACAATAAAAGAAGATACTGATGATGCAAATTTGGCAGATTGTTCAAGTGATTCCCCATTTAGGAATCTTGATAAAAATCCTGCTCTATAGGAATCTCCAGCTCCGGTAGGATCTACAGCTTCACGAACAATGGCATCAACTTTGATTTTATCATTGTTTGAATAGATTTCACTTCCATTTGCTCCGCAGGTTTTTACAATGATTTTAGGACCAATTTCTCTTAATCCATCTAAATCCACTTCTAATGATTCCAATATTCTTTCAATTTCGTAATGGTTTCCAAAAAGGATGGTAGTATTTGTAATAACGTCTCTTAATTTATCTGTATCGTACATTCCAAGATCCTGACCAGGGTCAAAAGAAACAAGTAACTCCTGTCTTTTTGCTTCTTCACTGCATTTCCAGTTAAAGTGAGGATTACCAGTAGCTAAATGAACGGCCTGTACATTGGATATTGCATTTTTAGGTACTTTACTTGATGCAAATTCTTTAGCAGCTCCCCAGTAGAAATAGCTAATTTGATCATCATTTTCATCAGTTAAAACAAATGCTGTAGGACTAGTTTCTCCCGGAACTATAATTAATGAATCGGTATCTACATCTAAACTTTCCATTATTTCATAATAATTGGATTTTTTAAAGTCTCCACCTACTGCAGAAACAAGTGATGTTTTTAAACCTAAATTGGCTCCAACAAGTGCAACATTAGCCGCAGCACCTCCATTAAATGTTTTCATATCGTTTATTGGTGCTGAAAAATTAGCTTTAGGAAACTCTGGTACTCTAATGATATAATCTAATGCAGAATGTCCAATAGATAGTAAATCTCTGTTTTTTGCCATATTATTTTCTCCTTTTTTATTAGTCTATTTATTGTTTATTTTATGATTTTTAAAAAATTTTTGGTTAATTTGGTATAAATTTTTCAGTATAAATACAAAAATAACTTTTGTATGTTTAATTAAATTTTTATTTCCTTAGGGCATTTGAAAACTTTTAATCCATTGGGATAAATCCCTGATTTTTAATAGCTGTTTGTCCATCAGTTAATAAATATTTTATGAATTGGTCCAGTTCTTCTTTTTCATCATTTACTTTTATTAAACTGATGATATGTCTTGTATCAAACTTTAAGATGTCATTTCCTTTGAAATAACTGGCATTTAAAAAACTATATAAATTTTCAGAATTTCTGACTATTTTAAATGCATCAAATTGTGAATTTACTTTTGTTTTAATGTTATAATCGATATCATAATGTTCTAATGTATTCCAGGCCAGTCTTTGAGCGGAACCCTGAACATTTACAAAATCCAGTCCTTCCAGTTCATGAATACTTTTAATGGGTTTGGAATCTGGACTGGATATTAGAACCAGATAATCATAAGCTATTGGAACCATATTTAAATCTCTCTCAAAAGCTATTACAGGATCATCTAATGTTAATAAATCCACAACTCCTCTTTTAGCTAGTTTAAATGCATCTTCATCATTGCTGCTGTATATATTGGCATTAAAAGGAGCATCAATACTTTCCAAAAGCCCTGTACTGATATGGCCGCCGCAGATATTGATTTCAGAAGTTTTATCTATTTGAACCATGTATTTTTTATACTCTTCAAGTAAGGATTTGCCTGCAGGAGTTAATAAAGTACCATTTCCCTGTTTTCGAGTAATTTTAACCCCTAACTTGTCTTCAGCTTTAAGCAATCTTCTATTAAAAACAGTATGTGATATATTTAATTCTTTAGCTGATTTTCGCTGAGACCCTGTTTTGGCTAATGAATTCAGGCTTTGATATAATTTATAGTCATAAATCTCACCGTTTATGTCTAAATTGATGATGCCTTTGCTTTTGAGTTTCATAATTAATTATATATAAAGTTGTAATCATAATTAATAATATTGATTTGATAATATATTTTGGGAATTGGATAGAATGGAATTGATGAAAAGTTCAATTAAAGCTATTTTAGAGAATATTGTTTGTGCTGAAGAGTATTTGGATGAAGATGCTATCAATGAATTTGAAGATATTATAATGACTTCAAAAAATGTTTTTGTAACTGGTGCGGGAAGATCAGGTCTTGCAGCTAAAGCTTTTGCAATGAGATTAATGCATTTGGGAATTAGTTCTTATGTTGTTGGTGAAACTATTTCTCCAGCTATTTATGATGATGACTGTATTATAGCTATTTCCGGTTCTGGAGAAACCAACACTATTGTATCTGCAGCAAGAATTGCAAAAAATAGAGGTTCTAAAGTATTGGCTGTTACTTCATATCCTGAATCAACTCTTGGTCAGTTAGCTGACGGTTATTTGCTTGTTAAAGGAAGAACTAAAAAGGAAGTAGATGATCAAAATTATATGAAACGTCAGATATATGGAAATTATACTTCTTTAACTCCTTTAGGTACTGCTTTTGAGTTAACTACTTTAGTATTTTTAGATGCAATTGTTTCTGAGCTGATGGAAAAAATGCATCAGACAGAAAGCGATTTGAAATCAAGACATACTGTTTTAGAGTAATTTTAACTCTAGAATATTATTCTATTTTTATTGTTGTAAACATTAAATCTCTGACCTCTTAAAAATCCAACAAGAGTTACATTTCCTTTTTTAGCTGTTTCACATCCTGAATATGCTGGAGCAGCATTTGATGCAAGTACAGGTATTCCAGCTCTGACTATTTTTATTACCATATCTGCAGGCATTCTGCCACTGTAAATTACATAACAGTTGCTTAAATCATAATCATGTAATATTCCATATCCAATTACTTTATCTACAGCTACATGTCTGCTTACATCTTCTTTTACAATGAAATTGTCTTTATAAACAATTCCTGCCACATGTGTTCCTCCAGTTGCCTGCCAGATTTGTGCATTATTTTTCAGCTCTTCAATTCTGTCAATTAGCTCATCAGATTTTACCTGAAAATTGGAAGTTACAGGTTCAATATTGTTTATTTTACTTCTCCAGCCTCCTGCAGAATCAGAACACAAAACAGTTTCTTTTGTTTTAAGCAGAGTATCATTAATTTCTACATTAATCTTGTTTCCGTCAATTTCGATTTTTTCAATGTCTTCTAATGTTTTTACCATATTTTCATTAAATAGATAACCGACGGCAAATTCCTTAAGGGAATCTTCAATTGCAGACAGGCTGCGTTTGATTTTATCATTTATTGTTAATGTTATGGTGGAATCCTTAACAACATTTTCTGTAACATCGGTTATTTTTCCATTTTTATAATTTTGGGCTTTTTCTTCCATTATCTGTTTCATATAATTCCTTCTTTATTTTTGAATATGACTTTCAGTAAATTATTTATTTATTTAAGTAAATAAATTCATATCAGTATTTGACTAAATGTTTAGTGATATTTATGGAAAAGAAGAGTAAGATTATTATTTTAATTTTAGCTGTTTTAGTTATATGTGGAGTTGCTGCTCACTTATTTTTAACTCCTTCTACTGTGGAAACAGTAGGATCTAAAAATATAACTGATATGGTTGGCAGAACAGTACAGATACCTGCTTCTGTTGGAAATGTTGTAGCTACCAGCCCTCCAATGACTACTGTAATTTATATGATTGCTCCGGAGAAGTTAACTGCAGTTAATTTCCAGTGGAATGATGATGAACTTAAGTATGTTCCGTCCCAATATGCAAATCTCCCTGTTGTTGGAGGATGGTATGGAACACAGGATGGTAGTTATGAAGAATTTATAGCTTCTGAACCGGATATGGTTATTGAATCTATTGATGAAGGTGGAGATGGAGATCTGGCTACTGTTCAGGAACGTCAGGATAAATTTGGTGAAATTCCTGTTGTTGCAGTTAATGACACTACCGATGTTGAGAAAGTTGACGGGTCAATAACTTTTATTGGAGATGTTTTGGGAGCACAGGACAATGCTAAGAAATTAACAGACTTCAACGACAAATATTTGGATATGGTACATCAGAAATCCGGCCAGATTACTGATAAGAAAACAGTATATTATGCTCAGGGTAATGACGGACTTCAGACAAATCCTTCCAATTCCACTCATGGGCAGTTGATTGATCTGGTTGGTGGGGAAAATGTAGCTAATTCTTTAGCTCAGGGAAATACTACTGCAGGTATTCAGGTATCTATGGAACAAATTATTAAATGGAATCCTGATGTTATTATCACTACAAACCCTGATTTCTACGGAAAAGTTTATAATGATTCAAACTGGGCAAGTATTACAGCAGTTAAAAATCATGATGTGTATTTATCACCGCAGTCTCCGTTTAAATGGTTTGACAGGCCGGTTGGAGCAAATATGATTATTGGTGTTCCATGGACGGCAAAATGTATTTATCCAGATCAGTATCAGGATATAGACATGGTTTCCACTACTCAAGAGTTTTACAGTGAATTTTATCACTTTGATTTAAGTGATGAGCAAGCTAAGCAAATATTACTTGATTCCGGACTTAAGGAGTCAGACCTGTAAGGGATTTATATGAATAAGGAAAATAAGGAGATATTAGGCATTGTGCTTTTAGTGTTCCTTCCTATAATTCTTTTTTTCGCATCTTTTTTAATTGGAAGATATCCGATTGATCCTGTTGATGTGATTAAAACCATATTATGCCCTATATTTCCGCAGCTGGAAGTTTCTCAAACTATTACAACAATTGTTTTTGAAATAAGGCTCCCCCGTATTATTGGAGCATTAGTTGTAGGGGCAGCATTAGCTATGGCAGGTTCCGCATTTCAGGGAATCTTTAAAAACCCATTAGTGTCTTCTGATTTACTTGGAGTGTCTAATGGTGCAGGTTTTGGAGCGGCACTGGCTATTTTACTTTCCGGATTAAATGTTGTAACTCAAATATTTGCATTTGTATTTGGTTTAATTTCAGTATCAGTTACATATTTAATTTCAAAATCTTATAAAAACGGCGGAATACTGGTTTTAGTTTTATCTGGAGTAGCTATTTCAGCATTTTTCGGAGCGTTAGTTTCTGCAGTTAAATTCATAGCTGATCCTGATGACAAATTACCTGAAATTGTATACTGGTTAATGGGAAGTCTGGCTTCCATTACTGTTGATAAATTAATTATGATTTCAGTTCCGATAATTATTGGTGTGGTTATTCTGATGCTGCTTAGATGGCGTATTAATTTATTGTCTATGGGAGATGAAGAGGCACAGGCTTTAGGTTTAAATCCTTCAAGAACCAGGTTAATTGTAATTGCTGCTTGTACTTTACTTACTTCAGCAGCAGTTTCTGTTAGTGGAATTATTGGATGGTTAGGTTTGGTTATTCCCCACATGACAAGAATGATTGTAGGTCCGGACAATAAGATTCTTATTCCTGCTTCTTTAAGTTTGGGAGCCAGTTTCTTACTTTTAATTGATAATATATCCAGAGCAGTAATTTCAATTGAAATACCTATAGGAATTTTAACAGCAGTTATTGGGGTTCCAATATTCTTATATTTGCTTAGAAAGGGGTATTCAGAATGGTCGTAGAAGATAAAATATTGGAAGTTAACAATATATCCTTTTCTTATGAGGATAATTTAATATTTGAAAATATTAGTTTTTCCATAAAAAAAGGAGATGTGTTATGTATTCTTGGACCGAACGGAACAGGAAAAACAACTTTAATCAAATGTCTAAATGGATTGCATGATACTGATTCCGGTGAAATTTTAGTTAATGGTGAAAATATTAAAACATTATCCTTTTCTCAGATTTCCAAACATATTGGTTATATTCCACAATCGCATATTCCGTCTTTTCCCTTTACAGTTTTTGATGTTGTACTGATGGGCAGAGCTCCTTATCTTAATTTAGCTCAATCTCCAAAAGCTGAAGATGAAAAAATAGCTGTAAAATCATTAAAAACATTGGGAATATATGATTTAAAAGATAAGGAATATACCAATCTCAGTGGTGGTGAAAGACAGCTGGTATTTTTAGCCAGAGTGCTTACACAGCAGCCTGATATTTTAATATTGGATGAACCGACATCTCATTTGGATTTTGGTAATCAGATTAAGCTTCTGGAAATCATTGACAGGCTGGCTGAATCAGGTCTGTCTGTTATAATGTCATCACATTTTCCGGATCATGCATTTTTAAGCTCTACTAAAGTAGCTATCATGAAAAATAAAAAATTCATTGATTTTGGAACTCCGGAAGATGTTGTAACTGAAGATAACTTAAAAGAAGCTTACTCTATTGATGTTAAATTAATTGAATTAGATGAAAATAGAAAAGTTTGTGTACCTATGAAAACAAACTTAAAATTAGATTTATAAGGTGATAAAAAATGATGAGTGAAGAAGACTATGATGAACAGTTAGCAAAAGCAGGTGATTTCCACGGAGAAATTTGTGGCGGAATAGCTATTGGAACTAAATTAGCTATGTATGGTTTAGATTTAATGGGAATGGAATTAAATCAAAGACACAAAAACTTAATTGTCTTTTTAGAAATCGACAGATGTATGGCTGATGCAGTTCAGGCTGTTACAAAATGTTCCATGGGTAAACGTTCATTAAAACAAATGTATTATGGTAAATTTGCAGTAACTTTCTATAATATGGATACTGGTGAAGCTTTAAGGGTATCTGACGCTGATGCAAATAAACAAAACAAATCTAAAGAAACAAGGGAAGAAATGATTCATCGTTTCAGAGTCACTCCTCCTGAAGAATTATTTAATGTAGAAAAAGTTAAAGTAGAATTAACTCCATCTCAAATGCCGGGCAAACCTCACACTTCTGCATGGTGTTCTGTCTGTGGTGAAAAAGTAACTGACGGACGTCATTTGGTAAGAGGCGGAAAACCTATCTGTATTTCATGTGCAGAAGGTTCTTACTATGAAATAATTGAAGATGATGAATAATTAAGCCACATTTTGTGGCATTTTACTATTTTTTTAAATAAAAAAAGTTAGATAGTAAATAAATACTATCTATTTTGGAATTTCGCTTTCAGGCACATTATATGTGTATATTACTGATTTTGGCCTGTTTGGATCAAATACTGAAAATCCTTCTATAATGTTATCTGTTGCATTGTAATTTTTAGCTGAAAACTCAAATGTAGCTTTTCCTTGGTGTGCAACAACTTCTATCACTTCTTCTTTATCAGTGTTGTAGTTTAATACAAAGTATGTTGTTAAATCAGGAAGTTTGCTAGCTATGCTACCGTTATTATAGAATATTACTTCGTATTTTCCTGGAGAAATACAGGTTATGTTATATGGGATTAAAGTAGTATGAATTCTCGGACAAATTGTTCCCGGACCTGTCTGATTTAGTCCCCAGGTTGTGTATTTGTTTGTTCCATACCAGTTAGGTCCTAACTGTAATTTTAATGTGTCGTTCCATTCACCTGGACCGTAAATTCCATTAGGATTAGCACTGACTTCTCCAAGAATTATTTGACTTGGTCCTTTAGCATTATTGTAAATAGCATTGTTTTCTACAATAAGAACAGCTCCTGGTGCATAAGTGTAGTTTTCATTTACAGTTAAACCTTCAATAGTACTGTTTGAAATTTCATTTCCTGTAATTACAATTCCACTACAGTTTTTAGCATCGATAAATACTCCCATATAGTTGTTATTGATTCTATTGTTGGTTACAGTTACATTTACTCCGGAATGCCTCATACTTATTCCGTATCCGTAAGGACCTTCAATCATCACCATTGTATTGAATCCGATATTTTCAATAATGTTATTGTCATTAATCAATGTGTTTGAAGCATCTTTATCAAATTCAACACCGAAGTTGTTTTTAGTTATTGTGTTCTTTTGGATAGATGTGTATTTGGCACCGTTTAAGTAAATTCCATTGTAATAATATTGGATGTTGTTGTTTTCAACAGTAGTGTTTTTGGAGTTTAAAAGTGCAATACCTTTTCCCGGCAGTAATGTTTTACCAGAATTATAGTTGTCCATATTACTTTGGTTTAATAAGTTGTTAATGTTATTATTTTCAATGACTGTATTTTTAGCATTATTGACTACGATTCCAGACCCATTGTTTCCATTAATATTTAAGTTTTTAACCAAAACATCATCTGCTTTAATGTTTAAAACACAGGTATTTAATTTTCCATTTAATGTAGTGTTAACATCACTTGTGAGAATAATGCTTTTTGAGATATCCAATGAAATATTATTGTAAACTTTACCTAAGAATTTAACAGCACCTTCTTTATCAATAGAATTTATAATATTTTGAATTTCACTGTTTGTAGCATTTTCTTCAACTGTTCTGGTATTTAAAACAGTAACTTTAGCACTTGCAAAAGCTGATTTGTATGTAATGGTTGCAATATATTCTCCTGGATTTAAGCTAATATTTAATTTAGCTATTCCATTTGCATCAGTAGTTTTATTGTAGAATACTCCATTGATATTATAGGTTACACTTTGATTAGCTAGTGGATTACCTTGTCCATCAACTAATTTTGAATTTAATGAAGCAGGAATTCCGAAGTATTTTGTTAAATCACTTGTAGTTAAGACAGGCAATACGGTAATGTTGTTTGAAACAAAGCAGTCTTTGTACATTGCTGTTATTATGTATTTCCCCGGGTTTAGATTGATGTTTTGGGTAGCTATTCCTTCATCATTAGTGGTTTTGGTGTAAAATATTCCATTGATGTTGAATGTTACATTTTGCTTAGCTATTGGATTTCCCTGTTCGTCAAGAGCTCTTATGCTATACTGTGTATCATTCCTGAAATATTTGACTAACTCTTTATTTTGATCCATGTTTGGTTTTACAAGAATTGTGTTGGATATAGATTCGCCGGTTGCTGTGTTGGTACTTGTTATTATGTATGTTCCAGGGTTTAGGTTGATGTTTTGGGTAGCTATTCCTTTATCATTGGTTGTTTTTGTGTAGAATACTCCGTTTATGTTCATAGTTACATTAGTGTCTTTTAATGCTTTTCCGTTACTGTCTGTGAGTTTTGGATAGTATTGGGTTTTGTTTCTAAAGATTTTTTCAACATCTTCGGCAGTAATTGTTGGGATTACGGTTAATACATTTCTGGAAGTCATTGCAGGGATTTGTGAATCTCCTTTGTAACTGGCTGTTATGTTGTATTTTTTATTGGAAATTAATTTAATTGTTAATTTAGCTATTCCATTATTGTCTGTGGTTTTTTCATAATCCATACCATTAATTGAAATTGTAACTTTAGCATTAGCTAGTGGATTCCCACTAATATCCTTTAATAGGTATTGTGCTTGGTTTCCATAGTAAACAGTATCATTCTGCAATGTTAATGAAGAATGATTTGGAGAATGATCCATTGGAATATTATCTGATTTGTCATTAAAAAGAACTCCATTTTCATCTGCTATTGGTATTTTTGATGATGATTCAATATTTGAACCAGAGGAAGTGTCATTATATGTTAATGAAGTTTCAGAATCTAAATTTACTTCATCACTGTTTTGAATTATCTGATTATTATCAGCAAAAAGTACTTCATTACTATTTGCATTGGTGCTGTTGTCATCTAGAGCCGTAACACCTTGTGAAAATGCAAATAATATGAAAATACTTAATAAAATTAGCAATATGCTTTTATTTTTCATATTTTATTACCTCATATAACTATTTTATAATAATATTATAAACTATTGTTATATAGGATTTTCCATTGGTTTTTAGAAAAACAGATTTAAAAAAATAAGAAATGAGGTAGTAAAATACCTCTAAGCTTTAACAGTAACTTTGTTTGAAGTTGCATATCCGTTATACATGGAGGTAATAATATATTCTCCAACCATTAAACGGATATTTAATTTAGCATCACCATTAACATCAGTTACTTTGTTGTAGAATACACCATTGATGTTAAATGTTACATTTTGGTTAGCTAATTCTTTTCCTTGACCGTCAACAACTTTTGCAACAAATTCTTTAGATTCACTAAATGTTTTGTTTAAGTCATGTGCAGTTAATGTAGGCAATACGGTAATATTGTTTGAAACAAAGCAGTCTTTGTACATTGCGGTTATTATGTATGTTCCAGGGTTTAGGTTGATGTTTAGGGTAGCTATTCCTTCATCATTGGTTGTTTTTGTGTAGAATACTCCGTTGATGTTAAAGGTTACATTTTGTTTAGCTAATGGGTTTCCTTGTTCGTCAAGAGCCCTTACACTATATTGTGTATCATTCCTGAAATATTTAACAATATTCTTATTCTGATCCATGTTTGGTTTTACAAGAATTGTGTTGGATATAGATTCGCCGGTTGCTGTGTTGGTACTTGTTATTATGTATGTTCCAGGGTTTAGGTTGATGTTTTGGGTAGCTATTCCTTTATCATTGGTTGTTTTTGTGTAGAATACTCCGTTTATGTTCATAGTTACATTAGTGTCTTTTAATGCTTTTCCGTTACTGTCTGTGAGTTTTGGATAGTATTGGGTTTTGTTTCTAAAGATTTTTTCAACATCTTCAGCAGTAATTGTTGGAATTACGGTTATTGTACTGTTTAAGGCAGCTCCATTGTAGTCATCATCTCCAGCATAAACTGCAGTTATGTTGTACTGTTTGTTGGAAATTAATTTAATGTTCATAAATGCAATTCCATCTTTATCAGTGCTCTTATTGTAGGTTTTACCATTGACTGTAATGCTTATAGTAGCATTTACAATTGCAGCTCCATTACTGTCTTTTAAAATGTAGCTTAATTTTCCACCATAGTAAATACTTGCATTTTGAAGAATTAAATCACTGTCTTTAGTGTCATTTGATGGAATGTCAGAATCAGGTATGGTATAATATGCACATGGTCTTGTTGAACTATTGGATTGGCTTATTGCACCATATCCTGGTCCAAGAGCAATCAATACATTTTGGCTTGGTTTAAATGTAGCATTTTTAAAGTTTACAGTAGCAGTTCCGTTTATTATTGGTACAATTTGGTAAATGTCTCCAGGTTTTATGCTGCTGTCAGTACCTTCTTTATTTAAGAAGAAAGTTACATTTCCAACACTTAAACATTTTGCTACTTCGCCGGTATCTTTTCTAATAAGGCTTATTTTGTATACTCCTTTTGATATTTTGGTCATTTCTCCAAATATCATATCTCTTTGACCATCTTTCAATACTCCAGGTTCATAGTATGTACTTGGACAAAGCTGTTCAAATGAATATACATTGCTTCCAACATAAATGATTCCAGTGTCACCACCTTCATTTTGCTGTGCAAATACTCCTCTTGTTTTATGACCAACAAAAATATTGAAGTTAATTTCTTGTGCTTTGTAATTGTCTTCAAAACTTTTTTTAGTTTTATAAGTATCAAATACTCCGTAATTTCCATTTTCAAAAATGTAATTACCATTTATTTTTAAGCTGTCTACTGTACAATCGACGTATACTCCTGCTCCGTTATTTGCTCTTGCCTGAACGGAATTATCTCTGTTTGCCATTATTACATTGCTTATGATGTTTACATTGTTTGCAGAATTAACAACAATTCCTTTCCAATTATTTCCTACAATGTTATTGTTCATTATGTTGATATCCTTGTTATTTTCACCAACATAAATTCCGGAGTTTTTATTATTTTCAATATTATTGTCAGTTATAGTAATTTTATTACTATTTTCGATTAATATCCCATTTTTGGAATATTGGATATTGTTATTGTTAATTAAAATATTTGAAGCATCTTTTAAGTATATTCCAGGACCGTTGGATACTTGGTCTATAGTATTATTGGTTATTTGAATGTCTTTTGCACCTTCAATATAAACTGCATATGGGTCGACTTCTCCGTTTTTAGCAGCATTGTTTACAAAAGTAAATCCTGAAAGAACAGATCCGGATGCCTCTGGACTAAAGTAGAATATTCCAACACCATTTGATCCTTTAATATTACTTGGACATGTAGACATTGTTGTTCCTACATTACTAATGATATTTAATTTTTTATCTACAACAAAATGACAGTGTTCATAGTTTTTTCCAGTAATTTCTATAGTGTCACCATCTTTTGCATTATCTATCGCAGCTTGTATTGTTGGATTGTCCATCTGATTTTCTGCAGAACCATCAACAATATAATTAGTTCCTAACACTTCATGAGTATTTGCCTGGCTTATTACATCAGTACTGTTGTCTATATCTGCAGCACTAATGCCTTGTGCAAATGCAAATAACATGAAAACACTTATTAAAATTAATATTATTTTTTTATCCATATTATTTACCTCATATTTCACGATATGATTAATAATAAATATCATATCTATTGTTATTTAATTGTTGTCTTTTAAATATGAAGTTAATTAAAAAAATAAGAAAAGGAGGTATTAATACCTAAGCTTTAACAGTGACTTTATTGGAAGTTGCATAACCGTCATAAATGGAGGTTATGATATATTCTCCAGCCATTAATCTGATGGATAAACTGGCTATACCATTTGAATTAGTTGTTTTAGTGTAGAATACACCATTAATATTGAATGTTACATTTTGGTTTGCTAATGCTTTTCCCTGACCATCAAGAACAGTTGCATTGAAACTTTCAGGTCCTAAATAAACTTTGGTCAAGTCATTAGTTACTAATGTTGTTTTTACAGTAACATTGTTAGATACAAAACAGTTATCGTATTCAGAAGTTATGATGTATGTATTAGGACGTAAATTAATATTCAATGTTGCAATACCTTCTTTGTTTGTTTCTTTATGGTAAAATACTCCGTTAATGTTGAAATTAATTATTTTATTAGCTACTGGATTTCCATCACTATCTACTAATTTTGCATTAAATTGAGTTCCATTTTTAAAGTATTTTACAACATCCTGTGTTAAGATAATTGAATTTACTTTAACTTGATTAATAGTACTTGCATTTGGATTAACTTTGTCTCCAGCATATTTTGCAGTAATTGTGTAGGTTTTAGGTTGGAGTTTTAATTTCATAAATGCATTTCCGTTAGAATCTGTAGTTCTGATGTAATCTTTACCATTAATGTTAATTGTTATATTTGCATCAGCAATGCCATTGCCTTTTTTATCTTTTAATATGTATTTTAGTTCTCCGCCAAAGTATATGCTGTCTTTTTCTAAAGTTAAGGTAGTTTTTGCATTACTTTTTATTATAATATTTTTAATTTCCTGATCAACTTTGTTGAAGTAATAGCTGCCTATTATTTTATCGGTTCCATTATAAGTTAATTTTAAAGTATATTTGCCTTCATCGTAGTTTAACGGAATATCTATAATACCAAAATCATTAGTTTTAGTATTGATTGTATCTATAACTTCTTCATCAAATATAATGGATATTTTGACATTTTGATTAGGTAAAACAATTCCGTTTTCTCCAGTTAATTGCACTCTATAATAGGAACCAGATTCAACAGTTTTATTTGAAGCTCCAATAAATTTACTGTCTAAACTTGCAGGTAAAATAATATAATCTCCGGAGGTTTCATTTTCTATCCATGATTTGTCCATAAAGGTCAATACTTTAATACCTGTTTGATAAGTGTTATTTGCAATAGTTATAGTACCTACTGGAAGTAGTGCTCCATTTGCACTGCCAATTCTAACTGCCTGAATAGTGTATGGGGTGATTGGATTATCTTGGTCTAATGCGGTAAATTTATTGTTTGTAACTGTAATAGTTTCAATATTACTTGGTGATCCGTGTGCTGTATTGCCCTGTTCAATATAAAGACCAATATTATTAGCAGCTAATTTAAAAATGTTATCGGATACAATACTTGTTCCTGCTGCTTTTTTAAAGTCAATAGCTATTTTAATTATGTCTATGAATGTGTTGTTGGTAGTGTTAACATTTCCAACTCCGCCGCCATAAAATACACCATACCAGTTATTTACAAAAGTATTGTTTCTTACATTTACATTTTGGCCTCCGGAAGCTATTGATACTCCGTCAAGACATTGTGAACCAAAGAAATTGTTTTCAACTAAAATATTTGATCCGCCCATAATGTTTATAGCTTTAGTTCCGGTTTCTTTGTTTTTTCCAATAGATGAAATGTCTGTTGTTCCATTAAATCTACAGTTGCGGACTGTAATATTTCCAAGTGTTGCAGATAAATAAACTCCGGAATTTCCATTTAGGAAAGTACAGTTTTCAACAATAATATTTGCACCGTTACGGATTTCTATTCCACGACCATTCCATTTTGCAGTTTCATTGGTCATAATAAAATTTAAATTGTATATTTGAGTGCCGTCAATTGTTCCGGTTTTACTATATATTTGGAATCCTTGAAGAGCATAAAATGTAGCATTGTTTCCTTGAACAATAATATTTTTGTCTACAACAATTCCATCTAAACTTGTAAAGTTATAAACTCCATTTTTAGTGAAATTAAGAGTATCTCCAGCACTTACATTTTCTTTAATGTATTTATTAAGTTCTGTGATATTTGTTTTTGGGTCTATATTGTGAATGGTTGTATTTTTAATATCATTATTTACTGGTTCTACAATTTCATTAGCTATTGCAGATTCATCTGCAGAAGTAGATATTATTGAAGTATCATTTTCATCTATTGCAGACACGTTAGATATTGATAC
>ERZ1026880.497-NODE-497-length-19909-cov-62.233152_pt1 | contig 19909 bp, 16 predicted proteins | sample MGYA00380170_ERZ1026880 | MGnify/ENA primary metagenome ERZ1026880 (study PRJEB33269, sample SAMEA4719806) | human gut metagenome | biome: human-associated habitat; feature: organic feature; material: feces | place: Cameroon | collected 2013-10 ...
ATTGTGACATCGTTACAGAACAAAACCGTGACAGCTCATGAGATTAATAACAGCATTGGTATGAACACAGGAATTATGTAAATAGATGAGTATGTCATCACTACCCACATCAACAAGGAGCATTGCCATAATCACATCATTTTCTGTGCTGTGGATTTTGCAGAGCATAAGAAGTACATTTCCAACCGCAAAAGCTATGCGCAGATTCGCCGCGTCAGCGACAGGCTCATTCCCATTTCCAAAGACCTTGACGACCTCCTGCGTCGGTTGTACGCCGAATACGGAAGCCTGAAAAAGCGTATGCGGGAATACGATGCCGTCAAGCAGAACATCGACAGCATCCTGTCCCCAACCGTGGGCAGGAACAGGACAAAGCCTTGTAACTTCTCTGACATTCACACATTATTATCAAGCAATTTAATGTGTGTTCGTCGTTTCGCGATTGACAAACGCACATTATTTCCCTATAAAATAATGTGTGATTGTCAAAGTGAGGTGAGAAGCATGAACGCCAAGGAGAAAATCGAAGAACTGCTGAAAGTGTCGGAGGATGGCACGATCACCGCAGCGCAGGTGACAGAAGCCGGACTGCACCGCAGCGTTTTACAGGAGTTTGTTAAGAGCGGCGAGATGTACCGCTTCGGGCGCGGCCTGTATGTGCGGAGCAGCGCATGGGAGGACGATTTCTACCTCTTGCAGCGCAAGTATGGGCGCGGGATTTACTCGCACGATACCGCCCTGTATCTGTTGGGCTATTCAGACCGTACACCGGCGAAATATACAATGACCTTTCCCAAGGGTTACAATGCCCCGTCCTTAAAGCAGGAAAATTTAACCATCAAGCGCGTTGTGCCGGAGAACTACGAGTTCGGCAGAATTGAAATTGAATCCCCCTCCGGCAATCCGATTCGTGTTTACGATCTGGAACGGACGCTGTGTGACATCCTGCGCGGCAGCGGCAGCGATGTTCAGATCATCGGAGAAGCTATGAAACGCTATGCAGCGTCCAAGAACAAGAACATTCACAAACTGATGCAGTACGCAGACCAGCTTCGTGTGAAGCCTAAGGTGCTGCGATACATGGAGGTTTTGCTATGATTACAAAAAATCCGATGCAACTGAAAGCCTTTATCAAGACCAAAGCGGCAGAGAAGCATATCTCGGCGCAGCTCGTCATGCAAAACTATATGCTCGAACGGCTGCTGGAACGGATTTCGCTCTCGCCTTATAAGAACAATTTCATTCTCAAGGGTGGATTTCTAATTTCCGCCATTGTGGGGCTGGACGCGCGGGCAACAATGGACCTGGACACAACGATCAAGGGCTTCACCCTGACGCATGAAGCAATCCGCAAAATTTTCACAGAGATTTGCGCTGTCCAGATTGCCGACGACGTGCAGTTTGAGGTCGTCGGTATCTCTGACATTCGGGAAACCGATGATTACCCCGGCATCCGGGTCGCGTTGAAAGCGAACTATCCGCCAATCAGCGTACCGCTGACGGTGGATGTCACCACGGGCGACATGGTAACGCCCCGTGAGGTGGAATACACATTCTCGCTGCTGTTCGATGACCGCACAATCAGTATTCTTGCCTACAACCTTGAAACGGTGCTGGCGGAAAAGCTGGAAACCGTGCTGTCCCGCAACATTGCAAATACCCGTCCGAGAGATTACTACGACGTACATATCCTGTATGCGCTGCGCGGCGCGGGGTGCGACAAAGCAACGCTGCGCCGGGCGCTGGAACGAACGACGCAGAAACGCGGCAGCGGCATGATCCTGACAGACTACCCAGAGATTATGAAAGAGATCCGCGAAAGCGATACGCTCCGTAGGCTGTGGGAGAAATACAGCCGCGAGTATGAGTACGCAAAGGACATTTCCTTTGATGATACCTGTAATACCATTCAGACGATTATGGACGCAATCATGGTGTAAACGAAAGGAGGCTTCTTTATGGGTTGGCTGGCAGCGCAGGGCGCGATTATGGCGACCGGGCTTTTCATCGGGCTTGTCTGCTCGGTGATCGGACTATTCTTTGGGCATATACCAGCATCGGCTTCTGGCTCGTCGGCGGGCTGCTCACGCTGATCTATGCAGCGGTGTTCGGGCTGCTGGCTTACTTCATTTCGGAGCATGATCCCATCTGGGGCCGGGTGATTTTCGGTCTGGTGTTCCTCGTGGTCGGTGCGCTGCACCTACGCGCACGGGATAACTGAAAGCAAGTGCAAGGTCATGGCTTAGAGTGCCTGTAAGACTTGCTGGGAGCGGCTTTACAGCGTGGGAAAAGCAAAGGTCGTATGTTTCTGCCGATTATGAAAAACGAGTTTGAAAGCGTGACAAATGAGGTTGAAAGGAATGATTGTATATGTTCAAATATCCTTTGGCAGTAACGATTGATACAAACATCTCATAAACACTATCAAAGTGTTTCCGTTTACAGTTATTTTGGGTGGCGATTCAAGATGCAACAGATATGAGGTTGAAGAACACCCCGCCGAAGATGATGAAGAAGAAATTCGGGATATGGACAGAAAGCACTCGGATTTCAAGCGCTCGGAAGCTATGAATCATACTTAGAGGATAATTTACCTGATTCACATTTTTACGCTGATATAACCGCAAGGTTTGAGAAAATAAATGGCTTATACCGAAAGTATGATGACTGCTGTATTAGTTTTGATGACTTGTTGGCCGAACTTAATACAGCCAATCCCAAAGAGATCATCAAACTGGAAGTTGACAAAATGGCCTGGCAGAGATGTTTTTAGCGATGGCCTTCCAGTAATGGGATGTATCCGGCCGGCCGAAATAATCCCTGTGGCACAAAAGAACCAGATAGAGATGCATTCAGCCGGTCGAAATAATCCCTGTGGAGCAAAAGAGCAAGTCAGGGATGCATCTGACCGGTCGAAATAATCCCTGTGGAGCAAAAGAGCCAGACAGAGATGCATCTGACCGGGGCAAAGTAATCCCTGTGGAACAAAAGAGCAAGTCAGGGATGCATCTGGCCGGTCGAAATAATCCCTGTGGAACAAAAGAGTAAGTCAGGGATGCATCTGACCGGGGTAAAGTAATCCCTGTGGAACAGAAAAGCCAGATAGAGATGCTGATCAATTTCTAATTTGTTCAGCTAAGATAGTATATCATTCCGTTGTTATACCAACGGCAATTTTTATCACACCGTCCTTGTCAAAGGATTCGATTTTTGCATTTTCCGCGTCAGCGTAAATCCATGTATCTGCTTTACTAAGAAGAATATTGAAATAACTCGATTCGTTGATGACATATTCATAGACAATCATTTCCGGCTGTTCTACCGTATTCTTCAATTCCGCCCCGTTGGGAAGATAAGTAGGCTTATAGCTCTGCAAATCGGGCTGAGTATTTTCCCCGTCACTTGGTAGTTCAAAGATACTGTATTTTTCAAATGTCTCGACTACCCACGCGATCACCTTTTCACGGAACTGTGCATTAGCCACCATAGCCGTTGAGAACAACAGAGTTATGGTAATTGCTGCGACTGCAACAGCTTTGCCGAACCGTCTGAACACAATATAAGTTCGGCTCTTTTCCGCACTACTTGCAGCAGAATCTTCTTTTAGCTCCGTGCGCAAATAGTCTTTCACGGCAATTTTACAGGCGTGATTGAGAGAAGCATCCGAAATCACTTGCTCCGAGCTAAGACCCATGCTTGAAGAAAGCAGCTCGCGGTAAAGCTGGTGGTATTGTATAATGGCCTTAAACAGACAGGCGATACCGTCCTGAAGCTTTCCGACAGCTTTGAGCATTCGAGAGGAGATCTGGAGGCAATCGTACATGTGTACAACATTAACCCGGGACAAGAGCTCCCCTGCATTTGCAGACCTTTGAATGATTATTCCAGTTTTGTTTCGAATTATCGTAACCTCGTCCCGTCGCTCGGTCCGAAGACTGCGGCGGACGAGGCACTGGCACGACTCCCGACGGGAGCCGTGAAGAACTATATCCAGTCACAGAAAGGAGAAGTGATTGATATGCTGCTGACCGAATACAATGAAGAAGAGGTTTGGAAGACAATCCGTGAATCCGAAGCAATCGAAGCGAGAAAAGAAGCGAGAAAGGAAGTGAAAAAGGAAGCGGAACAGGAAGCAGAGAAGAAATTCAAAGACATCCTTGCAGAGAAGGACCATGCCCTTTCCGAAAAGGACCAGATCATCGCACAACTGAAACAACGTCTGGCTGCGGCCGGTCGTTAGAGACAGAGCACTGGAAACATCCGGCACTCTTCTTCATTGCCAAGCAGATGGGAAATGGGGCCAAGGAAACAAGGAACACGAATACAAGAAAACCCCGCTTCGCTGATCAAACGAAGCGGGGTTCTTTTTCTGTGTTCTGTCAGCTCGTATTTCTCACACCAGCCGCGGTGCAAATGTGAAAAGGAGCATCCGGATGGGAGATTAGTCCATCTTGTTGACAGCAGCAGCCAGGCGGGAAACCTTGCGGGAAGCAGTATTCTTGTGAAGTACTCCCTTGCTCTCAGCCTTTCCGATTGCGGAAGTTGCTGCGGTCAGTGCCTCTGCAGCTGCAGTCTTGTCGCCAGCCTCTACAGCGGTGCGAACCTTCTTGACTGCGGTCTTAACGCCGGTCTTGACAGCCTTGTTAGCCTCAGCCTTCTTGGCACTTGTGAGAATTCTCTTCTTGGCAGATTTGATGTTTGCCATCTGTACATTACCTCCATATAACGAAACACGTGTTTTATTTGGATCTTGATGTGCACAGGAATCCGGACACGGACAGTTCCGTGCACATACAGCCACTATAATAACGGGCAGAACTTCATGTGTCAATGAATTTCTGTTTTCTTCCGGAACAAATAATAGGTGAAATCCTGCGGCTGAAGCGTCTGATGAAACTCATCGATCTGCTCGTAATGCTCGAAAATTGCTTCCGGATAGGAGTCGCGGGCGACGATGTAGTCGGTGCGTCCCTCCAGAATGTAGGAGAGCTGCTCGCGGTCCACCTCACCTCCCGGGAGCGTTTGTGTCTGGAACCAGTAGCAGGTCGGATAGATTCCGGTTGTTGTGTAAAGACCGCTGTCGAGGCAGCCGATGTTGAGAAGCGTTGTGTGATCCTTGTCGACAATGCCGGCTGCACGATCCTTGTTGATGTCCTTTGTGAAGCTTGTCAGGAAAATCTGATCCTTCGGGGTCCCAAGGTAGTCCATATTCCAGCTGCAGCGGAGAATGACGGCATAGCTGATCACAAGAGAGAGGAGGATGCCGGACGTAACAAGCGTGATATTTCCGGAGGTTCTCCGGGAACTGCCGGCCTTCCGGGCTCCATCCGCAGGAATGCTTTTCTGCAAGACAACTCTTGCAGCGATCCTGTCAAGAAGGACGCCTGCTCCCGCCATTCCGGTGACGGCAAAGGCCGTGAGAGGAAAGGCATAGTAGGGAAGGTGTGCTCCGCCGATATAGATAAAGAGGAAGGTCAGTGCGAACATCAGGGCGGGAGCGATCCGTTCTGCGAAGGAGGCTCCTTTTCGAAGGAGCATCCAGAGAAGTCCTGCGATCACAAAGATAAAATACTGGAGGTTGTCCAGAATGAGCCAGTACAGGAGCTTTGCGAGATCGTAGATTTTCTGCGAAGCGGAGGCACCATGCGAGTTGGCTCCGAAGTCCGAGTACAGGAAAACATTGGTGTAAATGTATACGCGGTACCAGTCGTCCAGTCCGCCGGTGATTCCGAAGTAGATCACCCAGGGAACAAAGGGGAGAAGTGTCCCGAGAAGAAACCATCCGGCGAGTCTTGCAAACTCGCGGAAGCTCCGGCAGGTCAGAATGACGGAAAGAGCAAAGCCAAGGAAAAATCCCATCAGGGTGAATTTCACGCAGAATACAAAGCCGCAGCAGAGGCCGGAGAGGAAAACATCTCTCGGGGAAAATTCCGCCCGGCGGCTATGCTGCAGCGTGCGCAGAAGCACATACAGGGGAAACAGAAGAAACGGCAGGCAGATTTCCTCTGCGCAGCCGCCCCAGTAGAAGCTTTTGGATGCACACATGCAGGCAAGAAGTATCGGAGAGAGAAAGGCTGCGGTCTGCGGCCTGCAGAAAAGCTTCAGAATCCTGCCAATCAGGAGAAGGTCCGCAGCGCCGAGGAGAATTTCCATGAGGAACACACCGCGGAAGGTGGTTCCGGACACCAGGGAACACAGACCATAGAGAAAATAGAGGTAGGGGCCCTTCTGATCAAAGATGTCGCGATAGATGAGAATGCCGTGAAACATGGATTTTCCCATTGAAAAATAGCTGTTGGAATCATCCCAGTTGTTATAAGGATATAAGAACGAAGACCTTGTCAGAAGCAGCATCAGAAGAAAAGAGATGCCGCAGGCACCGAGAAATTCGAAGAAGGACTGTCTGGAAATTCTGAAAAAAGACGGTTTGGATATTTTGCTTGCCACGATATGCTTCCTTTGTTATAATCTGCCTTGTATGTGAATGCAGGGCGCTTATGCCGCTGTATTTCTCACCTGTACATGATTTAAATTATAGAATTAAGGTCAGGAAGTCAAGATGAGTATAATTCGTTGGATTTTAACCATTGTTCTGATTGTTGTCAGTTTGATTCTGACAGTAATTGTTCTGATGCAGGAAGGCAAGTCTCAGGGACTCGGCACCATTGCGGGAGCCGCAGATACTTATTGGGGGAAGAACAAAGGACGTTCCGTAGAGGGACATCTGGTAAAGGCCACTGTTGTCCTTTGCGTGATTTTCTTTGTGCTGGCTGTTCTCCTGAATATGAACCTGTTCTGATGGAACAGACAGAGTAAGATAAGTCCAAGATGAGGTGCTCCTGATTGTCAGGGGCACCTCGTTCTTTTTTCGGACAGGAGAAATGTTTGATTATGAAGAAAATAAGAAAAGAAATATTGATGCAGGGGACCTTCCTTGCGAATGCAAAGGGTTTTGGCTTTGTCAAGGCGGAGGATCTGGAGAAGGATCTGTTCATCCCGGAGGGGCTGACGGGGACCGCTCTGGACGGGGACCTTGTCGAGGTTCGTTTGCTGCCCTCCTTTGACGGCAATGTGATTCCGGATGGGAAGGACGGAAGAAGGCAGGAGGCAGAGGTTGTCCGGATTGTCGCAAGGAATACGACCTCACTTGTCGGTACTTTTTATGGAAAGGGCGGCAGCGGAAGCGTGATTCCGGATAACCGGAAGATTCCTGCGGATGTCCGGATTCCGGAGGGCTGCAGCATGGGTGCGGTAAACGGGCACAAGGTTGTGGTTTTCCTTACGGATTACGGAGAGGGAAGAGCTGCGGCAAGGCGGAGCTCTTCGAAAAGCCTGCATGGTCACGGAGGGCACGGAGCCATGCTGGAGGGAAAGGTCACGGAGATTCTGGGTCATATGGATGATCCGGGAGTCGATATTTTATCCATCCTTCGTGCGTACAATCTTCCGCAGGAGTTCCCGGAGGACGTGATGAAGCAGGTCCGGAAGATTCCGCAGGAGATCCGGGTATCGGAAGAGATTCTGAAATTCCGGGAGGATTTCCGGGATGTTCCGACGGTTACGATTGATGGTCCGGACACGAAGGACATCGATGATGCGATTTCGATTCGAAGGCTTGCACCGGAGGGAAGCGGAACGGCGGCGTGGGAGCTTGGCGTTCATATTGCGGATGTTTCCCAGTATGTTTTTGAGAACACTGCACTGGATCAGGAGGCCTTGAAGAGAGCAACCTCCAATTATCTCGTGGACCGCGTCATTCCGATGCTGCCGCATGAGCTTTCGAACGGTATCTGCTCGCTGAATCCGGGAGAGGATCGTTTTGCCCTGAGCTGTATCATGCAGATGGACAAGGCGGGAAATGTGGTGGATGCAAGGGTTGTGGAATCGATCATCCGATCGGATGCGAAGCTTTCCTATCCGGGTGTCATGAAGCTTTTTACAGAGAAGGACGAATCGGAAATTCTGCAGCAGCTTGCGCTGCAGGGAATTCATCGCGGGGCGAAGACAAGGGCGCACGCATTGGCGGTGATGCTTCGAAGAGGCAGACGCCTGTCCGGTATTTTGTCGAAAAAGAGAAATGCGGACGGCGCCATTGACTTTGAGTTTCCGGAGTGCAAGATTCATCTGGATGAACAGGGCAGGGTGAAGGAGATCGTGCCCTATGAACGGAACGAAGCGACCATGATGATTGAGAACTTCATGGTTGCGGCCAATGAAACGGTCGCCGAGCATTTTTACTGGCTGGGACTTCCTTTTGTGTACCGCACGCACGGCGTACCGGAGGAAGAGAAAATGGAGCGGCTTTCGGATTTCGTCCGTGTCTACGGCTATCAGTTTCGCTGGAGCCATGGCGACGTGCACCCGAAGGAGCTGCAGACCCTGCTTGCCGGGCTTAAGGGAAAACCGGAGGAGGCTGTCATCAGCGTGATGACGCTTCGCAGCATGCAGAGAGCCATGTACACCACAACCTGCGGCGGGCACTTCGGACTTGCGCTGCGGTATTATTGTCATTTTACGTCTCCCATCCGGCGCTACCCGGATCTTCAGATTCATCGTATTATTAAGGAGTATCTGCACGGGAAGCTGAGCGAGAAGAGACGGGAGCATTACGATCAGATCCTGCCGCAGGTTTGCAGGCAGTGTTCGGAGATGGAGCACCGCGCGGATGAGGCGGAGCGTGAAACCAACAAGCAGAAGATGTGCGAGTACATGAAGGGACACCTCGGAGAGAATTTCGAGGGAACCGTCAGCGGTGTGACGGGCTGGGGAATTTATGTGCAGCTTCCGAATACCGTGGAGGGCCTGGTGCCGGTCCGATCTCTGCGTGATGATTATTATGAGTATGACGAGAGAACCGCAAGGCTTGTCGGGGAACGGAGTGGAAGGTTTTATTCGCTTGGTCAGCCGGTTCGTGTTACAGTGGCTTCTGTGGATACCATGGCAAGGACGATTGACTTCGAGCTTTATGAGGAGAAAAATTCCGAAAAGCCAGACAAAAAGGAGCAGCCTGAGCACAGGAAAACCTTGAAGAGGCTGACCGCAAAGGGGGAGATTCCCACGCCGAAAAAGGACAGGAAGCACCGGAAGGCGCACCGCGGAGGCGGACGCAGGAAGAAATAAGGTGGAGCAATGCAGGAGAGCATGAAGCTGATCGCCAATAACAAAAAGGCGTATCATGACTATTTTATCGAAGAAAAATATGAGTGCGGCATTGAGCTGTACGGGACGGAGATCAAGTCCATCCGTCAGGGCAAGTGCAGCGTCAAGGAGGCGTATGTCTCCATTGATCACGGAGAAGCCTTCGTGGAAGGGATGAACATCAGCCCCTATGAGAAGGGCAATATTTTCAACAAGGATCCGCTTCGCAGGAGAAAGCTCCTGCTCCACAAGGCACAGATTATGAAGCTGGATCAGTCTGTAGCCCAGAAGGGGTATACGATCGTTCCGCTCTCGGTCTATCTTAAGGGAGGAAGGTGCAAGGTGGAGATCGGCCTGGCAAGAGGCAAGCATACCTATGATAAGCGCGAGGATCTGAAGAGGAAGGATGCACGCAGAGAGGCGGAACGCGATTTCAAGGATGTTTACAGAGGATGATGGCGGAATGCTTGCTCAATACACGCGGAAATGGTAGAATAATGTCGCTAATCCGGGTTAGTAAAGGTTTCGACAGGGATCTTGAAGGTGGAGAAGCTATCCGGAGCCGTCCGTCAAACGGCAAACCTAAATATAAACGCTAATTCTAACGAAGTAGCTCTGGCTGCCTAATCGCACCAGCGTCGCCTGACTTGCACCTGTTCTCGTCAGATACGGCGTCATCATAACAGGAAACGACGCAGAGAATGCCGCAGCTCTGTGGGCGTATCAGCGGCTGCTGCAAAAGAAGGCGTGTTCGTTTTCCTTCTTCGTGCGGGAGAAGCCTTCGGGCGCAAGTAACGAACTATGATAGTAGAAGGACACGGGATGGGTTTTTGGACAGGGGTTCGATTCCCCTCTAATCCAGAGCTTCCTAGCGAGCAGTTGAACCTGCTCGCTTTTTTTAAATTCGTGATGGCAGCAGATTCTATTGAACACACAGGGGGTACATGATTTCATGCACAACGATACAGAGGCGCAGATTCGTGCGCTTGGAACATACGAGATTCTGGAGCATCGGTTCCTGAAGGACATCGGAAGCGACAGCTATGTGCTGCGTCATAAGAAGAGCGGGGCGAGAATCGCGCTTTTGCCGAACGAGGACAGCAACAAGGTCTTTTACATTGCGTTCCGCACACCGCCGACGGATTCGACGGGTGTTGCTCATATCATTGAGCATACGGTTCTGTGCGGGTCGCGGGATTTTCCGGTCAAGGATCCGTTCATTGAGGTTGTGAAGGGATCTCTGAATACTTTTCTGAACGCAATGACGTATCCGGACAAGACGGTGTATCCGGTGGCCTCCACCAATGAGAAGGATTTTGCCAATCTGATGCACGTGTATCTGGACGCTGTATTCCATCCGAACATCTATACCAATGAGAATATTTTCCGGCAGGAGGGCTGGCATTACGAGGTGAAGGAGGATCCCTCCGATCGTGGGAAGACACCGGAGATTCTGATCAACGGTGTTGTTTACAATGAGATGAAGGGCGTGATGTCTTCCCCGGATGATGTGCTGAATGATGAGATTCTGGCTTCCCTGTATCCGGATACCACGTATTCGATTGTCTCGGGCGGCGATCCGAGGGTGATTCCGGAGCTTACCTATGAGCAGTATCTGGACTTCCACAGGAAGTACTATCATCCGTCCAACTCCTACATCTTTCTTTACGGGGATCTGGATGTCGCAGAGCGGCTGCGGTTTCTGGATGAGGAGTATCTTTCACACTATGAGGTGCTGGCGGTTGATTCCTCCGTTCGCCCGCAGAAGCCTTTTGAAAAGCCGGCGGAGATCCGGAAGAGCTACAGCATTCTGAAGGAGGATGACGAGCACGAAAAGACGTTTCTTTCCTGGAATGCAGCACTCCCGATCCACGGGAATCCGAAGGTGATCCTTGCCTTCAAGGTGCTGGATTATGTGCTCTGCGACGCAGAAGGCGCTCCGGTGAAGGAGGCTCTTCGCGAAAAGGGCATCGGGCAGAATGTGGAGTCGCTTTATGAGTGCGGCGTCTATGAGCCGTACTACACGATTGCGGCAAAATATGCCGAGCCGGAGCAGAAGGAGGAGTTCGAACGTACCATCCGCGAAACGCTGGAGGATCTGTCGGAGAACGGAATGGATCCGCGGGCACTTCTTGCCGGAATCAATGACTTTGAATTCCATTACCGGGAGGCGGATTTCGGCTCGTATCCCAAGGGGCTGATTTACGGACTGGATCTTCTGGATACCTGGCTTTACGACGAAACCTCTGTCTGGACGAATCTGGATATCAGCGGTCTTCTGGAGAAGCTGAAGAAGGAAATCCCTACCGGGTATTTTGAAAAGCTGATTCGCAGATACCTTCTGGACAACACGCATACGAGCACGGTGCTCCTGCTTCCGGAAAAGGGACTTACGGAGCGGATGGAGGAGCAGCAGAAGGAGAAGCTTGCTGCTTTTGCCGCGTCTCTTTCCGAGGAGGAGCTGGAGGAGCTTCGAAAGAAGGAAGCGGAGCTCAGGACCTGGCAGAATACGCCGGATACCGAAGAAGCGGTCCGCAGCATTCCGGTGCTTTCGCGGTCGGATCTGAAGACGGAGGCGAAGAAGCCTTCGACGGAACGGCTTGGCGGGAAGGAGCTTTCACTTCTTGCGCATCCTGCGCCGACAAACGGCATCGATTATCTGGACCTTTCCTTTGATGTGACAGGTCTTGCGCCGGAGCTTTTCCGGTATGTCGGAATCTTCAAGGTTCTCCTTGGAGCCATGAGCACGGAGAGGTATTCCTATCAGGAACTGGATCACGAAATCAGCATCGAAACGGGAGGGATTCTCCCGACGATTTCGAATATGAATGACAGCAGGGATCCGTCGAAGTACCGGATTTTGTTTGAGCTGTCGCTGAAAACAATGGATTCGAATCTGGAGAAGGCGCTTGAGCTGGCGGAGGAGATTCTTCTTCATACGGACTTTTCGGATACGGAAAGGATCCGCGAGATTCTGGAGGAAGAGAGGGCTTCCATGAAGGCGGAGCTTCCTTCTTCCGGACACGCCACCGCTGTGATGCGGTCTGCGGCGAATCTTTCGGAATCGTCACGGATTATGGACGACCTTGCGGGAATCGGAGCTTACCGGTTCCTGGATGATCGGTGTCTTCACTTTGAGGAGGAGAAGGAAAAACTCCCGGAAATGATGCGGAGGGTTGTTTCTTCCATAATGCGGAAGGAGCGTTTTTTTGCAGATCTTACCGCGGAAAAGGACTGCATTCCGAAGGCGCTGCCGGTGCTGGAGAAATTTGCATCGAAGCTGGAGGGAGCGGCAAGGGATACCTTCCTTCCTGCAATGCGAACAGGAACCGCAAAGCCTTCATTGAAGAAGAGCGAGGGCTTCACGACGGCCGGGCAGGTGCAGTTCGTCTGCAGGGCAGGGGATTTCCGGAGAAGAGGACTTCCCTTCCGCGGAGAGCTTCGTGTTCTGAAGGTGATTCTTGGCTACGATTACCTTTGGAATAAGGTCCGTGTATTCGGCGGGGCCTATGGCTGCATGAGCGGCTTTGGCCGGGATGGCATTTTCTATTTTGTTTCCTACCGTGATCCGAAGCTGAAGGAAACCGTTCAGGCCTTCGAAGAGGCTGCGGCATACATCGGAGGGTTTGAAGCAGATGAGCAGGAAATGACGAAATATGTTATCGGAGCTGTGAGTACGATGGACCGTCCGATGACGCCGAGCATGTTCGGGCGTTTTTCGAAGGCCTGTGAGCTGACCGGAATTACTGCAGAGGATCTGCAGAGAGAGCGGCAGCAGGTACTTTCCTGCACACAGGAAGAGATTCGAGGGATGAGCGCGTACATTGAAGCGTTTCTGGATGACGGTGTTCTGTGCGTGGTGGGCTCTGCGAAGAAGCTGAAGGAAGAGGAAACGTTGTTTGACACCCTGGAGCCTCTGACGTAACTGCCGGAAAGGATGAAAATATGGCAAAAGCTGGTTTTGCGGCGATTGTGGGCCGCCCGAATGTCGGAAAATCCACATTGATGAATACACTGATCGGACAGAAGATCGCAATTACTTCCTATAAGCCGCAGACGACGCGGAATCAGATCCGGACGATCTACAGCGATGAGAACGGACAGGTTGTGTTTCTGGATACTCCGGGAATCAATCAGGCGAAGGACCGCCTTGGCGAATATATGCTGCACGCTGCCGATTCTACGCTGAAGGAGGTGGACCTGATTCTGTGGCTGGTCGAGCCAAGAGCGAATCTGAAGGAGGAGGATCTGGCTGTCCTGAAAAAGGTGGCAGGTGCCGGGAAGCCGGTGATTCTGTGCGTCACGAAGACAGATTCCGTGAAGAAGGCGCAGATTCTTCCGGTCCTTGAGAATTATGCGAAGGCGTGGAAGAAGGAAACCGGGCAGGAGCTTGCGGATCTGATTCCGGTCAGCTCCAGGCAGAGAACCGGACTTGAGGATCTCCGCAGGACGATCTGGGACAGGCTTCCGGAGGGCGAACCCTTCTATGATCCGGAGGAGGTCACAACACAGACAGAGCGCGAGATTGCTTCCGAGATGATCCGGGAGAAGGCCCTTCGCTATATCAATGAAGAGGTTCCGCATGGAATCGCAGTGCAGATCAACCGCATGAAGTACCGCAGCAAAGCATCCTCACCGGAGAAAATCTGCGACATTGACGCAGACATCATCTGTGAGCGGGAGAGCCACAAGGGCATCATCATCGGCGCCGGCGGCGCCATGCTGAAGAAGATCGGAACGGCTGCCCGGATTGACATCGAGAACATGATCGGATGCCGGGTGAATCTGCGGCTCTGGGTGAAGGTTCGCAAGGGCTGGAAGGATGACCAGAATGCGCTGAAGACCTACGGCTACAATGAGAAGAATCTTTAATTCTGAGAAAAACGGGAATGGCGGAGCTTGAATTCAAAAGACCTTATACTGAAGTAACGGCCATGGTGATCGGTGTGCAGCCAATCGGCGAGTATGACAGGAGAGTGGTCCTGCTGACAAGAGAGCGGGGAAAAATATCTGCGTTTGCCAGGGGCGCACGGCGTCCGAATTCGCAGCTTGTGGCAGCGACGGACCTGTTTGTGTTCGGTACATTCCGGCTGTATGCCGGCCGTGATTCCTATACGCTGACCGAGGCCTCAGTGCAGAATTATTTTTCCTGGTTCCGCACACATATTGAGGCTTCGCTGGAGGGACAGTATTTCTGCGAGGTGCTGGAATACTGCACGAGGGAAAACAACGACGAGGCGCAGCTCCTTCTCCTTTTGTATCAGACGCTGCGCGCTCTGGAATCCGAAAAGTTTCCTCCGAGGCTGGTGCGCTCTGTGTTCGAGCTGAAGACCGTCGTGATTGAGGGAGAAATGCGGGAGCCGAATCCGCAGAAATATCTCCCGGCGGTTATGGCGGCGCTTCATCACATTGAGAGGTCGAAGATTGCGAAGCTGTATTCGTTTTCTCTGGATGAGCCTGCACAGAAAGAGCTGGCGGAGCTTGCCGGGCGATGCATGGAGTTTGCGTTTGAACGACACACATTCCGAAGCCTTGAGATTCTGGAAGTGATGGAAGTTTAAGCGGGAGCTGACAGCAGAAGGTTGCGAAGAGAATAAAAAAAGTATAAAGTGTATCTGTTTAGCATATGTCTGACGAGGTGAGGCAGATGGCGCAGAAGAAAAAACGGAATCAGAAGCTTCGAAAGAGAAAGCAGAAGGAGCAGGCGGTGAAGCTTGCGGTTGTTCTTGCTGCGGCTGTTATTGTTGCGGGATTGCTTCTTGCTGTCCGGGCGGTGACAAGAGCACTGGGCCCGGAGGACTATGCGGAGTCAACGGCGGAATTCTGCAAAAACGGAAGCATCCGGATCACGAGCGTGGAATCCTTTGCCGAGGATTATTACGATGCAAATGAGCTGAAGAAAACGGTTCGCGATGCCGTGGATGCTTATAATGCCGAAAACGGCAGCAGGAGCGTTGTTCAGAATTCTCTGCAGGTGAAGAATCAGATGGCCAAGCTGGTTCTTACCTATAAGAGCGCAGAGGATTACAGGAGCTTCAACGACACCGATCTGTTTGTCGGAACGGTGAAGGATGCCGAAGACAGCGGCTATGATTTTGAATCCATCATGTCCGCGGTGAGCCATGCAGATTCGTCCAGAATTCTGAATCAGGCGACACTGGATCAGCTGCTGGAGAATGAGGTCATCATTCTTTCCGAACAGGTGAACGTGGTGACGCCGCGCGGAATTCTGTATGCGACATCGAATCTTGGCGTTACGGATGAGACGCATGCATCGCCGGTGGATGTCATCAGCAAGGATGAGCCTGCAATTGTCATACTGAAGTAGCGGGCCGGAGCACCGGCATTTCGCAGACTCGGATTAGTTATACACGGTAGGGACTCTGGGGAAGCCGCCGCATCAGTTCTTTGCGGGAGGCGGCCACCAGGGAATCAATATATCATCTGCAGAAGCAGAAGGATCAAGGAGTAGGCACATGGAAAAGACAATGGACAAGGTTGTTGCGCTCTGCAATGCGCGCGGATTCATTTATCCCGGTTCTCAGATCTATGGCGGTCTGTCGAATACCTGGGATTACGGTAATCTCGGCGTTGAGCTGAAGAACAACGTAAAGAAGGCATGGTGGAGAAAGTTTGTGCAGGAGTCCCCGACCAACGTCGGCGTGGACTGCGCGATTCTGATGAACCCCAAGACCTGGGTTGCATCCGGACATCTGGCGGGCTTCTCGGATCCTCTGATGGACTGCAAGGCCTGCGGAGAGCGTTTCCGTGCGGATCAGCTGATTGAGAGCTATGCCCATGAGCACGAGCTGACGCTGGACGGATCGGTTGACGGATGGTCCAACGATGAAATGATGAGCTTTATCAATAAGTTCAAGGTTCCCTGCCCGTCCTGCGGTCAGTTCCACTGGACCGACATCCGTCAGTTCAATCTGATGTTCAAGACCTTCCAGGGGGTAACGGAGGATTCCACCAACACCATCTACCTTCGTCCGGAAACGGCACAGGGTATTTTTGTCAACTTTAAGAATGTACAGCGCACGGCGAGAAAGCATCTGCCGTTTGGTATCTGCCAGATCGGCAAGTCCTTCCGCAATGAGATTACTCCCGGAAACTTCACCTTCCGTACCCGTGAGTTCGAGCAGATGGAGATGGAATTCTTCTGCAAGCCTGATACCGATCTGGAGTGGTTCCAGTACTGGAAGAACTTCTGCTGGAACTGGCTGCTCTCCCTGGGAATCAAGGAGGAGCACCTTCGTTTCCGTGATCATGACAAGGAAGAGCTTTCGTTCTATTCCAAGGCTACCTCGGACATCGAATATACCTTCCCCTTTGGTGACTGGGGCGAGCTGTGGGGCATTGCAGACCGCACGGATTATGACCTGTCGCAGCACCAGAAGGTCTCCGGCGAGGATCTTACCTACTTCGATGAGGAGAGCGGGGAGCGTTACATTCCTTATGTTGTCGAGCCGTCACTTGGCTGCGACCGTGTGACCCTTGCGTTCATCTGCGAAGCCTACGATGAGGAGGAGCTTCCGGACGGAACCGTACGTAACGTCATGCACTTCCATCCGGCCATTGCGCCCGTAAAGATTGCGGTTCTTCCGCTGTCCAAAAAGCTCTCCGAGCCCGCACAGAAGGTTTTTGCAGAGCTGTCCAAACGCTACAACTGCGATTTTGATGACCGCGGAGCAATCGGCAAGAGATATCGCCGTGAGGATGAAATCGGAACACCGTACTGCATCTGCTACGATTTCGATTCCGAGAACGACCAGGCGGTTACGATCCGTGACCGTGACACGATGGAGCAGGTTCGCGTTCCGATTGCGGAGCTGAAGAACTGGTTCGATGAGAAGTTTGATTTCTGAGCCGGCCGGCAAATCCGGCAACGGCATGGACCGTTGAATATAACATGGAGAAAGGAAACTGAGTAATGCAGTACAGAGGCGTAAACGAACTGCGTGAGCTGTTCCTGGCATTCTTTGAAGAGAAGGGATGCCTCAGACTGAACAGCTTCTCGCTGGTTCCTCACAATGATACATCGCTCTTGATCATCAATTCCGGTATGGCTCCGATGAAGCCCTGGTTTACCGGTCAGGAGATTCCCCCGAGAAGACGGGTTACCACCTGCCAGAAGTGCATCCGCACCGGCGATCTGGAGAACGTAGGCAAAACAGCCCGCCACGGCACTTATTTTGAAATGCTGGGCAACTTCTCCTTCGGTGATTATTTCAAGAAGGAAGCCATTCCGTGGGCATGGGAGTTTCTGACAGAGCGCGTCGGACTGGATCCGGAGCGTCTGTATCCTTCTGTCTATGTGGACGATGAAGAGGCTTACAATATCTGGCTGAATGACATGCACATTCCGGCCGATCATATTTACAAGTTCGGCAAGGCGGACAATTTCTGGGAGCATGGCTCCGGTCCCTGTGGTCCCTGCTCGGAGATTTACTATGACCGCGGAGAGAAGTACGGAAACGGACCGGAGGATGTTATGGGCGGCGAGGGTGACCGCTTCATGGAGGTCTGGAATATCGTATTTTCCCAGTTCAACAATGATGGAAACGGCAATTACACGGATCTTGTTCAGAAGAACATTGATACCGGCATGGGCCTTGAGCGGCTGGCGGTTGCCGTTCAGGACGTGGGATCCATCTTCGACGTTGATACGCTGAAATCCCTGCGTGATCTGATCTGCAGCCTGGCAGGCGGCATCGGATATGAGCAGCCTGGCAGCTATGACAGTGATGTTTCGGTTCGTATCTGCACGGACCATGCCCGCGCAATGACCTTCATGATTTCGGATGGCATTATGCCCTCCAACAACGGAAGAGGCTATGTCCTTCGCAGAATCATCCGCCGCGCGGTTCGTCACGGAAGAAAACTTGGCATTCAGGGCTCCTTCCTGCCGACTCTTGCTGAGAACGTCATCGAAACCTCGAAGGACGGTTATCCGGAGCTGGAGGAGAAGAGAGATTTCATTCTCAATGTAGTCCGCGCCGAGGAAGAGAAGTTTGAGAAGACCTATGAGCAGGGAATGGATATTCTGGCTCAAATGGAGCAGGAGCTCGAAAGGGCCGGAAATAAGGAGCTTTCCGGAGAGGACGCGTTCAAGCTTTATGACACCTATGGGTTCCCTCTGGATAACACGAAGGAAATTCTGGAGGAAAAGGGCTTTACGGTAGATGAGGATGGCTTCAATGCTGCAATGAAGAAGCAGAGAGAGCAGGCTCGTTCTGACCGTGAGCGTTCCGGCAAGGCGGCTACCTATATGGGAGCGGCAGCTACGGTATATGAGGAGATGGATCCTTCTCTGACATCTGCTTTTGTCGGATATGACCAGCTGACTGCAGAATCTGAGATCATCGCCATGGCATCCCTTCCTTCTCTTGCAGCTCAGAAGAGCACTGCATCGGAGGAGGCAGACGGTGAGGAAGACAGCATTGCCGATGCACTGTCCGACGGGCAGTATGGTGCAATCATCACAAAGGAGACTCCCTTCTACGGAACGATGGGCGGCCAGGCTGGCGATAAGGGCCTGATTGTTCTCTCCACCGGTTATTCCGAAGCAGGCGGCATCAAGGCTTCTTCGGAGGAAATGGCGAAGGAGGCAGCTCTTGGAAAGGGAGCGGTTGTCTTCGAGGTGGAAGCAACAGAGCACGTTGCCGGCGGCAAGATTGCGCACATCGGTCATGTGGTCTCCGGAATGTTCAAGCTGGGTGATCAGGTTACTCTTCAGGTCGACGAGAAGAACCGTATGGCAACCTGCAGAAACCATTCTGCAACGCACCTTCTTCAGAGAGCACTCCGCGAGGTTCTGGGCACCCATGTTGAGCAGGCAGGCTCCTATCAGGATGCAGACCGTACCCGTTTTGACTTCTCTCATTTCCAGGCAATGACGAGGGAGGAGCTGAAGAAAGTCGAAGATCTTGTCAACGAGAAGATCGCGGAAAGCCTTCCGGTTGTCACAGAGGTGATGACGCTTGAGGAAGCGAAGAAGACCGGCGCAATGGCTCTTTTCGGAGAAAAATACGGCGACAGCGTTCGCGTGGTGAAGATGGGAGACTGGTCGGTAGAGCTGTGCGGAGGTACGCATGTCTCGAACACGATCACGATCGGCTCGTTTAAGATCCTTTCCGAGAACGGTGTTGCAGCCGGAGTCCGGAGAATCGAAGCACTGACGGGAGACAACGTCCGGAAGTATTATGAAGGGTTGGAAGCAGAGCTGAATGAGGCGGCAGAGCTTGTCAAGGCTACGCCTGCCACACTTTCGGAGAGAATCCGTGCTCTGCAGAAGGAACTGAAGGAAGTGAAATCCGAGAATGAATCCATGAAGGCGAAGGAAGCACAGGCTTCTCTTGGCAATGTCATGGACAATGTAAAGGAAATCAAGGGTGTTCCGTTCCTTTGTGCTCACGTTCCGGGTGTTGACATGAATGAGCTGCGCAGCCTCGGTGATGATCTGAAGGCAAAGCTTTCCGGAGGCGTTGTGGTTCTGATTTCCGACAAGGACGGCAAGGTCAATCTGGTTGCCATGGCATCCGAGGAAGCAATGAAGAAGGGTGCTCATGCCGGAAATCTTGTTAAGGGCATCGCGAAGGAAGTCGGCGGTGGCGGCGGCGGTCGTCCGAACATGGCGCAGGCCGGCGGCAAGAACCCTGCAGGAATCGGCAAGGCACTGGAAGAAGCCGAAAAGGTTCTGGAAGGACAGCTTTCGTGCTGAAGTGAAAAAGTAACTTCCACTCCATAAGCTTGTTTTTGGAAAGTTGCG